>OGJY01002408.1_pt1 | contig 18650 bp, 22 predicted proteins | sample 1572231 | NCBI WGS metagenome assembly OGJY01 (sample SAMEA2582121, study PRJEB24529) | metagenome | biome: Human gut stool | place: China | collected 2011
AACAGCGGACAGTGTAAAGAAAGAATATCAGAGATTTATGGATGGAAAATAAAAGTTTGTCCCGAATGTCCCAAATGTCCCGACTCAAAATGTTATAGTGTAACCTGAAGCCAAAGGCATACAGCCCGGCGGCTTCCTACACCTTCTTTTTCTAAAAAGTGCTTGAGTACCCGGCGGCCGGTTCTTATTCCGACCGCCGAACATCAGGACATCTCCCGAGATGGAAGGGAGCATGAGCCGTAAACCCGAGCTGCGAGTTCGATCCTCGGTGCCCTGCTTGTCGAGAAGAATTATAAACCAGGTGGACGGCGGAAACGCTATCCAGAGAGCACCTGCCGAAAGACAGGTGCTTTTCTTTTGCCCATTGACATGCGGCGCGCACGTCACCAGATGACAGACCTCCTTTAAGGGCTGCAATCGGCAATCCTTTATGGTGACGGCGGGATCGCATTAAAAAGCGAGGTGAGTCCGGATGACGAAAAAACAGAAGATCTTTGCGGATGAATATCTGATCGACCTGAATGCCACCCGGGCTTACAAGGTCGCTTACCCCAGAGTAAAGAATGATGAGGTTGCGAGAGCGAATGGAAGCAGATTGCTAACAAATGCTAACGTTGCAGCGTATATTGAAAAGCGCATGAAAGAGAGGCAGGAACGGACACAGATCACGCAAGACATGGTCGTCAGAGAACTGGCGGCGATTGCGTTTGCCAGGTTGACAGACTACGTCAATGTTAAAGGTGGGACGGTCAAGATCGAGGACACCAGCTCTTTGACGGAATATCAGGTCAAGGCACTTGCAGGGATCAAGCAAGGAAAAAATGGAATAGAGGTAAAACTAAACGATAAGCTGAAGGCAGCAGAGCTCTTAGGTCGACACCTGGGAATGTTCAAGGACAAGGTGGAGGTATCGGGATCCCTGGAGGCAGAGAAGTCGAAGCTGGATGATCTGCTGAAACAGATACGGGGTGATGGATCGTGAGCACAGAACACCTTATTTTGTCGGAAAAATATAAAGCGTTTCTCAGGTGTGACGCGCCGGTAGAATTTTTGGAGGGAACGACAGCAGCAGGAAAGACAACAGTGGGACTGTTCAAGTTCATGCTGAAGGTGGCGGAGTCAAAGAAAAAATTGCACATACTCGCGGCAAAAGATACCGGAACCGCTGAGAAGAACATCATCAACAAGGACTTGGGGATCATTGATGATTTCGGGAGCCTGGCGATCTACAACGGTAACGGAACCAAAGACGATAAGATTCCGCACATACTATTCCATGCTCCGAGCGGTGATAAGATCATTTATGTCATGGGATATGGAGATAAAAAGAAGTGGCAGAAAGCCCTCGGAGGTCAGTACGGGTGTCTGTACATCGATGAGGTCAATACGTCAGATATTGATTTCGTCAGAGAGGCAGCGATGCGGTGTGACTATTTTATGGCAACGCTGAACCCGGATGATCCGTCACTTGACGTATACAAAGAATATATTAACTGCAGCCGTCCACTCCCAGAGTGGGAGGCAGAGACGCCGCAGGAGATCAGAGATGAATTAAAGGAAGAACCAAAGCCCGGATGGGTCCATTGGTTCTTTTCTTTTACCCATAATTTAGGTTTACCGAAGGAAAAGCTGGACAAGATCCTGGCAAACACGCCGAAGGGGACAAAGATCTGGAAGAATAAGATACAGGGGATCCGGGGGAAGGCGACAGGACTGGTATTTTCGAACTTTAACCGGAAAGCCCATGTAAAGACAAAAGAGTGGGCGATGCAGTTTGTTCAGCGTCCGGAAGAAGCAAAGAAAAAAGAATTTTTTATGTATTTTTCAGTGGGGATTGATACGTCGTATTCCCAGAAATCGCCGGATACGATCGCATTGTCTTTCCTTGGGATCACCAACAAAGGCAGAGGTATCGTTTTGGCAGAGAAGGTATACAGCAATGCCGAGTTGGAAACACCGTTAGCTCCGTCAGATACCGTGCTCAACATTGTGGAATTCATGGATCGAAATCGAAAAGAGTGGGGGCTGGCCAGAAATGCATTTTTAGATAATGCCGATCAGGCAACGATGCAGGAGTGGAACAAGTACAAACGCAGGAATGGCTGTGTATACGTGCTCAATGATGCCTGGAAGCAGATGGAAATCATCGACCGTATCAATGCACAGCTTGGCTGGTTTTCTTTTGATGAAGACAAGGAACCTTGTTTTTTCGTCTTGGATACGTGCCCTGTTTACATACATGAGCTGGAAGTCTACAGTTGGCGGGAAGATAAGGATAATACACCGGAGGACGGCCATGACCACATGGTGAACTCGGTACAGTATGGATGGATTCCGTACCAGAGTAAGATTTACAGGGGGTGGTAAAAATGAACTGGATTCAGAATTTTATAAAAAAGCTGTTTCGAATTGAAACGAGACGGGATAGGGAAGTGGTGATCATTGAGCCGCATACATTTCAGGCAAATGTGATCAAAAATAAACTGTGGTACCGCGGTGACTCTGCGGAGATCGAGCAGTATTTCCAGAAGACCGCAAGATGGAAAGTAGAAAAGGCAAGGTTCTGGGCAGCAGATGCACAGGGCAGTGTCCATAAAATGCATAGCGGGATTGTGACCACTGTTGTTGACCGGTACAGGGATATGATCTTGGCAGATATGGATGAGATCTCTTTTGGAGACGATCTGGGAGCAATTAACGAACTTTGGAAAGAGATATTCAAGGAAGAACGTCTTAATGATGTGATTGGAGAAGGAATTGCCGGTGCGCTGGCATCCGGAGATGGAGCATTTAAGATAACTGCAGATGAATGCAGCCGGTATCCGATCGTAGAGTTTTATGATGCGGAGAACGTAGATTTTGTATATGTCCACTCACAGCTGAAAGAAGTCAAGTTTTATACCGATTACAAGGATGGAAATAAAACCTTCCGGTTGGAAGAGATATACGGTCATGGATATGTCAGATACAAGCTGTATGATGAGGCAGGGAAAGAAACCGAATTAAAGAGGCTTCCGGAGACAGCACATCTTATGGACACAGGAATCCCGGGAGATCTGATGCTTGCAGTTCCGATTAAGATCTTATCATCTGTCAAATATAAGAATCGCGGAAAAGCATTATTTGACAGTAAGACCGATGTCATAGACGGTTTGGATGAGGTGATCAGCCAGTGGGCAGATGCGATCCGCATGGGACGTATTAAGCGATACATCCCGGAAAATCTCATTCCGCGAGACCCTGATACCGGAGAACTTCTTCCGGCGAATCCATTCGACAATGATTTTATCGCAATCGGAGACAATATGGCTGAGAAATCGAAGCAGCAGGTAGAAGTTTCACAGCCACAGATTTCTTATGAGGCCTATGTGAGCAGCTATACGAGTTTTCTTGATATGGTTCTTCAGGGCATTATGTCACCGTCGACACTTGGAATCGATCTCAAGAAGACGGATAATGCGGAAAGCCAGAGGGAAAAAGAAAAGGTCACGCTGCATGTGCGCAATAAGATCGTAGATACATTGAATGAAGTGATTCCGGAGCTTGCCACGAAAATCATGCAGTGCCATGATGTAATGTGCATGGATGATCCCAGAGATTACAAGCCGACGGTAAAATTTGGCGAGTATGCATCTCCGGATTTTGGCACAACTGTGGATACCGTAGGAAAAGCGAAGCAGTATGGAATCATGAGCCTTGAGGCATCAGTGGAACAGCTTTATGGAGATACATGGACCGAAGAAGAGAAAGAGGAAGAAGTGACCCGCTTGAAGGCAGAGCAGGGGATTGTAGAAATGGAAGAACCGGGGGTCAATATGGCTGCCGGTTCTTTTCGGGTAAATATGGGAGGAAATGGAAATGAAGGTAAAAATCATGAACCGAATGTACCGGATGAGCCGTGAGGAGTATCAGGGGCTTCTGAAGGTGGCGAGTGATCAGGTTCCATTTGGAGTGTATGCGGTTGAAAAAGACGGATATGCCGAGTTGAGAAATGATAAATGCCGGAGCGTGACTGAATTGAAAGCACTCACCCGCGGTTTTAAATCGCAGGGGTTCCGAGTGCTGGCAAATAGGCAGGTGAATGCAGATGGCGGAGAAAAACGAGTATGACATTACAGAGGCGTTCCGAAAGATCGAGGCGGAGCTGATCGACTCCATGATGCGTAACATGGACCGGCACCGGGCAGAGGAGGAGAAAGAAGGCTATGAGTGGACCATGTGGCAGGCTGAGCAGCTGAAAGCACTGGAGAAGTACAAGAAGGAAAACCAGAAGAGATATTCCAAGCAGTTCAAGAGTATCAATGCACACATCGAGGCACTGATCCGGGAAGCGAGAGCGCGTGGGAACATGAATCAGGAGATCCGGATTCTGAAAGCAATCAAGAACGGATTTCAGGGAGTCAAGAAAGTCACACGCGGGGCAGCAGGAGATTTTTTCAAGCTTAATGATAGAAAACTCGATACATTGATAAAAGCAACGGTATTGGACATGGAGAAGGCTGAGACAGCAATCCTGAGGAAAGCAAACGATGACTACCGGAAGGCGATTTACAGCGCACAGGTATACGCGAACACCGGGGCCGGAACCTATGAAAAAGCGGTGGACATGGCGACGCGGGACATGCTCTCCCGGGGACTGAGCTGCGTTACGTTTTCGAATGGTGCTCAACACACCTTGAAGGACTATGCAGACATGGCGATCCGCACCGCCAGCAAGCGGGCATACCTTCAGGGAGAAGGCGAGAAACGGCAGGAATGGGGAATCACGACCGTCATTCTGGCAAAGAGAGGCGGGAACCCGTGTCCGAAGTGCCTGCCGTTCGTGGGAAAGGTCCTGATTGATGATGTGTGGAGCGGCGGCCGATCAGACGGTGTGGATCCGGAGACAGGAAAGAGTTATCCGCTGATGAGCTATGCGATCGCTCATGGGCTGTATCATCCACGGTGCAAAGACAGCCATACGACCTATTTTCCAGGCATTTCCACAGCAGACGACAGCTGGACCAAGGAAGAACTGGAAGCCATCGACATGGAGAACAAGCAGGAAGCTGAGAAACAATATGCAGCGAGGCAGGAAGAAAAGTACACCCGGCTGGAAAAGTATTCTTTGGATGAGGAAAATCAGAAGCGTTATGCAGCGAGACGGGAGGAATGGAAGAAAAGACGGCAGGAAACTCAGCAGACCGGCATGCCGAAAAAAGAGAGTACTCCGGACATGCAGACAATAAAGAAGGAAATCTCTGCAAAGCGGAAAGAACGGGATAACCTGAATAAGAAGATGGACGGGATCCTCGCTGAGAAGAAGGAGCTGGAAAAGAAAGTATATCTGGATCTCACCGCAACGCAGGGAGAGATGGAACGTATTCAGAAGGTTGTCGAATCTGAGAAAGAGCTTGAGAAGCAGATCAAGGCAGCGGATGAAGGAATCCGTGAGAAACAGGGCATCTACAGAAAAGAGGCGGAAGAGCGCCTGATCAGCGAAGGCATTGTTAAAGAAGCAAAGTTATCTGATCAGATGGCACCGGAGGCCGTGGATCAGATTGAGAAGACTCTGAAGCACCTGAAAGAGCGGTATGGGATTATGCCAGAAGGTATTGTGTATAATCCGTTTAAAGTTACGGATGCAACAGCAACGTATAACTGGCTGGATGATAAGATCTATTTATCCAACAAGATGCGGGATCCGGCAGAGTACCTTAAAACCGTCAAGAAGTCGGAAGAATCCCATAGAGCACACAGGGAGCATTACAATACCAAAGAAGAAGCCCGGAAGAAACTGGCAGAGGCAGAAAAAATCCTGGAAGATAGGACGATTAAGGGATATGAGAGGGAGAAAGCGGTTCTTGCCAAGGCAGAGGCTGAGATTGACCTCAATGTTTCAAGGTATGCAGTTCGCGAGAATATGTCTGATGCGCTTCTTCATGAATATGGACATTTTATCCATCGCCATGCAAATACGGACTATGTTCAGAAAAAGAATGTATTCAAAGCGAAAGAACTCGGGGGAAAAATGATCGGAAACGACTGGGGTTATGATATTAACACGGAATACTCCAGAAGCGCGAAGATTGAGGCGGCGAAGATCAGCCAGTATGCGGCCGAGAATCCATATGAGACGTTTGCGGAGGGCTTCCTGGCGATGGAGAAGGGCGAAAAGATCCCGGATCGGATCGCAGAGGTCATTTCTGATGCAATAAAGGCAGCAGGAGCGAAACCCATTGAAAATATGCGTGGTTCTGATATAATAAGGGTAAGTAAGACAACTCTTACAGCAGAACCTAATACCATAACAGAGGTTGTCGGAAAACGTGGTGGAATTGATCGGAACTATTATGGAGCTGATGGCAAGCAAAATAAGCAGATCAGCAACAATGATCATGGAAACCCGAAGAGACATCCGTATGGAAAGCATGGAGAGCATGCACATGATTATATTTACGACGAAGAAGGAAAGCTGAAGGGGCGTCCGGTTAGAGAAATGACGGAACAGGAAAGAAAGGAGAATGAAGATATCATATGAGTGCAAACGAATTAAGAGATTATATTGCAAGCTTATGTTCTCATGTCACATTCGACTTTCACGGGAAGTCATGTGGCGTTGATCCGCTTGCTCCGGATCAGATCGATTTATGGTGTGGAGATGATACGATGACAGCAGCGTCGGTGTCAGAAGCGATGAATACCCCGTTCTTTGATGGAAAAAGCCTTAATGAGATAGCAGATAAAATCGAGAATGTAGAATAGATCTCACCAGTAAATATGCTGGTGAGATTTTTGTTTATACGGAAGTTGCACCGGTGCAACACAATCAGAGATACATTTAGTACCACCCGCCGAAAGGTTGGTGGTATTTTTATTACTTCAAACATGTCCGGAATGACGTAAAACTACCAGAAAGGAGAGCTTGAGAATGACACAGGAACAGTTTGAAGCCCTTGGCATTGAAAAAAGCCTTGCCAAGAAAGCCGCAGATGAGTCAAAAAAAGAGCTGGAAAACTATGTGACAAAAGAGACATACGATGCTTCCGAGCAGAAATGCAAACAGCTGGAGACCGCGGCACAGGATCACGAGAAACAGCTGGAGACATTAAAGGCATCTGCGGGGGATAACGAGAAGCTGAAGCAGCAGATCGCTGATCTTCAGAATCAGAACAAGAAACAGGACGAGGACAACCAGAAAGCCATGAAGGATCTAAAGATGACTTATGCGATTCGTATGGCAGTGTCTGCATCTGCGCAGGACAGTGATCTGGTAGCTGGTCTTGTGGACCGCAACAAGCTGATTCTGGGAGATGATGGAAAGGTAACCGGTCTGGACGAACAGATCAAGAGCTTAAAGGAGAGCAAACCGTTTCTCTTTAGACAGGAAAAGCCGAATGAAAAGAAAGGCTTTTTCCGGTTAGGCGGAAAAGAAACAACTGAAGGCAACAGTGATACACACCTTAGCATGAAGGAAGCAATCGCTGCACAGCTTAAACTTGGAACAGAGGGAAAGGAGTAATTTATGGCAATTACATTAGAAGAAGCAAAAAAGAATGTGCAGGATGACCTGCAGTTAGGAGTCATCGATGAGTTTCAGAAATCGAACTGGATTCTGGAGCATATCCCGTTTGATGATGCAGTATCCCCGACCGGAGGCGGTGCGACTCCGAGTTATTCCTATACACGTTTAAAGACACAGCCTACAGCAGATTTCCGTGAGATCAATAAGGAATACACGCCGTCAGAGGTTACCAGAGAGCGCCACACGGTTGAAATCAAGGTGTTTGGTGGTTCTTATGAGATCGATCGTGTGATTGCAAGCATGGGTGGTATCGTCAGTGAAGTAGAACTTCAGCAGGCTCAGAAAATCAAAGCAGCACAGGCCTTGTTTAATGATACTTTCATTAACGGAGACAGCGGTGTGAATACAAAAGCGTTCGATGGACTGGACAAAGCACTGACCGGAAGCGATACAGAATACAATAAGGGCGGTACGATCGACCTGTCCACATCTGAGCTTATCACAAAGAATTTCCAGAATTTCCTTGATATGCTGGATGAATTCCTGACTGGTCTTGATGGAACCCCGTCCTTCATCGCTGGAAATACGAAGATGATCGCAAAGCTGAGAGCGTGTGCGAGACGTGCAAGCATGTACTCCGTGACAAAGGACAACTGGGGCAATCAGGTTGAGAGCTATGGAAATATCCCGTTTGTAGATATGAAGGCAAAGCCTGGAACAAATGATGATGTTATTGCCACAGATAGTGCTGAAGGAACCACCTCTTTATTTGCTGCCCGTCTTGCTATGGATGGTTTGCATGCAGTTTCCTTTGCGGGAGTATCCCCGGTACAGACATGGCTTCCGGACTTCTCTACTGCTGGAGCGGTAAAGAAGGGCGAGGTAGAGATGAATGCCGCGTTGGCTCTTAAGGCGTCTAAGGCAGCAGGTGTATTCCGTGGAATCAAGGTAAAATAGGAGGAACGGATATGAAAATCTATAGTCCGAATAAAGAATACACTGGTGTTTCAGCATCAGTACCGTTTTGTAATGGAATGGGAGAGACAGAAGATCCTCATCTGATCAAATGGTTCAAAGATCATGGGTATAAGGTCGATGAAGAAAGCAACGCAGAGCAGAAAGGTGAGGAAAAAGCAGAGATCCCGGCAAATGTAGACGCATCTGACGCTGTAACCGGGAAGGCAGCAAAGAAGAAAGCAGGGCAGTGATATGGCATATGAGCCGTACGCAAGCAAAGAATATTATCAGAACGAATATCAGGGCAGCATCGTGCCGGAGGACAAGCTTTTAAAAGCTCTCCGGCAGGCCAGCCGACACATTGATTCCCTGACCTTCAACCGGATTGTGGGTCAGGGATTTTCTAATCTTTCAAGGTATCAGCAGGAGCTGATCCGGGAAGTAACCTGTCAGCAGGCTGATTTTGAAACAGAAAACGCAGATGAGATCGACACGATCCTGCAGAGTTATGCAATCAATGGCGTATCGGCACAGTTCGGATCCTCATGGAACGTGATCACGGAGCAGGGAGTTGCAATGAAACGCGATGTGTACGCCCTGCTGTGTCAGACGGGCCTGTGCTGCCGGTTAGCGAGGTGAGACGATGAAATACCCATGTTTAGTGCCGAAACGGCTGTGCAAGACGCCTGTGCATGTCCATCTGGAATCTGAGGAGCTCAATAAACTCGGAGAACCGAAGTATGTGCTTGACGCAGACCTGATATGCAATTTTCAGGACCGTGCAAAAACAATCCTGACAGCAGAGAAGAAGCTGGTGCAGATCACGGGAAGCGCACTGTTCCCGGGGGACATCGCCCCGGATATGCCGACATTAAGCGGTGGGACCCTGACGGTATTTGGCGCAGAGCGCCGGATCGAGCAGGGCTGCAAGAACAGGAACCCGGATGGAACGGTGAACTTCTGCAGTCTGGAGGTGGTTTGATGGAAGTGAGATCAACGGTAAAGTTGAATTGGCCGCGGATCCGGCAGCTGTCGGAGGCGGCGGTGACGGCGTTGGAGCAGACAGCAGAGGCATTGCACACGGAAGTTGTGCAGGCGCAGATCATGCCATTCGATACAGGCCACCTGGAAGAGGATGCGACGTTCGTAGATTACAGTGAGTCTGCAAATGGAAAGGTATCCATCGTATCCAGTACGCCGTATGCGCGGCGCCTCTACTATCATCCGGAATATCACTTCCAGAAGTACGAGAACCCGTTTGCAGGTGGAAAGTGGTTCACACCGTGGCTTCCGGGAGGTGCTAACGCAGATTTCGCACAAAACGCATTCAAGAAACTTTATAAGAAAGCAGGTGGTGTCTAATGCTGACATTACCGGAGATCCGGCAATGGATCGCTGAGCTGGGAATTGCGGCAGATGAGAACGTCTATATCGGAAAGCTGGACAATAAGAAACAGAAGTCGGTCGGTGTATACGGCCGTGCATCCAGCGGTCCGCCGCATACCGCACTGGGCGGTCTGGAACATACGACCTATGATACCAGACCGATCTCCCTGTTGGTCCATTGGACTAAGAGCAAGGGAGAGAGCGAAAAGGCGGCATATGGATTATTTGACAAGTTAAGAGAGATGACCAGTTTGACCATCGGAGAGACTCCAATCAGGTATCTCTGCCTGATGGTGCCTGAACCTCAGGACGTGGGGACGGATGACAGCGGGATATATGAGTATGTGATCTGGTTGGATCTCATCTATCAGAGAAAGTGAGGACGAAAAAATGGATGGCACAGTAGGAAAAGTGTACCCGGTACACAACAATATTTTTAAATTTGGCACCAAAGGACAGGAGAGCCTGGACGAAAACATGGCGATGCCGTCAGACCTTGAGAACTTCTCTCCCTCCATTGATGGCACTGTGGAAGAGTGGTACGCAATGGATGCAGCCGGTTGGGCGAAAGCCGCAATGACCGGAAAGAAACTGAGCTTTAACTTTAAAGGCAAGAGATCCGTGGGAGATGCAGGAAACGATTATATTGCAGGACTCGCATGGAAGTTCGGGCAGGACGTTATGACAAAATTCGAATGGACAATGGTCTCCGGTGCGAAGCTTTCTGGCATCGTGGTCATCAACGTAACGACCCCGGGCGGCGGAGATACTACAAATCTTGATACGTTGGAATTTGGGGCGGTATTCTATGGAAAACCGACATTCACGGCGGCAACATTATAAGGAGGAGTGAAGATGGCAAGAGTAGTAGATATTACAAGTAAGCTGGAATTTGATGGAAATCCGAAGCTGAGGATCAAGGATAAGGAGATCGAGGTGAACGCGGATGCGCCGACCATGTTAAAGGTCATGAACATGGTGGGGGACGATCCGACGCCGAAAGACGTCATCGCACTGTATAATCTCGTGTTCCCGGAAGAATCCAGAAAAGTACTGGATGGCATGCAGCTGAATTTCGCAGACCTTATCACCGTGGTAGAAGCGGCGGTAAGCGTCATTTCAGGAGATACAGACACATCGGGAGAGCACTGACCCGTACTACGACCTGTTTGAGGACTGGGACCTGATCATTTCCAGCTTCCTCTCGCAGTACGGGCTTAGGATCCGAACAAAAGAATTTGAGACAGTATCCTGGGATGAGTTTAAGTCGTTGCTGGCCGGGCTGTCCCCGGATACCGCTTTGGGGCGTGTAGTAGCCATCCGATCCGAGACGGATAAGGAAGTGATCAAGCATTTCACGACGGATCAGCGCCGTATCTACGATGCATGGCGGGACCGTAAGGCCGATAATATGACGGAAAAGAACTATGACCGTGAGATGGCTGCTCTGGAGCAGATAATGGCTCAGATGTTTGGAGGCGGTAAAAATTGAAAAAGTAAAGCAGGAGAAAGTCCGGTGCCCATACTGTGGGCATCCGGTCAATGCGAATCGATCCGAGGACGCCAAGTGCAGAGGCGTCTTTTTTAAGTGTAAGAATAAAGACTGTAAAAAAATATTTGAGTTAAGAATCTAAGACGCTGTGCCGATGTGCCTGTCTTAAAAGGCAGGTGATAGGTATGGCGGCGGACAGTGTTGGTCAGATCGGGCTGGATCTGGTCGTCAATAAAGGAACATTTGAGAAGCAGATGACAGGGATCCAGGCACTTGCAAAGAAAGCAGGTGCCTCCCTGGCAGCCGCGTTCGCTGTAAAGAAGATTGTAGATTTTGGAGCAAAGTGCGTTGAACTCGGATCCGACCTTGCGGAGGTCCAGAACGTCGTCGACGTTGTGTTCCCGCGAATGAATCAGAAGATCAATGAGTTTGCAAAGAATTCCGCAGCTCAGTTTGGACTGTCGGAGACGATGGCAAAGAAGTTCACAGGAACCTTCGGAGCTATGGCGAAGGCATTTGGATTCGGTGAGCAGCAGGCGTACGAAATGGGAACGACGCTGACCGGTCTGGCGGGAGATGTAGCGTCTTTCTACAATATCAGTCAGGATGAAGCGTACACAAAGCTGAAATCGGTATTTACCGGAGAGACGGAGAGCCTGAAGGATCTGGGCATCGTCATGACGCAAACCGCATTAGACAGCTATGCTCTGGCAAATGGATTCGGCAAGACGACGGCGAAGATGTCCGAGGCTGAAAAGGTTGCCCTGCGGTATAAATTTGTGCAGGATCAGCTGACCTCTGCGGCCGGAGACTTTTCGAGAACTTCCGATGGATGGGCAAACCAGGTAAGAATCCTCAAATTACAATTTGACAGCCTGAAGGCAACAATCGGACAGGGATTGATCAATGTTCTTTCTCCGGTGCTCAAGGTGATCAATACGATCATCGGCAAGTTGATGACTCTCGCGAATGCGTTCAAGGCATTTACGGAGCTGATATCCGGAAAGAAATCGTCCGGTGGAGGAGTCTCTGCGGCAGCAGCAGGAATGGAGGCAGTCGCCGCGGCATCAGACAAAGCAGGATCCGCAGCATCAGGAGCCGGAACTGCGGCAAAGAAGGCTGCCAAGGACATGAAAGGCATGTCCACGGGGATCGATGAGCTGAACATAATCAATCCTTCAGACAGTTCCGGAAGCGGAAACTCCGGCGGCGGAGCCGGTGGGGATTATGGTGCCGAAGACATCGACATGGGATCCCTCGCCGAAGGAACTGATGAGATCGACAGCCGTTTGGACAGTATCCAAAAGAAGATCAATGACCTCCGACAGTCTTTCATGAACGGATTCTGGAACGGGTTCGGCGATACAGCAGTCTTTGATGATGTTCAGAGGTCTGTTGACGGAATTCGGGAGTCCGTTAAGGGCATTTTCGGGGATCCGGAGGTAAAACGGTCCGCAGATGAGTTTGCGGCTACTGCGGCGAACAGCCTTGGGAAGATAGCTGGATCGTTCGGATCTATCGGAATGTCGATTGCGGACAACCTTCTCGGGGGATTAGATCGGTATCTGCAGCAGAACACGGACCGGATCCGAGGCTATATCATTTCCATGTTTGATATTGGTGGTGATATTGCAGGAATAGCCGGGAATCTGTCGGCAGCAGTGGCGGAGATCTTCACAGTATTACGGAGTGGATCCGGGAAGCAGATCACGGCAGATCTTATCGGAATTTTTTCAGATGCGTTTATGGGAGTTACCGCATTAGCGGGATCATTCGGCCGCGATGTTTTAGATCTCATTGCGACACCGATCATAAACAATCAGGAAAAGATCAAATCAGCTTTTCAAGGCATTCTGGACGTGGTGCAGACAGTTACATCTGCAATCAGAACGACCTTTGCAGGGCTGATTGACTCGGTACAGAAAAAATATGATGAGAGTATCAGTCCACTCTTAAAAAGCTTCAGCGACGGCATTTCGAAGCTTGCAGAAGTATTCCTGGACACATTTCAGGCGAATATTCTTCCGGTGCTTCAGAATGCTGCTGATCGCTTTGCGGACTTTACCACATCGACCTTACAGCCGTTAATTGACAAGTTTCTGGAGTTCGCAGGAAAAGTAACCGAGTGCATTCAGGAAATATGGGAGAAAGTTCTTCAGCCGTTTCTGGCATGGTTTATAGCGAATGTAGCGCCGAAAATCGCGAGCCACCTTGGGAAGGCAATCGATGCATTCTTTAATTTCCTCACGAATGTCGGAAATGTGATCAGCGGTGTTCTTGATATCTTTAACGGTCTTCTTGACTTCCTGTTAGGAGTCTTTACTCTTGACTGGGAAAGAGCATGGAGCGGTGCAAAGCAGATGCTGTCGGGCGCATGGACGGCGATGAAGGCACTGGTGACGACCATGGTCGAGGCGATCCGGTCCATTATCGAGCTGACATTAGACCGAATCAAGAATAAGTGGACGATCACATGGAATGCGGTAAAAGCCTTTGGAGAGACTTGCTGGAATGCGATAAAAGCACTGGTAGAGAGCATCTTTACTGCTATCAGCAATAAGATCGCAGAAGTATGGAACTCCGTGAAGACGAAGACAGAGCAGATCTGGAGCGGAATCCGCACCACGGTATCGACCATTACCGAAGGAATTCGTGATAAGATCACGGCGATCATGACGGCGATCAAGTCCGGGATCAGCACAGCACTGGATGGCATCAAGGACAAATGGACCAGCGTATGGAGCGGCTTAAAGGAGAAGACCATCAGCATCTTTGATGGTATCTGGAGCGGAATCCGTGGAGCGATCAACAGCATTCTTTCCGGAGTCGAGAAGATGGCAAACGGAGTTGTGAAGGGCGTCAACAAGATGATAGACGCACTGAATAACCTGAGCTTTGACGTACCGGACTGGGTGCCGGGAATCGGCGGTGAGAGCTTCGGTCTCGATATTCCGAATATGTCCACGGTAAAACTCCCAAGACTGGCGCAGGGAGGCTTTGTAAGGGCAAATACACCGCAGCTTGCGATGATCGGTGATAACCGGCATTACGGCGAGATCGTAGCGCCGGAGGACCGCATGCAGGCAATGGTAGACCGTGCCGTGGCACTCGCGTCCGGAAACAATATGAGTGACCAGTATCTGGCACTTATGGTGGATCTCCTGAAGCAGATCATCAACCTCATCGAGGCGATGGACCTGACAGTCAAGATCGACGTGCGGGATATCAAGAAGAAGCTGACAGAGCTGGATAAGAGGACTGGCTACACACTGAAAACGACATAAAAGGAGGCGGGAACATGGCAGTGATCACGATCAACGGGCGGGAATTTCCCGCCCCAGATATCGGAGCGAATTTTGTAGTAGCAACGAACGTATCAGACGGAAAAAATGCTCTGGGAGAATTCGTAGGGCAGAAGGTCGGCCGGGATCAGCATAAGGTAGACAGCTTACAGTGGAAGTTTCTGGATGCTGAGATGTGGGCCGCGATGCTTCAGGAATTCGATAAGTTTGTGGTGACGGCGAAGATTCCGGACATGGTACATAATTGTTTCCAGACGATCCGGATGTACCCCGGAAATCGGACGGCCACGCCGATCGAGTTTGACGCTGACGGGCTTCCGACCAGATACCAGGACTGCAAAGTGAATATTATCGATTGCGGGGTGATCGAATAATGCAGTCAGCAAGCAACGCATACAAAGAACACATGAAGGGAAGCTTCCGGCTTCAGGGATATATCCGGGTATCGATCGGATTGATCAATCAGGAGGCACAGGCATCTGCGTATGTGCCGGATCACGACAAGTACACCTACTACAGCAGCTTTAAGATGCCGCTTGACAATTATAAGGTGGAAGAACTGTATGCGACGTGTGACCAGAACTACAGCGTTGTAGACGGCAGCATGTACTTTCTTCCCCGTACAAGGGAGGACGTGGTGCTGAATCAGGGGCTTGTCAGTGAACCACTTCTGGGACCTATCGAGATCCGGCTTCCGGAGGCTCATGATATCAAAGGAGTCACGATAGACTTTGGAAAAGCCTATCCGGTTGATTTTACAATTGAATCGGATAATCACACGGTCACAGTGACTGGGAACACCACGGCGGCATTTACCACGGATGAGTTGTTTATTGGAGCGACATTCTTGAGATTCACTCCGATAAAGATGGTAAATGGGCAAAGTAGGTTCAGGCTCCAGCAGATCACACTGGGTATCGGAATTTACTTCGGCAATCGCGAGATCTTATCTGCCACGAAAAAGGAGCATATCAGTCCGATCATGGAGGAACTGCCGACTCTGGACATGGACCTGACGATCAACAACAAGAACCGCGTTTGGGATATTGAGAATTCAGAGTCCGCGGTGAACTATCTGGAAATCGGGCAGGAGATCACAGTGCTGTATGGTCAGACATTAGATGATGGCTCTGTGGAATGGATGCCGGGAGCAACCGCATATCTTCGGGAGTGGTCAGCTGATGATGAAGAAATGAGTTTCACAGCGTCGGATCGTTTCGAAGACTTGACGGGGACGTACTATGGCGGGATCCTGCATTCGGGAGGAATCAGCCTGTACGACTTAGCGGTCGATGTACTGGAAGATGCGGGAGTTGACCGACGCGATTACTGGCTGGATACCTACTTAAAGGATATCCTGGTAGAAAATCCCATGCCTGCGGTGTCTCACCGGGAGGCTTTGCAGTTGATTGCAAACGCCGGAAGGTGTCTTCTTTATCAGGATCGGACCGGAAAGATATTCATGGGATCCAGTTTCAATCCAGATGCCATGGCAAAATCAGACAATGAAACCTATTACAGTAATGCGGCCGGAGTCCTGCAGCGTGGATCCAGAAGAGCCTACGCATCACCGGCGCGGGACTATACGGATGTAAAATCAACAAGATACTTTTTACCCCGTCAGGCTTCGGAAGAAATCAGCACGGGCTATATATCAGAACAGGTGGCGGCAGCAGACGGCAGCTTCACGGAAAACCCGTCTCTGGAGATCGACATGGAAGCAGGATATAAATGCTTTGGGATCACGCTGGAATTCGGCCAGAATCCGCCTAAGAAGATGATCATTCACACGTATCTTGCAGGAGTGCAGCAGGAGTCTTATACAATCGCGAAGCTGGATGAGACTATTACAGTAAACCATGAATTTCCGGAATTTGACCAGATGATCATGGAGTTTACAGAGGGAACACCATATAACCGCGTGATCCTCGACAATGTGATTTTCGGAGATAGTACCGATTATGAATTTCAGTATGGCGAAGAACTGACGAAAACGCCGAAGGGCACACAGTTGGCAAAAGTGAGGGAACTGCAGGTGGTACGCACGATTTACGGACCGAGCAGTGAAGCAGCGAAAGAACTCACGAGGGAAACGATAGCAGTATCAGCATTGGATAACCGATATACATTTTACTTTTCGAACGCTTCATATGACCTTGCATGTGCAATCACGGACGCACAGGAGGGGCAGACGGCGAAGATTGTAGAATCAGGGTGTTACTTTGCGACCGTGGAGCTTTCCGGGGTATCGGGAGCCTGTGAGGTCATCATATTGGGAAAAGAGTACATGATATCGCAGGCGAAAGTAAGCCGTCAACTTGGCACAACAGGAACGGTAGAGACCTGGGAAAATCCTCTGGTATCCGATATCGTTCATGCAGCGGATCTGGCGGACTGGATCGGGGACTACATGAAAGCGGACCGGGAATATGATCTGAGCTATCGTGGGGATCCGCGGCTTGACGCGAACGATCTGGCATATCTGGAAAACAAATATGTATCAGGGCTGTTGCTCCGAATTTACGAGCATACGCTGAATTTTAACGGAGCATTCTCCGGATCAGTAAAGGCAAGGAGGGAAATGGGATATGTGGCAGACTCCTAAGACAGATTGGAAGGCCAGTGACTTCATGAATATCGAGGATTATAACCGGATCAAAAATAATCTGAATGAACTCCGGGATATGTCCAGAGAATTGTGGAAAGAGTTTCCTTTTGAGGAGATGGGTGAGGATAAGACGTATACAGATTACGGATTTTACGCTGATGAGATCAACCGGTTTGAGGCGAATGTGGACCATATTTGTGAAGGAACATATCCGTTTGATGTGGGAGTGCGGAAAAACTATCAGGATAACCAGCCGTTCATCACATGGGAGGAGCTGAACCGGATCGAATCGGCATGCCTCATCATGCACAATAATTTCACTGGAGCACTTGCGGGAAGAAAGTCTTTGGCATTCACGTTGGGAGGAGGTGATTTCAGATGTTAAAGACTGATTACAAGGATGATCTCTTTGAGGGAGAACGGAAATATAAAATGACAACGGATACGGAAGGGAAGGTTACATTAAAGGATGAGACCACGTACACCCAGAAAGGTACGAGCTTCGGAGCACTGGATATGAATAATACCAACACGGCAGTAAACAGGCTGTATGGGGAAAAATCAGTGACGCTGACGGGGGCAGGATGGACAAGTACACCGCCGTATGCGCAGACAATTAAGGTTGAAGGAATGCTGGATACGGACCGCCCATTTATTGAGTGTGCGGCTGATATAACATCAAAAGCAGAGAAGACAAGGATTAGAAAAGAATGGGACAAAGTGGATCGTATTGTAACAGAAGAAGGGCAGTTTACGGCGTACTGTAATTTCGAAAAGCCATCCATGGATCTGCCTCTGAAGATTAAGGGGGCATAAGGATGTGGACCATAATTGGAGGAATCCTTGCGACAGCCAGCCGGATTGATGAAGGTGGCGGAGATAAGGATCTGAATATCTATCTTACGGACAATGCAGGGGTTCAGCTGGTGGACAATGATGGAGTTTACTTGACCTGCGGAAAGGAGACAGAATGAGCGAAACAAAGACAAAAAACCTGTGTACGGTACCGGCCGCAGATCTGACGGACAGCCAGTATTTTATTGCTGAAGACGGCGGAGAACTGAAACGTATACCGAAGGCGCAGGTGGTGCTTAAAAAGTTGGAGGATATGCTTGCAACGGATACGGAGAATCTGGCAGGAGGTGGAGAGGTCACTGCTCAGGAGCTTCTTGATGCGCTTGCAGAACAGGTCGCGAACAAGCTATTGGCGAAATCTCAGGTGGTCAATAATCTTTTGGCTACGGTGGAAGGAAATCCGCTGGATGCTACACAGGGGAAGGCGCTGAAGGAGCTGATTGATACGACTAATAACAATTTGAGTAAGAAGGCTGACAGTACGTCCTTGTCAAACTATGCACTAAAGTCGGATTTATTTGCGGTCAACTGGATAACAAATCCGAA
>OGJY01002421.1_pt1 | contig 18539 bp, 16 predicted proteins | sample 1572231 | NCBI WGS metagenome assembly OGJY01 (sample SAMEA2582121, study PRJEB24529) | metagenome | biome: Human gut stool | place: China | collected 2011
CCTTGATCTTTTGGCTACTTTTGGATCAAGCCAAAAGTAGGTTCAAAACTTTCTACCTTTGAGTCTCATCTCTGTCTAAAACGACATTCCTTAATTTCACCAACAGGAAATCTCTCTTCTGTTTTATTTGTCGTAGACTTTGCCTTGTTCGTTGATGACCGTGCAGTTTTGTTGTTCCACCTTTAGCCGTTCGGCGTATTTGCGGAGCTGCGCTTTATGGCGCTCACAAGGAACAAGGTCTTTTTCGATATCCCCTCGCGGAGTGGCTTTCAACCGCTTCTGTCCGGTGCGGATGATTTCTACGGCACGGGAATACTTCTGTTTGTCACTCCGTATACCGTCCAGGCAGGGACTTACTTCGGGACGGTCGAAAGAGATTTGTGCAGTCAGCTTTCGTCCGTGGTGGTTCAGATCCCAGATATTTATATTGGTTAGTTGTTTCAACTCTTCTATCTCCTGGTTATACAGTGGGCTTCGTCCAGCCAGTGTTGAGTCGAATGCAGACTCGTAGACCGGATAATAAACGCCGTTCAGATCCATCCAGGTGTAAAGGACTTCCTTGTCTTTGGGAGACAGTTTGACGCCATGATGATCTCCGTCTATCACTTTAGTTAGCTTGCTGACATGCGATCCCCAGGTGTACGGTTCCTGTATCGGAGCCGGGCCGCCGCCTACCAGTGTGATCTTTTTCTTTACGTATAGGTTGACATAGGCCGCGTTGAAGAACGGGTTCTTGTCTTTTGCCAGTACGAGCTTTTCCCGGTTCTTCGGGTCGAAGTCGTGGCAACGTACGCAGCTCTTATCAAGGATCGGCTGTATCTGTTCCATGAACGAGAAGTTCTTCGGGGCTTTCCCCATCCAGCCGTTCAGCTTGGCCGGGGCTTTCTTCAGGGCCAGCGGTGTCGTACCCATTGCGCTCGGAATGCTCAGGCGGTCTTCATGGCAGCCGATGCAACCGTTCACCTCGCCCGACATGACCATCGTGCCGCTTCGCATGGACTGGATCATCTTCTTATCCTTATCCAGCAACTGGAAGTAGACGAAGGTGCCGGAAGGAACTTCGAAGTTGGCAGAGCCGTCGGCTTCTACCGGTACTTCTCCCAGGATACGTTTGTTCTCGAAGCTATGCCAGTTTACGGCGGGTTCGCCTTGTCCGCCCCAGCCACTCTGTGTCCAGGTTCTTTTCTCCGGTGACTCGATGATACGCAGATATTTTACGGTGCCGGGAGTTACGCCTTTCATATGTGTACCGTGGTAAACGTTCTGTACGTAGAAAGTACCTTTCTTGTCCGTATAGTTCCTGTTGGAAGGGATTGCATGCGGTTTGGGGCGCGGCTCGATGATCATCGGGTCGAAAAGGCTTCTGTTTCCTTCAAGGAGCAACTCTTGTGTGCCGTCGCGGCCAACCAGGTAGATACCCGATTTAGAGTCCAGGTGCATCCATCCGCCGGGCTTTGTCCAAATCGTGCGTGAGGTGAGGAAGAAGTTCTCGTTCAGCGGATAAGGATCTTCAAAGAAGTATTCGATCCATTTGAAAGAGTCCAGGTCGCCTTTATCTACCAGTTTCAGGCTTTCTTCCGGCCATATTTGCAGGACAGGTTCTACACCGTCCACTCCTTTTTTCCTGTCGATAATAGCCAGTGCACCCCAAGGGCGGTCATGGCAGGAACCGAAGATACAGATCACCTGGTCGGTTCCGGGAATCTGGCGGGCATCGATTACTCCGCCCGGCGATTGGGTATTGTTACCGTAATAGATGGAATGCTTTGTCCCGTCCGGGTTTACCGTCCATAACCCTTGTGCATCACCGAAGTTACGGTCTACGTATTCCCAGCGGTCGTACAGGATGCGTCCGTCGCTCAGCAGAGAGGAATGTCCTTCAAACAGCGTACTGACACCGATCTGTGTAATGTTGGCACCATCTGCTTCCATCCGGTAGAGGTTACACATGATATGGCGGTTGCACATGCAATATTTCGGTTGGCGGGTGGAGCTGAATACAATGCCGCCGTCGGGCAGATAAAGCGGGTCGATATCTGATATTCCTTCCGCAAACGTAAGCTGTTTCATGCTGCTTCCGTCTGTATTCATCTCATAGATATGGTAGAAATCGTTCTTGTTCTTCCGCATGGAGAAGATGATCTTTTTCCCGTCGAAAGACAGTTCGGGATCACGTATCACGCCGTCTTTCAGTTCTATCAGTGTGGTAATATTTCCGGTGTTGACGTCATAGATACGCATGGCTCCTCCCGGGCAGAAACTACTCTCGTTGATCTCTCCCTTCTGGAATAGGGTGGCTGTGTTGTGATGATCGGGGGCATACTGTTCCCGTTCGATATACAATATTTGCTTGCCGGCCAGTTGTTCTTTTGCCTTTTGGGTCAGTGTAATTGTCTTGGGAACCATTTGCTGGGCAGGGAGTTGTATGTTTCCGCCATACACAACTGCCAGGAGTATAAAGATTAGCTTGTAGTTTTTCATATGCTACGTCTTTGAATGTGTAATAGATTGGTCTACTTATCGATAAGGACAAAAATAGCCCTTTTGCAGTAATCGACTTTATTTATTTTGTTAATTTTCCTTCCTTTACTGTAATTATCCGATTTCTTTGACGACTGATATAGTAAATAATACGATAGAGCAAGCTTAATGAATGCACAACAACAAGAGAAGGAGTTTATAGAACTTGTAGAGGAATACAAACAAGTGATATATAAGGTATGCTATATCTACGCTACCGATCCGGACAATCTGAACGACTTGTATCAGGAAGTCGTGATCAACCTATGGAAAGCTTTTCCCCGCTTCCGGGGCGAGTGTAAGGCTTCGACCTGGGTGTATCGCATCGGACTGAACACTTGTATTTCCTTTTTCCGTAAATCCAAATCACGGCCGGAAGTGGTACCTATCTCGGTCGATCTGGAAGCGGTGGCAGAGGAAGAAGATAAAACGGCTCAACTTCATGAACTCTACCGGATGATCAATTGCCTGGGACGTTTGGAGCGTGCCCTGATCCTGCTCTGGCTGGAAGAAAGAAGTTATCAGGAAATGGCGGATATCACCGGTATATCACGTAATAATGTGGCCGTTAAGCTCAATCGTATTAAAGAGAAACTAAGAACGATGTCGAACAGTTAAATCAAAAAAAGAATATGGAACTGGAAGAATTAAAAGCGAACTGGAATATATTAAATGAACGTTTGCAAAAGAATGAGATCTTGAATAGGAGGATTGTTAAAGATATGATCACTAGCCGTATATTAACGGCTCAACAACGGTTACAGTGGAAGATGGTAATTGGATATTGCATCTATTTAATTGCTTTGTTATTGGCTGCATTTGCTCCTGTTTTGTTTGGAACCTCTTTGTTTATAGCTTATTCTGTAGGTGGACTCCTGCTTATCGTTGCATTGGGAGGTTTACCGGCTTTTATTTCTTTTTGCCGGATTGATATAAAGAAACCATTAATGGATTCTTTTCGGCGATTATTGTTTTTTCAGAAATATATGCGGATTGCATATCCCGTTGTTGTTGTATCTGGCTTGGTCTTGCTGAGTGGTATCTTTTTTTATTTTTGGAAGTTAGGAGCGAACAGGATGACTTTTATTTATGTTTTTGCTTTTCTTACAGCACTAATAGGGAGTTTGGTCGAATATCGTATGGACTCTTCGAAGGTGGAAGCAATGAAAAAAGGGCTGGAGGAATTACAGGAGTTTGAGGAAGAGGAAACTGTTTAGAATAAATCTGCATGTGTCCCCGTATCGGTCATGATCAGGATCAATTCCGTATCATTTTGTTGCCATATCAGAAGCCAGTCGCCTTTGATATGGCACTCCCATAGACCGGAGAATCTACCGCTAAGCTTATGTGGACGATATTGGGCAGGTAATGTTCCGTCTTTCTGTAAGAGTTCAATGACTTCCCACAAAAGTTCCGGATCAAGGTTTCTTTTCAGGCAACGTTTGAAACTTTTGTCAAATTGTTTGGTCGTTTCAACAGTGTACATCTTCTATTGATTTAATAAATGCTGTTTCAAATCGTCCATATCTTTAGCCTTATATACTCTTCCGGCAGCAATATCATCCAATCCTTTTTCGATACCGGATTTTTTCTTCCCGATACTCCAACCGAACTTTTTAGCCAGCTCTTTCAACAAAGCCATATCAACTTCCGGAATGGAAAGTTCTACTTTTTTGATTGTCGTATCCATATTACTTATTCTTTAAATGATTATAATTACAAAGTTACGTAATTTCTTTGTATCAACAAATTAAAGAATAATAAACCATTCGTCAACGAACTCCTGTCGTTTGTCACAATAATTTCCCGGGGAGTTTCTGCTTATTTACTTTTGAGACAAAAACAAAAGATATGGGTAGAAGTAAATTTCTTTTAATCGCATTACTGTTGGCTTTTTATGTAAGTGATGTCTTTGCACAGTTCATTATGCCGGATACCATTCCCGATCAGGATATCGAGGAGGTTGTAGTGGTTGCCAAGTTGCCGGAACTGGAGATAAAGGCGGATAAAATGACGTATCATCTGGATGCATCCGTCGTACGTAAACAAGGCAGCTTGTATGAGGTACTCGAAACGCTCCCCGGAGTGGTTGTTAATAAGGATGGTTCTATCTATATGAACGGGAAAAGCGGTATCAATATCCTGATAGATGGAAAACAAACCTATCTTTCCGGACAGGAACTGGTGAATCTGCTTAAGGCTACCCCGGCATCCACGGCTGACAAGATAGATCTGATCACCCACCCATCTGCCCGCTATGATGCCAGCGGTAACTCCGGTCTGATCGATATCCATACGAAAAAGATCAAGCTTCAGGGATTGAATCTCTCGGTAAACGGTGGATTTTCACAAGGTATAAAGAGCAAAGGAAACGGTAGCTTTTCTTTAAACAGGCGGAATGGTAAGTTTAATTTTTACCTGACATATTCTTTTTACCAGGGAAACGACCAGCATGATCTGGAAATAAACCGTTTGTATTCTGGTGAGTTAACGGGGTTGGCTTCTGATCTGAAGCTGTATCAGGATTCTTATAGTGAATCCCCTTATGCCTCTCATTATTATCGGGCAGGTGTAGACTTCTATCTCTCCCCTCAAACGACAATCGGTGTTTCAACCAATGGAAATATTTTTCATGGGGAAAACGAAGGCGATATGGACTCTTCTTTTTCCCTGTATCCACAGACTGCTCCGGATTCAACGGCACATACGTTAAACCTGAACGACAGGCATAAGACCAATTTTTCAGGCGGGATCAGTCTGACGCATCGGTTTGATTCCGTTGGCAAAGTGTTGGATGCCTCATTCGACTACCTGAACTTTCATTCAGATGAAGACCAGTTCATATATAACTCTTTCCGGAATCTGATCAATCAGACTGAAAGACAAGACTCCATGCGGGGAGATATCAAAGGAAACATAAACCTGTATGCCGGACAGATCAACATGAAATTCCCGTTTGAAAATGGCTGGGTATTGAACGCCGGCGTTAAATCGTCGTATGTTTCCATTGATAACGAAGCCCTGTATGTAAACCGCATACAGAATGCATGGAGTAGCGATGAGGGATTGACCCAGGGCTTCTCTTATAAAGAAAATATCAATGCCGCTTATATAGAAGGGAGTGCCCGGTTGGGTGAATTATCCGTACAAGCCGGCCTTCGTCTGGAGAATACTAGATATAAAGGGCGTCAAACAGCTGTAGCCTGCGATTCTTCGTTTTCCGATCATAGTATAGATTTGTTTCCGACCGTATTACTGGAATGTGCTTTAGGAGAAAATAAATTATCCCTGTTCTACGGAAAACGTATCAACCGTCCCAACTACGGCGACTTGAATCCGTCGACTTATATATTTGATAATTACACTTACGAACGGGGGAACACATTGCTAAAGCCGGAAAAGACGGACAATGTGGAGCTTTCCTATACGTTTAAAGATTTGTTCAAGGCTGCTTTTTTGTTTTCCTATACCAGTAAAGCAATGGTAAAAAGTTATATCGTAGAGGAGAATAAACGGGTTTTTGTTACTCCTCTCAATCTGAATCGGGCCACCTCGTTAGGCCCGCGTGTGAATACAGGAATACTTTCGCCGGTTTCTTTCTGGAATTTGAGTGCCAATGCTGCATTTGTCTACAACCGTTATCAATGGTCGGAGGAATTATCCAATAAAGTAAATGAAGACTGTACCTGGATTGCCGGATTAAATAACCAGTTTAGCTTCGGTAAAGGATGGAGTGCCGAGTTATCCGGTTATTATAATGGAAGAATGGCAGCGGGACAGGCCACAATCAGCCCTGTCTGGCAGGTAAACTGCGGAATACAGAAGAGTATCCTGAAAAATAAGGCTACTGTCAGTTTGTTTGCACGGGATATTTTCCATTCTTATCGATACAATATGGAACTGACAGTACCGGGGCAACGGGCTTTTACCAAAGAACGGTATGATAACACCCTTGTCGGCGTATCTTTTTCCTGGCGCTTCAGCAAAGGGTATGAAACGAAAGAATCCGGTCGGAAAAGTGATATAGATCAGAGTAAAAGAATAAATTTGTAAGAATAAAATAAATAAAAGGATATGAAGCCATTTTCCCGTTGGATATCTCCGCTGATCCTGGGGGTTGTCATGTTTAACACCATCCGGTTAGTGACTGATTTGCCTGCACATAATCCATTTTGGGCAGACTCGGTTCCTTTTCATATGCTGGCGCTGTTAGTGTCGGTTTTGATGAGTTACGGTTTTGACCTTCACGGCCGTTACTATATGACAAAAGTCCGGGCCAAAAACATTTCAGTCACACTGGAGTATTCTATATTGCTGGCGTATTTGTTTTTCAGTGTAAATCTGATATTGTATCTGGGTGATTACATCGGTATTTTATATCTGGGTGATAAGGTTGCCGATTTTGTGATAGCGAATGTCGTTTGTATATTGTATTTCTTTCTGTATTATATTATAATTCGTAATGACAAGCTGGAAAAGGAATATAATCAGCAATCTTTACAGTTGGAAAAGATAAAGGTCGATCAACTCGAAATCGAACTTAAATTTCTTCGGGCGCAATATCATCCCCATTTCCTTTTTAATGCATTGAATACAGTCTATTTTCAAATTGACGAGAAGAATACGATGCCGCGTCATACATTGGAAATGTTGTCGGACTTGTTGCGTTATCAATTATATGGAGGAAATAAGAAAGTACCGATTCAAAAAGAGATCGATTACCTGAAAACATATATGAATTTTCAACGTTTGCGTATGAGTAAGCGACTGACTCTGAATGTTCATATATCAGAAGAGTTAAAAGAGCAGAAGATTTATCCGTTACTTTTCCTTCCGTTGATTGAGAATGCATTTAAATATGTAGGTGGTGATTATCATATTGATCTGGACATGTCGTGGGATAAAGAGAGAATCCTATTTACTATATTTAATTCCAAACCGCCGTATGCAGAAAAAGAGTTGCCACGAAAAGGAATCGGTTTGGAGAATCTAAGGAGAAGATTGACTCTTTTGTATCCTGATAAGTATAGTCTGGACATAGAGGATGATCCGGATCATTTTGTGGCAAAGTTAATGATTGAAATAGGAAGTGTATGAAAATAAAATGTATAATTACCGATGATGAACCGGTAGCCCGCGAAGGATTGCAGTCGTATGTGGAGAAAGTGGATTTCCTGGCATTGACAGGTGTATGTGAAGATGCTATCCAGCTAAATACTTTGTTAAAGACTGAGCAGCCGGATTTACTTTTTCTGGATATAGAGATGCCTTATTTATCCGGTTTGGATTTGTTGGCTACCCTGTCTAATCCCCCTAAAGTCATTATTACATCCGCTTACGAGCAATATGCCCTGAAAGGCTATGAGTTGGATGTGACTGATTATTTATTGAAACCGATCTCTTTCGAACGTTTTCTGAAAGCGGTAAATAAGGTGCATGATCTTTTGCAGAAAGAAACAGCTCCTGCAGCAGAGGAATTTCTCTTTGTCAAGAGCGATAAACAGATGAAAAAGGTTTTTTTGAAGGATATTCTTTTTATTGAGGGATTAGAGAACTATATTTGTATTTATACCGCTTCGGATAAGATTCTGGTTCACTCGACGATGAAAAATATATATAATTCTTTGCCGGAAAGTGATTTTATCCAGACTCATCGGTCTTTTATAGTCAATATCCATCACGTCAGCCTGATCGAAGGTAATATATTGAATATTGCAGGCCATGAAATACCCGTTGCGCGTAATTATCGGGAGCCGGTTTTCGCCCGTATAATAAAAAATCCCCTGTAGTCGTCCTAAATATCCCCGGTTGATATACGAAACTCTTTCCTCTGTCGTTTAAGTATCATAACAAATTAAATACAAGTTATGAAAAAGAAGAGTTGTGTGTGGTTAGTGTGTGTGTTGTTATGTGTTACTGTCATGGGGAAAGCACAGGTGGTTACGTTGGAAAATGGATTTGGTATTTCTTCTATGCGCTACAAAGGTATTGGTCAAGCGCTGGATAAAATACATCCTTATCATGTCTCATTAGGTATGCAATATCTGGATAAGGGTTGGTTTAACTTATCAAGTAATGTCGGTTATTTGAGGAGAGGAGAACGGGATAAGGAGGAACCGACAAGCGTATGGGCGGGAAGCTATCAGGTCATAGGAATAAATCTCCATTATCTGACGTTAAATACAACTTTTGATTTGAAGAAAATGAGTCGTGATGGTTATACTTGTTATATAGGTGTAGGACCTAGAATTGATTTTCTGCTAAAATCATCAGCAGATCTTTATGGGGGTGATAATAACTATGCTAAACAAACAATAGATGGTTTTCATTCTGTTTTATTCGGTTTAAAATGTGTAGGAGGCATCCGGAAGGATTTTGGTTGTATGCAAATCGGGCTTAATTTCGCTTATTTACCAAGTTTCACTCGTTTAAATCCGGCTACTCGCGATAGAACATTTACTTTTGGCTTATCTTTGGGGTATAAACTGGGTGCGGGTAAAGAAAAGGCGGAAACTATTCGTTCCGTTCGCCGGCATAAATAATTAAATAAGCAAATGGATCTTGGTAAACAAGCTGCTTTTTGGATTGAGAAACTAAAAATGTCTCCACATCCCGAAGGCGGTTACTTTAAAGAAGAATATCGTCCGGCTACCTGGAAACCGATAGCCGGATATCCGGCTGACCGGAGGGTGTTGACAACGATCTATTATCTGTTGGAAGATATGGATTACTCTGCCTTTCATCGGATAAAATCTCCGGAAAGCTGGTTTTTCCATAAAGGGGAACCTTTGCTGATCTTTTCTTTTGAAGAAGGACAACTCGTTTGTCGTGAGTTGTCAGATCGGGAAAGCGGACAATTGCAGGTTACGATTGAGCCGGATATCTGGTTCGCTGCCCGGTTAAAAGAGCCGGAAGGCTTTGCCCTGGTGAGTTGTGCCGTAGCTCCCGGATTTGAATATAAAGACTTCGAGCTGGCCCGAAAAGAAATCTTGATAGACTTGTTCCCTTTAGATAAAGATATAATCGATCAGTTATGTAGATAGGAAAAGCTCCTATCTACATAACTAATATATAAGCCCTGTAACGCGTATCTTTCGTGACCGGGCATAATGATAAATATCCTTCTTTTATTTTTCCATCCTCTATTATCAGCGGATAAGTTTCTTTCATGAAACGATGCCGTTCGTATGTTTCACCTTCCTTACTCTCGTAGGTGACATGGAAGTCTCCGACTGCTGAAGGAGCAAGATATTTCTGGCTGAGGCGGAGAGCTATCATTCCCATTGTATAACGCATATTGATCTCTATGCAGGGATGAATAGCATAAGCACCTTTGGATGTCTTATAAACGATCATGTCTACTCCCAGATATCCTCGGTAGATATTCCCGTAGAAGCTTTTTAATGCATCAGTGACGGCCGTCTGTATTTGATTGTAAACCTCTTCTCCAACCCGCAGGGTGATCTGTCTGCGTAAATATTCCTGATTACCCAGCATATTACCGGAATAACAGCCTTGTTGCTCCGTGCCGAAAACCGAAATACCTTCGTAGGTAACATTTCCTTCTCCGTCGGAATAGAATTCCATTGCGAAATCCTGTACCTTGTCCAGGCCGCATTCGATGCTAACAGTACCCTGTTTGTTGATCGCCCCTTCTATCCATGTACGGTCTTTGGTGGTCAGTTTGCGTTCGGGCAGCCAGTGCAAACCACGTCCGGATGAAGAATAGGGCGTTTTTAATATAAAAGGAGCATTTTGTAGGATAAGGTATTTCTCCACTTCCCTGATCTTTTTACAGAACCGGGGTGCAACGGGTATCTGTAAATCTGGCAATTGCTGACGGATCAGTTCGAGACACTCGGCTGCTGTCTGGCGTCCGGTCAATTTGAAATAGTCTTCTTTCCAGGAAGGAACAGATAAGTTCAACCCGCAATTCTTCTTTAATTCATCAAACAGATGCAGGCTATGAGGAGATAATCCCCACGGAGCAGCTGCCATTTCCGGTAAGGAAGCCCCTTTCTGCTTAAGTTCCTTTCTGGAAATAAGCGTAGCGAATGGTCTGAACTCTTTAGGCTGTAAAGAGAAAAAGCGGGGAGAGGTGATCTCTTCCGTAAAAACAAAATCATCACTGTCGGCATACCAAACAGGGAGGCACGATAATTCTTTTATCATCCTCTGTACATTGGCAGGCGGAGTATAGTTTTCCGATCCCAGTAAAACTGCGGTTTCATGTCCCGGATTAAAATAGTGTATTTGAGATATCATATGTATAGAAACAGCGAAGCCGTCTGTTTGGGAGACGGCTTCGTTTTTATTTATTCGAGATTTTCATCTATTGCATCGATCTTTTTGACAATGAGCGCCATCTCATCTTTCAGCTTCTCGATCTTGCGTTCCATTTCTTTGACAAGACCGCCACCGCCTTTCGACGAGATACTGAGGAAACCGATATTGTTTTCGTAAGTCTGCAATTCGTTCTTCATGCGTTCAAACATTCTCATCAGCTTTTCACGTTCACCGTAGAGCTTGCCTTTTCCGCGTTCGCCCCCGGCCATATCGCTCAGGTTGCTGCGGAAACTTTGCATCTTGCGGTCGCTCTGATCGACTTTCAAACGGTCGAACTGACTGTCTACCGCTTCGTGATATTCTTTATAGATCTTATCTTTTTCCTTGAAAGGAACATGACCGATTCCATTCCATTCAGCCATCATCGCTTTCAGTTCGATCATAGCCTCTTCTGCAGCCAGCGCTTCATCCAAGTTTTTGATCTTTTCGATCAATTCTTTCTTCGCTGCCAGATTAGTCTGTTCTACGCTCTTCTGGGAGGAAACATTCTTGTTCTTTTGCTCGAAGAAATAGTCGCAGGCAGAAATGAAACGTTTCCAAACGGCGTCCGAATGTTTGCGGGCAACCGAGCCGATTGTTTTCCATTCTTTCTGAAGTGCGATCATCTTTTCAGTAGTGCTCTTCCATTCTGTGCTGTCCTTCAAAGCTTCTGCTTTTTCGCATAAAGCCTTTTTCAGCTCCAGATTCTTCTCCATATCTTCTTTGATACTCTTGTAGAAGGCACTTTTCCTATTGAAATAAACGTCGCATGCAGCACGGAAACGTTCAAATATCTTTACATTTGATTTTTTCGGAGCGAAACCGATTGTTTTCCATTTTTCCTGCAAAGCAATCACTTCCTTATTCTTTTCTTCCCAGTCTTTGAAAGTCTTCAAGGCTTCGAAGTCGATACCTTCAATTTCTTCGCAGATGGCAGTTTTTGCTATCAGGTTTTCTTGTTCTTTTGATTTCAGCGATTCGAAATGCTCCTGATGACGTTTGTTGATCACTGTTGAAGCTGCTTTGAAACGTGTCCAAAGTTCTTCACGCAGTTCTTTGGCCACTGGGCCGATCTCGCGCCATTGCTGGTGCAGCTTCTGCAACTGATGGAATGCGGATACCACATCCGGTTCAGTTTGCAGCTTTTCAACTGTTTCGCACAAAGCGGTTTTCATTTCCAGATTCTTCTTGAAGTCATAATCACGGAACTGGTTATTGATCTTGATTATGTCGTAGAATCTTTCGCTGTAAGTCTGATAGTTTTTCCACAGTTCATTGGCATGTTCCTGTGGCACGGCTTTAACCTCTTTCCATCTCTGCTGGATATCCTTAAAGTCGTTGTATAATTTATTGAAGTCGTCCTGACTTTCGGTCAGCACTTTCAATTGATCGATCAATTGGAGTTTCAGTGCGTAGTTTGCAGCTTTCACACGATCTTCCTCTGCCAGGATTGCAGCCCTTTTTTCTTTGTAAACAGCCAACAATTCTTTCAGTTTGTTTTCGTCTTCATCTTCAGGTGCTACGAAATCCTTTTCTTCTCCTTCGTTTTCGAGGAATGCTTTTTTCAATTCTTCAACTTCGGCTCTATGGATTTTATAGAATGCCTGCTTCAACGATTCTACTTCGTTGCGCGTTGCTTCGGCAGCAGCATTTACCAGTTCGGTTAACTTTTCCAGAATTTCTTCTTTTGATAATTTACCGACCGCATTCGCAGTTGCTTCTTCCACTGTTTCGGTTACTTCAACTTCAGCCGCAGTGTTTTCCGGAGTCACTTCCGGAGCTTTAGTTTCTTCTAATTTGCCAGTTTCTTCAACCGGTAAATTAGTTTCATGAGTGTCATTCATATTCAATCACATTTAAGAAAAGGATAAATACATTCCTATATCAAGTCACAAATTAAAGTAATTATTTTTGGATTACAGCATTTGAGAGCGATTTATTTATTAGAAAAGGTTAATAAACTTGCAGAAAGGCTGTAATAACCTGTGCCGGCAGGCTGTTGCAGGTGTTAAATAGAAAATCCTGTAATTGGTATTGAACCGATTACAGGATTTTTTTATTGTTGATTTATCAATCTTTATCCAAGGAACGAGATCAATACACCTGCTGCTACGGCAGAACCGATCACACCGGAGATGTTACTTGCCATACAATACTGAAGTACGTGATTCTTCGGATCATATTTCAAGGCAATATCGTTGGCAACACGTGAAGCCATCGGTACGGCGCTCAGTCCGGTTGCACCGATAAGCGGGTTGATTTTCTTCTTGGTGAACAGGTTGAACAGTTTCACGAAGAAGATACCTCCGGCGATAGACAAAGCAAATGCCAGGAAGCCACCGATCACGATACCGATTGTCGTCATGTTCAGGAAAGCTTCGGCTGTCATAGTCGCTCCGACCGATAACCCCAGGAATATCGTAGCGGCATTCATAATGCTGTTTGATGCCGCATCGTACAGGCGGAATGTATTTGTTCCGATCTCTTTTACCAGATTACCGAACATCAACATACCGATCAGGGGAACCGCACTCGGAACAAACAAGGCCACGACTGTCGTAACAACGATCGGGAAAATGATTTTCAGTACCTGCATGTTCTTGATCTCCGTAGTGGACGGATACTTTTTCTCCTGCTCCTTCATATTGATGCAAAGCTCTTTCTTCGAACACAATGCTTTAACTACCAAGGGGATAATGACCGGAACGAGTGCCATGTAAGAATACGCGGCAATAGCGATCGGCCCCAACAGGTGCGGAGCCAGCTTGATCGTTGTAAAGATCGCGGTAGGGCCATCGGCACCACCGATAATACCCAGGGAAGCAGCCTCTTTCGGAGTAAAGCCCATCAGGATAGCCACTAATAATACAGTGAAGATACCCAACTGGGCAGCCGCACCGAAAATAGACAGGCGCAGATTACGAAGCATCGGCCCGAAGTCGGTCAAAGCTCCCACGCCCATAAAGATAATAGGCGGAAGAAATCCGGTCTTGATCAACATGTAGTAGATGAAGTTCATTATCCCCAGTTCGTGCGCAATATCGTGTAAAGGCATTTCCCAGATATTTTTCATCACCCCGTGTACATTGATCAGTCCGTTTTCGTCTGCCTGGATCACACCCATATCACCTCCCGGGAAGTTGGCGAGCAAAACCCCGAAAGCGATAGGAACAAGCAGCAAAGGCTCATATTGTTTCTTGATACCAAGATAAAGCAATATGAAAGCGATTGCATACATGACCAGGAACTGCGGTTCAGCAATGATGTTGCTGAACGCAGTCATATCGTACAGATTTTGAAAGATCTCGTTCATTACTGTATCGTCATTAATACATCATCTTCAGAAACTGTGTCACCTGCCGCATAATTGATGGAAGTAACTGTTCCGCTGAACTCCGAACGTACGGCATTGTATGTTTTCATCGCTTCTACGTAACAAAGCACATCTCCTTCCTTCACAACGTCACCCACTTTTACCGGTGCGTCCGATGCATTTTTCACAAGGAAGAATTTACCTTCCAGCGGTGAAAGGATCTCGTTGCCAGCTCCGACTGGTGCGGGAGTTGCGGTTGGTTGGGCTGCCGGTTGGACAGGAGCTGCTGCGGGGGCAGTATTCGCTGTTTCTCCGAAGGCCACGGTTACGCGGTAGGGTTGCCCGTCTACGTCTACGGTCAGTACCTGCGGAGTGGTAGGCAGGGCAGGAGCTGTGGCGGTAGCCGCAACAGCCGGGGCGCTCTTCTCGTGCAGATCGGCTTTCTTTTTAGCTACATCGGCCAGGAATTCAACTTTCGCTTTTCCTGAACGGTAGGCTTCGTACTGTGCCGGGTGCATGGCATATTCGAACAATTCTTCGTCGTCTTCGCCTGTTTCCCATTGCTTTTCGTTCATTATCTTACGATACTTGTCGAGTGCATCGGGATAGTTATCCTGAGGATTGCCGGTAAAGAATTCGCGTCCTTCGGCTTTTGCTTTTTCGATGATTTCCGGTGCAAGCGCTCCCGGTAGTCTTCCTGCCTTTCCGAGAAGCATATCCCAGATATCATCCGCGATCATACTCCAGCGAGCTTTTCCTTTTTCCATCTGCATCACATTCATCAGGGCCAGATTCTTAACATACTGGCTGAATGGCGTTACCAGTGGGGGATAACCGACGCGCGGCCATACATAAGCTACTTCGTCGAATAATTTGATCAGCAACTGGTCTTGCGACATCAGAGGCTTATTATTCTTTATATTGCTTTTGTTGATAGACTCCAGATTCTTTTCCAGGTCGGACATCAGGCTACCCATCATACCGCCGGGAAGTCCGGGGCCGATCAGCAGGGAGTTCATCAAACGGTTTTTCGGGCTGATATACAATCCTAAGAAGTCATCCATGAATTCCTGGATCATGCTGCGTACTTTCATATATGCTTCCATATTGATCTCCGGTACTTTGTAACCGGCATCTTTCAGCATGGCCTGTACGGTCAGCAGGTCGGCATGGCCTGTTCCCCATGAAAGCGGTTCCATACCCACGTCGATATAATCGCAGCCGGCATTACAAACTTCCAGGATGGAAGCTACGTTAAATCCGGGGCCTGCATGGCTATGATACTGGATAGGTATCTCCGGATGTTTTGCTTTGATGTTGGCAACGATCTGTCCCAGTGAGTAGGGACGACCGATACCGGCCATATCTTTGATACAGATCTCGTCGGCTCCCAGCTCGATCAGTTCCATGGCCATTTTTGTGTAATATTCGACCGTATGAATCGGTGAGTGGGTGATACACAATGAACATTGGGAGATCATGCCTGCTTCTTTTGCATATTTGATAGAAGGGGCAATGTTGCGTACGTCGTTCAACCCGCAGAAAGTACGGGTGATATCTGTACCCTGCGCTTTCTTTACTTTGTAGAAAAGTTGGCGGACATCGGCCGGAACCGGGCTCATGCGAAGTCCGTTCAGGGCACGGTCAAGCATGTGTGTCTGGATACCTGCATCATGGAATGGCTTCGTCCATTCGCGTACGGCTTTATTAGGATTTTCTCCGAATAGTAAATTAACTTGCTCGAATCCTCCTCCATTGGTTTCAACACGGGCAAAACAGCCCATCTCTACAATAGCGGGGGCAACTCTGGTTAGTTGGTCTACTCTGGGGACATATTTTCCGGCAGATTGCCACATGTCTCTAAAGACCAAACTGAATTTGATTTCTCTTTTCATGATATTTTATGCTAGTATTATATTTTTTCAATTTTGGTAACCTTTCCTTGTCCACCGGTTACCATGCTCACAGCGGCTACAATAGCGGCCGTTGTTTTACCGGATATATTTCCGGCTTGTGCCGCGGTGGTTCGTACTGCTACTTGTTTTTTTACGACGACTTCTTCAGGTGCGTATTTGTTTACCAGTGCGATTAATCCTTTTCCGAGGTTGATAACGATCAAAAGAATTGCAAAAACCGTGGTCATTCCGACTACCATTAACAAAAGTCCAGTTTCTATGTTTTCCATATCTAATATTTATGACAATAAGTGTTGTGGGAAGCGATCAAAACAATCTCCGCCAAGTTATAAATTGCATGCAAAAATAACAAAATCTCGCAAATCTTTGTGTTGTAGGACTATAAAAAAAGTGAAAGAATAGAAGATATGTTCTTTTGAATGTTTGGTTTCGTAGGATTAATGTGGGTTTTTGTGATAAATAGTTATTTTTATGAGATGAAGTTTCTGAAACGCTTTTGTCCAGTGTCGAATTGCTCCGGGATATTGCGAAACAATGTTGTGAAGAGAGGGTTAAGGTATATGAAACAAAGAAAAGATAATATTTACGCTTTTGAGGTTTAATTGTTGGTGGTTGTGGGTTTGACAAAATGAAGTGATATAGGGTGTTTTTTGAGTAAAAAGATTCTAAATGTTGGTTTCTTGTGGCGTATGTATTCTGTTAAATCGATGTTGTAGGATATTTCAAAATACAATATTTAACAATTTTCTCCGGGTATACATCTTTCACGATTCGTTTTAAACGAATTTACAACTCGTTTAAAACGAAATTTTTTTTATTTGAAGCGAAATGAAATTTTGTCTTAGATGAAAAATATGTTAATAGCTGTTGTTTGTCGCCTTTTTTGCGGCTTTTTTGTGCGGGAAAGGCATGTTGAATAACATTTTTATTTTCTGTAGCAAGGTGAATATATGTCATGGATGAAAGATCGTATTGATGGTATGTTCGGGTAATCTGCGACTAGCTGCTCTATATTATTCTCTGGATGCTTCACAATGTCGCTTTTGTGAGTCTAAATCAGTTGAAATGTTATTTGCTAAATCACTGACAGTCGCGTAAAAAACAACAGGCCTTGATTTGTATTCGTACAGCTTCTCTATAAGTGGGCTGAATTGACAATTTGATATTATGGTGGTCTATGGAATGTTGCTGTCATTTTGTTAATCACGGAATTCTCCGGTTAATGCTGAATATCTTTGTTTTATTTTTTACCTTTGCCCCTCAGAATAAAATGTATTATCATGGGAAATTTCTTTACATCCTTGTTCTCTTCTTCTAAAAAAAATGAGGATACAGTAGAAGAGAAAGTGAAAAACGATCAGAAAAAATTTGACATATTAAAATATGATGGCGTTCGTGCCCAGAAAATGGGGCAAGTGGCTTATGCTATTAAATGCTTTACCGAGGCGTTGAATATCGAAGAAGATTTTGAAACAATGAACTATCTGGTATCGGCTTACTCTATGGCCAATGCAACCGGAAAGGCATTGGATGTATTGAACCGCATGGTGGAGTTGGAGCCGGAGCATGTAAATACCTTGCTGACAAGGGTTAGCGTGCTTTTCATGCTGGACAAGGATCAGGAGGTGATTGCCGATTGTATGCGTGTGATCGAGCTCGACGCTTCCAACCATCTTCCCTGGTTCCTGATGGCGAAAGCTAAAAGAACGACCGGCGATCCGCTGGGTGCTATTGCCGATCTGACGAAAGCGATTGCCCTGAAAGATGATTTTACAGATGCTTACCTGCTCCGTGCAGAGATCCTGCTGGCTATGAAACAGGGGAAAGAAGCATTGCCTGATATCGAAAAAGCAATCTCGTTGGCTCCGGAAGAGGAAACAACTTATCTGGTAAGAGGAAAGATTCATGAATCCCTGGGCGACCTGGAAGCTGCCGCAGCTGATTACCAGCAGGCGCTCGACCTGAACCCGTTCAACGAAGATGCCTGTATCCTGAAAGGAACCCTTCTGATTACGAAAGAGCAATTGGATGAAGCGATCGCTTTCTTTGATGATGCCATTGATATCAAACCCGATTTTGCCAAGGCTTACGCCGAACGTGGCCGGGCAAAGAACCTGAAAGGCGATAAGGAAGGTGCTTTCGATGATCTGAAAAAATCGATCGAATTGAATCCGGAAGGAGAGGAGGCTAAGAAGTTTGAAGGACAGCATAATTTCGATAATATGTACAAAGGGGGTATTTTTTAACAGCTACATATCAGTTTATTAGTTGATTTCTATACAATGGATGATTTATTCTCTTTTTTGAGAAATCGTACATTTGTATTGAAAAAAACAGCTAACTCTTTGTTTATTAAAAAAAAGCCTCTATCTTTGCAGCCCGAATTGGTATAAGATAATAATAAATAAATATATAGAAAGATGAAAAGAACATTCCAACCTTCCAACAGAAAAAGAAAGAACAAG
>OGJY01002429.1_pt1 | contig 18496 bp, 18 predicted proteins | sample 1572231 | NCBI WGS metagenome assembly OGJY01 (sample SAMEA2582121, study PRJEB24529) | metagenome | biome: Human gut stool | place: China | collected 2011
ACGGCTGCACCGGCAAGGGCAACGACCAGGTGCGTTTCGAGCTGACCCTGAAGGCCCTCTGCCCCGATATGGCCATCATCGCTCCCTGGCGTGAGTGGGACATCGAGAGCCGTGACGAGGAGATCGACTACGCCGAGGCACACAACATCCCCCTGAAGATCAACCGTGAGACCAACTACTCCAAGGATAAGAACCTGTGGCACCTGAGCCATGAGGGCCTTGACCTTGAGGACCCGGGCAACGAGCCGCAGTACGATAAGCCGGGCTTTTTGGAGCTGGGTGTCAGCCCCAAGACCGCACCGGACAAGTCCGAGTTCGTGGAGCTGGCATTTGAAAAGGGCGTGCCGGTGAGCCTGAACGGCGAAAAGATGAAGCCCGCCGTCCTCATTGCCAAGCTGAATGAGATCGGCGGCCGCAACGGCATCGGCCTGTACGATGTGGTGGAGAACCGTCTGGTGGGCATGAAGAGCCGCGGTGTGTACGAGACGCCCGGCGGTACCATCCTCTATAAGGCTCATGAGGTGCTGGAAACTCTGACGCTGGATAAGCTCACTGCCCACAAAAAGCGCGAGCTGTCCATCACATTTGGTGAACTGGTCTATGACGGCCAGTGGTTCAGCCCCCTGCGCAAAGCTCTGAGCGCCTTCGTCACCTCCACGCAGGAAAACGTTACCGGTAAGGTGCGTCTGGAGTTGTACAAGGGTAACATGATCAATGCCGGTGTCTGGTCTCCGTATTCCCTCTACCGTGAGGACATTGCAACTTTTGCTGCCGGCGGCGACTACAAGCAGAGTGATGCTACCGGTTTTATCAGCATCTATGGTCTGCCCACCAAGGTACAGGCTATTGTAAATAACGAAAAAGAAGGTAAATAAGAAGTTATGCTTACCGCAGTTACTGGTATCAATTGGGGCGATGAGGGCAAGGGCCGCGTCATCGATCTGTTAGCCGAACATGCCGATGTTGTTGCCCGCTATCAGGGCGGCAACAATGCCGGCCACACCGTTGTAACGGAGCAGGGCAAGTTCATCCTGAACCTGCTGCCCTCCGGCATCCTGCACCCGGACGTTGTCTGTGTGCTGGGTGCGGGCATGGTGATCGACCTCGACCATCTGGCCGGAGAAATGGATGCCATTGAGGAGCGCGGCGTAAAGGTAGGCTCAGAAAACCTGAAACTTTCAGATAAGGCCACCATCTCCATGCCGTGGCACAAGGTGCAGGACGGCTTGGAAGAGGACCGCCTTGCCCAGAAGGGTGCGGCCTTTGGTTCTACCCGCCGCGGCATTGCCTACGCCTACAGCGACAAATACCGCAAAAAGACCCTGCGTCTGGGCGATCTGCTGCATCTGGACGAAAAGCGCGTGCAGGACCGCCTGCACATGATCCTGGAATCCAAGAATCTGGAGCTGGGTGGCTGCTATCATCAGGAACCCATGAGCTACGATGCTCTGCTGGAATGGTGCCGGATGCAGGCCGGACAGTTTGCACCGTATATCTGTGATGTGGGTGCATTTTTGCAGCAGGCTCACGACAGCGGCAAGCGCATCGTGCTGGAAGCCCAGCTGGGTGCCATGCGCGATATCGATTATGGCATCTTCCCGTTCACTTCCAGCTCCAACACGCTGGCAGCCTATGCGCCGCTGGGCGCAGGCATTCCGAACTGCCGTCTTGACCATGTGGTGGGCGTGCTGAAAGCCTACTCCACCTGCGTGGGTGCAGGCCCCTTTGCCGCCGAGAACGCCATGAACGAGGATTGGAATGAACAGCTGCGCAAGGCAGGCGGCGAGTATGGTGCGGCCACCGGCCGTCCCCGCCGTGTCGGCCCCTTCGACTGTGTGGCCAGCCGCTACGGCCTTACCTGTCAGGGCGCAGACAAGATCGCCCTGACGAAGCTGGATGTGCTCAGCAGCATGAAAGAGATCCCGGTGATCACCGGTTACACATTGGATGGCGTGCAAGTCCCCAGCTTCGACCCGCTGTCCGACCTTGACCGTGTAAAGCCGGTGGTCACTACGCTGCCAGGCTGGAACAAGGATATCTCCGGCTGCAAGAGCTGGGATGAGCTGCCCAAAGAGGCCAAGGCTTACGTGGAATTTCTGGAAAAGCAGCTGGGCCATGAGATCCAGTTCGTCTCTACCGGAGCCGAGCGCGAGAAGTTTGTGCTGAAAGGAGAATGGCTGTGAGACACTTTATTGAGCCCAACAGCTTTTCTCTGGAAGAGCAGCTGGCCCTTCTGGATCTTGCCGACCGGATGGAGGCCGACCCGGCACCCTATGCCCACCTGTGCGATGGGCGCATTCTGGCCACCCTGTTCTACGAGCCTTCCACCCGCACCCGCCTTTCGTTTGAATCGGCCATGCTGCGGCTGGGCGGCAAGACACTGGGCTTTGCAGGGGCACAGCTTTCTTCCGCCAGCAAGGGCGAGACGGTGGAGGACACCGCCCGCGTGGTGAGCAACTACGCCGATGTGATCGCCATGCGCCACCCCAAAGAGGGTGCACCGCTGCGGGCATCCCTTTCTGCACGTGTGCCGGTGATCAATGCAGGCGACGGTGGGCACGCGCATCCCAGCCAGACCATGATCGACCTCATGACGATCCGCCAGCGCAAGGGGCGGCTGGATCATTTGACTATCGGCTTCTGCGGCGACCTCAAGTTTGGCCGCACGGTCCACTCCCTGACCGCTGCGCTGAGCCAGTTTGAGGGCAACCGGTTCGTGTTCATCTCGCCGGAAGATCTGCGCCTGCCGCAGTATGTGAAGAATGAATCGCTGGAGCCGACCCATCAGATCTATAAGGAAACGGCTGACCTTGAAGCCGAGCTGCCGCATCTGGATGTGCTGTACATGACTCGTATCCAGCAGGAGCGCTTTTTCAACGAGGAAGAATACCTGCGCCTGAAAGGCTGCTACCAGCTGGACGAAGCGCTGCTGCAGAAGGCACCGCAGGATATGCCGGTGCTGCATCCGCTGCCCCGCATCGACGAGATCAAAAAGGATGTGGATGACGACCCGCGTGCCGCCTACTTTGATCAAGTGCACAATGGCGTGTATATCCGCATGGCCATCATTCTGGCATTGCTTGATATCCCTGATCCAGTTACCGGCAAAAAGGTGCTGGAAGCATGATATAAACCTCTTCCCCGAATCCTAAAAAGAAAGCCGGGCAGACCGCAGTCTGCCCGGCTTTCTGATATTACTTTAATTCACCACCGGAATGTTCAGCCCGAATTCCAGCGGGCGGAAGCGGGGGCAGACGTTCTCGGTGATGCAGATGACCGATGCGGCCAGTCGGCTGCCGATCTCGCAGGACTCGGCCAGCGTTTTGCCGTAGGTCAGGCCGATGGTGGTGCCGGCAAAGAAGGCATCGCCTGCGCCGGTGGTGTCGATCACATCCACCTTCTTGGCAGGCACCACGCCGCACTCGCCGTTGGCGCGGGCATATACGGCACCCTGACCGCCCATGGTGATCACCATACTGGGAATGTTGGCGCTGTGCACATTGACGGCCAGAACCCTGCACATCTCGTCCGGGGCCAGATGGCCGTAATCATCGGAGAACAGCAGCCCGGCTTCCTGCTGGTTACACACAAAGCAATCGATCTGCTGCAGGAAATCCCGGCGCTCCATGGCAATACTCATGTTGGAAATGGCCGCAAAAACCTTTTTGTTGTACTTTTTGGCGTAGTGCAGCACCTGTTTTACAGTATCTTTTTCCAGATCCAGCTCCAGCGCAATGGCATCGCAGTCGGCAAAGATCTCGTCGCCCTTTTCCTTTAAAAGGCCGGTGAGGGGAGTGGTGTCCGGCCGCTTGGAAATGGCTGCATGCACATCGCCGTCGTTGTCAAAGATGGCCAGCCAAGTGCCCATGCCGTCCGGCACGCGCTGGATGTACTTGGTGTTCACCTTGTGGTTCTCCAGCTTGTTGATCACATCCTGTCCCATGCCGGTGTCGTCCACCAGACTGACAAAGGTAGGGCGCAGCTCTACATTGGCGATATCCTCCACCACATTGCGGCTCACTCCGCCGTGTACCTGCTCAATGCGGCCGGCATTGCGCCCGCCCGGAATATAGGCGGAAAGGGGATAGCCTTTGATATCCACAAAAACAGCACCGAGCACAACGATTCCCATAGCAAAAAACCTTTCTGAACAAGAAATATTTACGTCTATTATACCGTATTCTGACACAATGCGCCATTCCTTTTGCGCAAAAACTCCGCAAAGATCAGGCAAGGGCTGTCTGCGCTGTGCGCACCAGATATTCCATAGCCTGCATCGGGTGCTGTCCGGCAGCAGTCTCACCGGTCAGCATCACGCTGGCCGCGCCGTCCAGCACGGCGTTGTAAATGTCACTCACCTCGGCACGGGTGGGCACGGCGCGGGTGCACATGCTGTCCAGCATCTGGGTCACTACCATAAAGGGCACGCCTGCAGCCCGGCAGGCGGCGGAAAGCTGCTTCTGGCAGCGGGGCAGCTCCCACAGCGGCATGGAATTGCCAAGGTCGCCCCGGGCAATGACAATCTCATCTACAAGGTGGATGAATTCCGGCAGGGCACGCACACCGGTCATGTTTTCAATTTTGGCAAAGATACGGATATCCGCAGCCCCGGCTTCTTCCAGCGCATGGCGCAGGGCCAGAATATCTGTTTTGCCGCGCACAAAAGGCAGCATCACACCGGTAACACCGCACTGCTTTGCAATTTTCAGGTTCTGCAGGTCTTCCTCCGTCAGGGTAGGCGAGGGCACCGCAAGGCCCGGTGCAGCAATGCTTTTGCGGCTCTGCAGGGTGCCGCCGCGCACCACGGTGCACACAAGGGCTTCCGGCAATGCCTGTGTGACCTGCACCAGAAGCTTGCCGTCGTCCAGCAGAAGCTGCTGCCCGGGCGCAGCCGCCTGTACCAGAGCTGCCGGGCAAGGTACGCCGTCTGCGCCAAGGCGTACAGAGCTGCCCTCAACCAGAGCAACAGGCTCTGCCAGCGTGCCGATGCGCAGTTCCGGCCCCTGCAGGTCGATCAGCAGCTGACGGATGCCGGCTGCGCGGATCATGGCCAGCCAGTCGGTGTGCGCCGCCAGCGGTCCGTGGGAAAGATTCATGCGGATGCCGGTCATGCCGGCTTCCACCATGTGCTGCAAGATCGCCGGCTGTGCGCAGGCCGGGCCGATGGTACCATAAAAATCCAAGGTTCATTCCCTCGATTCATTTTTTATTTCTAATGTATATTGTAACATGAACTGTCCGGGTTGAAAAGAGCCGGACACGGGTATTATGAGGCGGTTGAAGAAATGCGATAGCAGCCTGCGCAGGGAAATTGCGAAAAATCAAAGACCCGGAACCTTTTTAGAGCCGTTTGGCCCTGAAAAAGTTCCGGGTTTCGTACAATGTTTTTGGAGAGCTGTCTTGCAACAGCTTTTTCGCATGTCCGGATGCTTTTATCGGCAAAGGCCGAGACGCTTTTTGAAGCCCTCCCACAGGCGCACCACCCGCTCCCGCGGCAGGAAATAGTTCACCAGCCTCTTTTTGTTGTGGGCAATCAGCCCTCCGATGCAAAAAATTCTTTGGTCAGCCTGACCACTGTGCCGGAAAGCAGCAGCAACGCGAGCAGGTTCGGAATGCTCATCAGGCCGTTGAAGGTATCGGCGATGCTCCACAGCAGGCCCAGATCCATCGTTGCGCCCAGAATGGACACAAAGGAGTAGACCAGAAAGAAGGGCTTTGCCACCTTATCGCTGCGGCACAGGAACACCAGGAACCGGGAACCATACAGGCCCCAGCCGATGATGGTGGAAAAAGCAAAGCAGCACAGGGCCACGGCGGTAAAGATGGAAGCCCAGCCGCCGTAGGTGGTGGTAAAGCCGCTGATGGTCAGCTCTGCACCGGCTGCGGTGCCGTAGTTCACGGTGGTGCCGCTGCACAGAATGACCATGGCAGTCAGGGTGCAGATGACGATGGTATCGGCAAACACTTCAAAGATGCCGAACATGCCCTGCTTGACCGGCTTTTTGGTGTCGGCGCAGGCGTGAGCAATGGAACCGGTGCCAAGGCCGGCCTCGTTGGAGAAAATGCCGCGGGACACACCCTTCTGCATACTGACGAACAGGCTGCCGATGGTGCCGCCGGTGAACGCTGCCGGGTTGAACGCACCCGCAATGATGGACTCAAACACATAGGGCAGGCGCTCAAAGTTCAGCACCATAACGCCCACGGACAGCACGATGTAGAACAGAGCCATAAAGGGCACCAGCTTTTCGCTCACGCTGCCAATGCGCTTGATGCCGCCCAGCAGCACCATGGCCACCAGCATGGCCACTGCGATGCCAACCACGAGGTTCAGGGTAGAAAGCGCACCGCCGCCCACCACGCCGTACTCCAGCAGAGCGGTATCGATGGCGGCAACGATGGTATTTACCTGTGTGGCATTGCCGGTGCCAAACACGGTCAGCACGCCAAACAGGGAATACAGCACAGCAAGAAACTGCCAATGCTTGCTCAGGCCGTTTTTAATGTAGTACATGGGGCCGCCTACCCATTCGCCCGCCTCGCTGCGCTCACGGTAGTGCACCGCCAGCGTGACCTCGGCAAACTTGGTGCACATGCCAAGCAGGGCAGAACACCACATCCAGAACACGGCACCCGGTCCGCCAATGGCAATCGCGCCTGCCACACCGGCAATGTTGCCGGTGCCCACGGTGCCGGCCAGCGCGGTGCACACCGCCTGAAAGGGGGTCATGGCACCATCGGAAGCATCCTTTTTGCGGAACATGCGTCCGATGGTGGTCTTGATGGCGTAGGGAAATTTGCGGATCTGCAAAAAGCCCGTGCGAACGCTCAGGAGCAGGCCTACGCCGATGATGCACACCATGGCGGGCACGCCCCAGATGAATTGGTTGACCGCCTGATTGACGGCCGTGATCGTCTCGATCATATTTTTCCCACATCCTCTGTTAAATTGCGCTTTTCCAGCCGAAATGCCGGAAAACAAACATCTTATTCTACCGCAGTTTTTGCGTACTGTCAAATAAAATGCACAAAAAAGAGGGAGGGTTTTTGGCAAACTCTCCCTCAACTGCTTGAAACTATTTTATTTTACTTGGTCTTCGCCGTCCAGCGCTTTCAAGAAGGCTCAGCACTTTCCAACTGCCTTGCGGTACACCGGGTAAGCCACGATGGCGGACAGCACTTCGGTGATCCAGAATGCATGCCACACGCCGTTGGCACCAAGGAAATGGCACAGCACAGCGGCCAGCGGCATGATGAATACGATGTAGCGGCACAGCGAGATGACCAGCGATTCTGCGCCCTTGCCAAGGCCTTCCAGTGCACCGGAAGAGGTGGTGGATACGGCAGAAACCACAAAGCCCAGACAAATGATGCGCAGGGCGGCCTCACCGGCGGCAATGGTCTCAGGGTTGGAGGTGAACAGCTGCATCAGCGGGCGGGAAGCGAACAGGCAGATGACCGTGCCCGCAGCCATGATGGCAGCACTCATGATGAGGGTGAGTTCATAGAGTTTTTTCACGCGGGCGTGCTGTTTGGCACCGTAATTGTAGCCAATGAGCGGGCGCATACCCTGCACGATGCCGTTGGCGGGCAGATACAGGAAGGTCTGCAGCTTGTAGTAAATGCCCAGCACCACCACGTAGCTCTGGGAAAAGCCCGCCAGCAGGCCGTTCAGGAAGGTGACCAGCAGAGAGGGCAGGGCCAGATTGAGGATGGCCGGCACGCCGATGGCATACAGTTTGCCGTCCAGTGCGGCGTCCGGGCGCAGGCAGCTGCGGCGCAGTCGGATAGGCAGCTCAGTACGGACGTAAACGAAAAGGTAAACGCACAGGCTCAGCAGCTGGCCGATGCCGGTGGCAAGGGCCGCACCCGCAATGCCCATGGCAGGCACCGGGCCAAGGCCGAAGATCAGGATGGGGTCCAGAAGGATGTTGCACACACAGCCAAAGATCAGCGCCGCCATAGTCACCTTCATGCGGCCCACGGCCTGAAACATCTTTTCAAAGGCCAGTGCCGCCATGTTGATGGTGGCAAACAGGAATACGATGGTGGAGTAGGTGATGCCGGATGCAATCAGGCCTGCGTCGCTGGTGAACCGGCGCAAAAAGCCCGGCATGATGACAATGCTGACAATGGTGATGAGAATGCCGTGCATCAGGCTCAGCGCCATACCGTGGGTGGCGGCAGTCTCGGCCTTTTTGTGGTCGCCTGCGCCAAGGTACAGTGCGATCATGGCATTGATGCCAATACCGAAGCCGATGGCGATGGCGTTGGCAAAATTCTGGATCGGGAACACCAGCGACAACGCAGTCATGGCGTCTTCGCTGATGCGGGCCACAAACAGGCTGTCTACAATGTTGTAGAGACTGTTCACCAGCATGGAGATAACGTTCGGCAGTGCCATGGATACCAGCAGCGGCAGCACCGGTTTTTCTTTCATAAAGGTCTCGTTCATAGTGTTTGCATTGCTCCTGTAGAGAAAAGAAATGAATTGCTGCAGCCGCGGAATCGTCAGGGCGAGACTGCTCGAAAACAAACGCAGACGCAAAAAAGCCACACAATGGCTTTTTTGAAGTCATTGTGTGGCGAAAAGTAGCATACTGCTGTAAAAATCCACACGAATTTTATTAACTGTAGGATAACACGGCTTCCGGCAGATGTCAAGAGGTCAAACGGATAAAGTATGACTTTTATAGACTTGACCATTTTTCACCGGGAGGCTAAAATAAAAATAGATACTTTATAAAATAAGGAGAATCCTGCCATGAAATGGATGATCGCATCCGACCTGCACGGGTCGGCGTTTTATTGCAAAAAAATGATCAAAGCGTTTGAGCGGGAGAGAGCAGACCGGCTGCTTTTGCTGGGGGATCTTTTGTATCACGGCCCCCGCAACGACCTGCCGGAGGGCTATGCCCCGAAGGAGGTCATCCCGCTCCTGAACGGGCTGAAGCCGGCGCTTTTGTGCGTGCGGGGCAACTGTGACGCTGAGGTGGATCAGATGGTGCTGGATTTTCCCATTCTGGCCGACTATGCGGTGCTGCCGGTGGGCAGGCGGCTCGTTTACGCTACCCACGGTCATGTGCACAACCTGAAAAATCTGCCGCCGCTGGCTCCGGGAGATATCCTGCTGCATGGCCACACCCACATTCCGGCGTGGACAGAGTTCGGCGAAGGCAATCTCTACCTGAACCCCGGTTCTGTGAGCATCCCGAAGGAGGGGAGCGCACATAGCTATATGACACTGGAAGGGGAGACTTTCCTTTGGAAAACGCTGGAAGGCGAAGTGTACCGGGAGCTGGAGCTGTGATGGGGGAAATGGAGCTGGAAGAGAAAACGGTTCAGATCCGGGATGATTTCGACCCGGACAAAATTCTGGAAAGCGGCCAGTGCTTTCGCCCCCGGAAGCAGGCGGAGGGCTGGTATCGGTTTGTTTCCGGGAGACAGCTGCTTTACCTCAGACCACTGCGCAGCGGAACCTACACGGTGCGGTGTGAGCCGGGCGCATGGGAAACCTTCTGGCACGGTTACTTCGACCTTGGCCGCAGCTATGCCGCCCTGCGCGGAAAGCTGGACAGCCGGGACGACTTTCTGCAGCGTGCCATGGAATATGGCCGGGGCATCCGGGTGCTGCGTCAGGATGAGTGGGAGATGCTGGTCAGCTTCATCATCTCGCAGCGAAAGAGCATCCCGGCTATCCGCAGGGCGGTAGAGCTGCTTTCGGAGCGGTTTGGCGAGCGGCTGGGCAGCGATAGCGAAGGGCCGGTGTATGCGTTCCCGACAGCAGAAGCGCTCTGCTGTGCCGGGGAGCAGGCGCTGCAGGAGTGCGGTCTTGGCTACCGCACCCGCTACGTGCTGCATGCGGCGCAGCAGGCGGCAGAGGGCACACTGGACCTGAAGAAGCTGGCTTCCCTGCCCGATGAAGCACTTTTTGCCCGTTTGATGGAACTGGACGGTGTGGGCAAAAAGGTGGCAAACTGCGTGTGTCTGTTCGGCTATGGCCGTGTGGGCCGTGTGCCGGTGGATGTCTGGATCGAACGGCTCATCCGGGACGAGTTTGCCGGGCAGGACCCGTTCCCGCAGTTCGGGCTGGAAGCAGGCATCGTGCAGCAGTACCTGTTCTTTTATAAAAGAAGCGTGGGATAAGAACCGCGGAGCCGCAGGCAGGAGCGTAGGATCATCCGCTAAGCAAAAAAGGCAACGGCTTCCTCTGTTTGAGGAAAACCGCTGCCTTTTTATCATTTTACCGCCTGCTTTAACCGTTCCAGATCTTCTGCATCCGGGTGAGAAAGGGCGTTGTCAAAATTCTCGATCAGCGCATCCAGATTGGGCAGATGGATCGGCTGCTTTTTCATGCCCTCATACCGCTGGCGTACCGAAAGCGGCATCTTGCCCTGACACATATAACGGCCGAAGACTGTGTTGCTCCTGTCCAGCGAACCCTCCACCTTTTTCAGGATCTTGTTGAAATACTCCTCACTGCCGCCAAAGCCGGCGGTGCCAAAAAGGAAGATGTTTTTGCCGTGCAGCTGCTTCAAAAAGTCCAAAGTGCTTTCGTCAGCGTTTCCCTTGTCTGTCCAGAAGCCCACATAGAGGTCGTCCGCTTCCATGGCAGCAGGGTCCGGGGTGCCAAAATAGCAGCAGTTTTCCTGTGGCAGACAGGCGTGCAGCGTGTCTGCCAATAATTTTGTGTTGCCTGTTTTACTGCTGAATACGATCGCGTAGCTCATAATCTCTCCTTTGGTCGGTAACAACAAAAAACACCACACGTTTCCGTGCGGTGCTTTTCCTTCTGGTGGAGAATACCGGGATCGAACCGGTGACCTCTTGCATGCCATGCAAGCGCTCTCCCAGCTGAGCTAATCCCCCAGATGTTTGTGCCGTGCCTGACGACAGGAGTAATTATACCAGCGCTTTGCCGGATTGTCAACAGCTTTTTTGGGATTTTCTGCAAAAAAATTCCCGCCGGGGAAATGCCCTTCCCGGCGGGAAAAATGACTGCGAAAAAACTTACGCTCTTGCGTTCTGCGGGTCGAAGATCTGCGGTGCGACACGGATCAGGATCACCACAAGGACCGTGGTCAGAATGGCTTCGGGCAGCATGTAGGTGGCGTTGTACACGGCACTGTACAGCCAGCACAGACCGTCCACGCTCATGTTGGAGATGCCGGGAAAGCCGATCTCGGTCATCCAGCTGAAAGCGTAGTCGTAGTCCTTCCAGACGATGTAACCGGACAGAAAGCTGCACAAAAAGCGCAGCAGGCACACCACAAAGGCGCTGACACCGACACCCACGGTGCGGCGGCGGAACGGCTTTGCGATCAGGCAGGCAAAGCCAAGCACCGTGAAGGCCAGAAGGTAGTCCAGCAGCACGCAGCCCACCTGTGCCGTGAGGGTCTGGCAGTATGCCAGATTGCCAAGGCCCTGCACAAGCTGGATCAGGCTGTTGACGAAAGCGGTCATGATGCCCCACTTTGCGCCGTGGCGGTAGCTCATTACCAGAATGGGCACCATGCTGAACAGGGTGATGGAACCGCCGTGGGGCATGAGCGGGATCTGGATCATGCTCAAAACGGTGGACAGCGCGATCATCAGTGCACCCTCCACCAGAATGCGGGTCTTGGAATAGGTTTTGGTCATAGGGATTCCTCTTCTCAGAACAATAGTACACAAAAACAAAATGCGCCCGCTTTCCAGCAGGCGCACGGGGTTTGTGAAAGAACGGACAGTTCTGCAAACTCCCACGCCGGCATTGTCCGGTCTGGTAAAAGGGTACTCCGCAAAACGCGGATCTCAGCCTTTCGGCACCCCTGTTTTTATGTCCATGCAAAAGTATAGCGCGTCCGGCGCAAAAGTCAAGCCCCGGCGGAACATATCTGCCCCGGCCTGTGCATAGGCTGTACCATAAGTTCACAATGGGAGGAGTCTGGATATGAAGGGAGACCCCGAACAGAGGGCGGTACAGCTGGGCGAATATATCGCGGCCAACCGGGCCACAGTGCGTGCGGCGGCAGCGGTGTTCGGGTGCAGCAAGTCCACCGTGCACAAGGATGTTGCGGTGCGGCTGCGGACGCTGCAGCCGGAGCTGTTCCGGCAGGTGCGTGCGGTTCTGGCCTGTAATAAGGCAGAGCGGCATCTGCGCGGCGGTGCGGCCACCCGGCGCAAATACAGCCGCAGATAAAAGACGGCACACTTCCGAACAAAACGGAAGCTGTGCCGCCTTTTTTAGGTTCAGTCCCGGGTGCGGAACTGGCTCAGTGCGCCTTTTTCCAACCGGCTGACCTGTGCCTGACTGATGCCGATCTCCCGCGCCACCTCCATCTGGGTCTTGCCCTGCAGGTAGCGCAGCTCCATGATCCGCTTTTCCCGCGGGGTCAGCCCGGCCACGGTCTGCCGGAACTGCAGCCCGCTGATCCAGCTGTCCTCGCCGTCCGGGTCCCGCACCTGATCGATCACATACATCGCATCGCCGCCATCGGTGTACACCGGCTCTTCCAGACTGATCGGCTCCACCACCGATTCCAGCGCGGCGGTCACTTCGCGCCGGGCAAGGCCCGCCGCCTGGGCAATCTCGTCCATGGTCGGCTCGCGGCCCAGCTGCTTTTCCAGCGCTTCGCGGCTCTGCATGGCCCGGTAGGCGGTATCCCGCAGGCTGCGGCTCACCCGCAGGGCGTTGTTGTCCCGCAGAAAACGCCGGATCTCGCCAATGATCATGGGCACGCCGTAGGTGGAGAAACGCACCGGCTGGGCGGGGTCAAAATGATCGATGGCCTTGATCAGGCCGATGCACCCCACCTGAAACAGGTCGTCCAGATTTTCGCCGCGCTGGGCGAACCGCTGCACCACGCTGAGCACCAGCCGCAGGTTGCCTTCCACCATTTGTTCCCGGGCTGCCGCATCACCGGCGTGGGCGCGGGCCAGCAGTTCCCGCTTTTCGGCTTCGGTCAGCACAGGCAGCTTTGCAGTGTTCATGCCGCACAGCTCCACTTTGTTGTACATCCAAACGCCCCCGGTCTGTTTTGATCTTCACCGGGAGTATGGCCCTGCGGGCAAAGCACTATGCACGGGAAAAACTGGGAGCCGTTATTCGTTTTCCAATTGTACTTTTAAGGTATGGATGATCCGTTTTTCCAGCCGGGAAATGTAGCTTTGGCTGATGCCCAGTGCGTCGGCGGCTTCCTTCTGGGTGCGCTCAATGCCGTCCGCCAGACCAAAGCGCAGCTCCATGATCTGCCGTTCCCGCGGGGACAGGCTGTCCACGGCCCGGCGAAGAACGGCGCGCTCCGCATCCTGTTCCAGCCGCTGGCTGATCTGGTTCTCATCACTGCCCAGAATATCAGAAAGCAGCAGCTCGTTGCCGTCGCCATCCACGTTCAGCGGTTCGTCGATGCTGGCTTCCTGACGGCGGTTGGAGCTTTTGCGTAAGTACATCAGAATTTCATTGCCGATGCAGCGGCTGGCGTAGGTGGCCAGCTTGATGCTGCGCTCCGGCGTGAAGGTGTTCACCGCCTTGATCAGCCCGATGGTGCCAATGCTGATCATGTCCTCGGCAGGCACACCGCTGCTTTCGTACTTTTTGGCAAGGTACACCACCAGCCGCAGGTTGTGGGTGATCAGGTCGTCCCGGGCAGCGGCATCGCCTGCAGCCATACGGGCCAGCAGGACTTTTTCCTGTTCCGGGGTCAGGGGCGGGGGCAGGCTGGGCGCGCCCGCCAGAAAATGTGCGCCGCCGCAATAGCCCAGCCGTGCAAGGAGCCAACGCCAGAACCGGTGCAGAACATGAAACATGAATACCCCTCCTGTACATCTATAAGTATCGATCGCATCAAGCGCTTCTCAGCGGATGCCCAGCTGTACGGCCAGTTCGCTGCCCAGCAGAGCTGTCCATGGCTGCTGTGTTTCCGGGCGGCAGAATGCGGCCAGAATGCCCGCTGCACTGCCTTTGCTGGTGCGCAGGGCCTTGGCCGGAACGGCAGGCAGCACGCAGTGCCCGGCAATGGTGGTGCAGGGCACCAGCCGCACCCGCAGCTCCGGCGGCGGTGCCGTGCCGCAGGCAAAATAACGATCCAAAAATGTGCGCAGCTCCGGCGGCAGGGCACTGCGCACGGCAGGATAATAGACCAGAACCACTGCCTGCCCGGTCAGCGGGTCCTGCACTGAGAAGCCGGTGTCGCAGAAAGCCTGTACGGAGAGGGCTGCACCTTCCAGCTCCAGCACAGCGGCAAAGCAGCGGGTGCCTGCACGGCCAAAGCAGAACAGTACACCGCGCAGCACGGCAAGCACTGCACCGCAGCACAGCAGCAGCCGGCCCGGGGACAGCGGCAGATAGACGCAGAGATTTGCGCTTTGCACTCCGGGCAGCAGCACGGCTCCGCACAGCAGCAGGTTCAGCAGCAGATACCACGCACACAGCTGCACAAAATTGCGCAGGCCCGGCACGCCGTAAGCCGCAGCTACAGCAGCACAGCAGGTGAACACCTTATAAAGGAAAGCTGCAGGCCCGGGCAGCTCCGGCAGCAGAATGCCCAGCGAAGCTGCTGACGCTGCCGCACTGCCCGCCATCAGCCGCAGGCCGCTGCACTGCCGCGCGCACAAAAGCCCTGCGCCCAAAAGCAGTGCTGCTGCGGCCAGAAAGTTCGTCAGCAGCAGTTCGTCCAGATAGATCACGGTTTTCATACACGATCCCTTTCAAATTCCAGTATCTTCCAATTCCGCAAAAAAACATGTCACTGTGTGCAAAAAAGCGGCTTCTGTAAGAATTTTGAGACCGGATTTTCACAGTCTATCACATTTTTCACATTTTTTTCAAAAAAGTACTTGAACATTTCTGGAAAGTGTGGTATATTATTGCCATCCTAGTAAGGGACGTAAGCCAAACAAATGGCTTGCAAATATCTTTCTAAATTTGAAGGGAGAAATTCATTATGATGATGCCTGCAAACTTCTCTGCTGTTGCAGAAAACGAAATGACCTATGTTGTCGGCGGTAGCCTGGTTGATGTCCTGGCTCCTGCTATGACCACTGCCAACTGGCAGAACGTTTCCGCTAACGTGATCAAGATCGTTGGCAACTCTTTCCTGAAGACTCATGCTATGAACGTTCTGAACGTGCTGTTCGACGGCAACTACGTTCCCGGCGATGTGATCGGCTACGGCGTTAACACCCTCGGCAATGCTTACAAGACCGGCGCTGGCACCTTCGAGAACGGTGCTTGGGGCTTTGCTGTTGGCGCTCTGAACGCTGGCATGCAGATCCTGGGCGGCCTGTCCGCTATCTACACCCTGGGCAGCAGCTCCATCGGTCTGGAAACTAAGTCTGGCACTCTGCCCACTCTCTAATAACTAATCTTTCCTGAATAGGATGGATAGTTTGATTTGACATAACGTTTGTTGTGTCAGATAAAAAGAGCTAGGAGGACCCCGCACAAGACAAGCAATTGTTTTGTGCGGGGTTTTTGTTTGCGCAAAAACTGAGCAGGCTGTGGGAAAACGGCGCAGGGATGGAATGAGAATAACCCATTCAAAAACAATTTCCCGATGGCAGACAAACTGCTGCAGAATTTTTCAAAAAACAGTTGACAACTCCCGGATGTGCTGATATAATAAATCACGTCGTCAGGCACGGCACGAACATCTGGGGGATTAGCTCAGCTGGGAGCCCAAGCAGTGCGCTCACGCACCCCCACAACTGAACTTCATAAAGCATTTCTTGTTTGAGCATCTCTTTTCCAGAAGCGTCCACTTCTGGAAAATTATGGGGGATTAGCTCAGCTGGGAGAGCGCTTGCATGGCATGCAAGAGGTCACCGGTTCGATCCCGGTATTCTCCACCATTGGCTCAAATAAGAGTTACAAACACCGTTGATTTCAAATCGAAGTCAACGGTGTTTTTGTGTTTGTCAGCAAGCAAGTTCATCGCTATTCTCCAAATACTGTGCAAGATCAAAGTTGAAGTCCACATGGATTTGGTATCCGCGATAAACTTCTACCCTGCGGATAAGCTGGCTGACGATCATCTTTTTTGCTTCAAAGCTGGCACTATCGTACAGGTCTGCGTAAGAGATCAATTCTTCGTACAACTGCGATACATTTGCCATCAATTCAGCGTTTCGCTCCAGTTCTGCACTGGCTTCTTCACACAGAGTTTCCAACTCCGTGTGCTTCTTTTCCTGTGCTGCGATCATCTCGGCAAGAGTGTCTTTCGGAAAAGCACTCTCCCCTTTGATTACAGCCAGAATCTCAGTTTTTAAGGCGAGCAAGTCTTTTTCGGCCTTGTCGCGTTCTGCTTGAAGGGCTTGCAGATGGTTCTTGCGCTCCGCAGTTTCCTTCGCATAGCGGCTGGTGATAAGCTGCTCTTTTGGGATACCTCTCAAGCGGGAGAAAATCTGGCGAACCATCTTGTCGATGATCTCATCCAGAATGTGCATAGTGTAGCCGGTCTGCCCGGTGCAATCCGTCTGCTTGCGGAGTTTTCCATAGCAGGTGTAGCGAATGCGGAGCGTATCGTCCAGAGTACCATCGGAGAGCTTACGCCATTTCCGGCTGGTCGTCAGGGCGAGCCTTGCACCACAGTGGCCGCAGTAAACGTTATTGGAAAGCAATGCCTGTCCACGGGTACGAAGAGGAACATGGTGTTCGGCTTCTTCCGCTGCGTGGGCAGAGCGATCTTCCCGGATACGCTGTGCAGCTTCAAACTCCTCCTGCGGGATGATCTGGAGTTCGGGCATCAATTCGGAGCGGGCATCTCCGCAGCGGAGAACGCCCATATAGGTCAGGTTGCCGACCATTCCTCGCAAGCTGCCCGGATGCCAGCACTTTCCAGAGCGGGCACGGTATCCAGCATTGTTCAGATAGGTGGCAATCCGCTGTGCGCCGTAACCCTCGTATACATATTTATCGAAGATCAGCCGAACGATTTCGGCTTCCTGCTCGTTGATATGCAGTTCGTAGAGTTCGTGCTTGCGCTTGTTGATGCGGCCACTTTTCACAAGGTCATAACCATACGGCGCACTGCCGCCCTTGAAGTGTCCTTCTTCCACAAGCTGCCGCAGGCTGGTACGGGTACGGACAGAAGTTTTTTCGCTTTCACCGTCTGCCTGCCAGAAGCGGATATAGTTCAACAATTTGTCAGTGTGGTTGTCGAATCGTTGCTCACCCTCTTGGGTACTCCACACCCGGATGCCGTTTCGCACAAACCATTCTACAACAAACGGCGTTTCATCTGCGATGCGTCCGATTCGATCGAACATGAACACCAGCAGAATGTCAAACTTGCCTTTTCGGGCATAATCCTTGATGATTTGCAGCTTGTCACGGGCTTCTGCACGGACTTTGTGGCCAGACACGCCCTCTTCCTGTTCCTCATGGACGATGACCCAGCCCTTCGCTTCGGCAAATTTGTGACACGCCTTGCGCTGCATAGGAAGGTCTGCTTCATGATTCGAGTTGAAATCCACCTGTTTGTCGGTGGAAACACGGTACAGGCAGCAGACGCGATTGTTCATTTCATTCATTTTCGATTCCTCACTTTATAATAGAAGTGAGAATGGGTACTATTCGGTTGCCAAAGAACGGGTGGTCGTGGTTCTTTGTCTGACCAAAACACCACAGCCATCCTCAGTATAACGAGTGCTTAGGTTTTCGTCCACGATGTCAACCTGCTTTCTTTGTGTAGCTTGTGGCAAGCAGGATATCCCGGATACGTTCAAATGCTTCCGGGTTCGGTTCGTTGGAGAAGCTGAAAACAACGGGATAGCCGTTGATTACCAAATACTGTTTGTTGGTATCAGCATTAGCCGCAGGGATGTTGGATGCGACTTGAGAAAATTTATCGACCATTCAATCACCCTTCCTGTGTGTTTTAATAATTAAATAATAGGGTCTTAATATGTAACAAGGGGCATCTGCGGTTTGCGGATGCCCCTTGTGTATATGGGAGGAATGCCTGTGAATATCAGAATTTCATCGGCAGTGCGTCTTTTCTGCACTTGCCGTTGTAGGCGGTGTAGATGGGGAAAACGTATTTTTTCCATCCGCGCAGCTTTGCGGGGTCGTCCTGCCCGATGCGGTAAATATCGACCGGGTGGATGTTGCGCAGCGCACGGAGCAGCCGTTCTTCACTGAACTCGCCGTGGTACAGCTCCACAAAGTGCATCATGCCTTTCAGAACAGATGCCCGGAACGAATCGGGCTTGCCCTCCCATGCTGCCACGATCAGCCGCATCGTTTCACAGTAGAGCGGTTCGCCCATCTGCTTGTAGAGCCGGAAAGCCGTACCAACGCAGCCGATGCGGTAATCGGTCAGCTGCTGGCTGTCATAATTGAGGCTCAATCCCACCCGGTTGGTGGCTGCAAGAAAGGCTTTGGAGATGGCATCGCCGCCCACCACCTTGGCACGAAGCTTGATGCCTGCCGTCAGCGGCGCAGAGAAGCCGTTCTGCTCGGCAAAGAGCAGGGCTTCCTGCTCCACGGTCATGCCCGTGTACACCTTGCAGAGAA
>OGJY01002452.1_pt1 | contig 18323 bp, 16 predicted proteins | sample 1572231 | NCBI WGS metagenome assembly OGJY01 (sample SAMEA2582121, study PRJEB24529) | metagenome | biome: Human gut stool | place: China | collected 2011
TAATCGATACGGGAGGTATTGAGCTTAAGGATGCTTCTTTTACAACTCAAATTAAAATGCAAGCAGAAATTGCCATTGAAGAAGCTGATTTAATTATTTTTGTAGTTAATGGTCGAGAAGGTGTTACACAAGAAGATGAATATGTAGCTAGATTATTACAAAAAACTAAAAAACCTATTTTATTAGCTGTTAATAAAATTGATGATGGTGCTTTTATCAATGATATATATGATTTTTATAGTTTAGGAATTGGTGATCCAATTCCGGTTTCTGGAAGTCATGGTATAGGTATTGGAGATTTATTAGATGAAGTTATTAAGAAATTAGATTTTACAGAAGAGGAATTTGCTGAAGATGAAATTCGTTTTTCTATTATTGGTAGACCTAATGTTGGAAAGTCATCACTTACTAATGCAATTTTAGGAGAAGAACGAGTAATTGTATCTAATATAGAGGGAACAACACGTGATGCGATTGATACTGTTTTTGAAAAAGATGGACAAAAATATCGTGTAATAGATACAGCAGGAATGCGAAAAAAAGGGAAGATTTATGAAAATGTTGAAAAGTATTCAGTTTTAAGAGCGTTATCTTCAATTGAAAAAAGTGATGTAATTGTTGTTGTAATTGATGGTGAACGTGGTGTGATTGAACAAGATAAACATGTTGCTGGTTATGCTCATGAAGCTGGTAAGGGTGTAATTTTAGTTGTTAATAAATGGGATCTTGTTGAAAAAGATGAAAAAACAATGCAAAAGAAAGAAAAAGAATTGAGAAGTCAATTTAAATATTTGGATTATGCACGAATTATTTTCTTATCAGCTAAAACGCATCAACGAGTTCATCAATTATTCCCATTGATTCAAGAGTCATTTGAAAATTCACATAAGCGTGTACAAACTAGTGTATTAAATGATGTTTTAGTTGATGCTCAAGCAGTTAATCCGACTACAACTTTTAATGGTGGTAGATTGAAGATTTTTTATGCTAATCAAGTAAGTGTTTGTCCACCAACTTTTATATTATTTGTAAATGATCCGCAATACTTACATTTTAGTTATAAACGTTATTTAGAAAATCGTTTGCGAGATTCATTTGGATTTGAAGGAACTCCTATTCATATTATTTGTCGAAAAAGAGATTAGTAGTGCGTTTTTTGTAGATATTTGATATAATACATAAAAGGATGTGTGAAAATGAGTAAAATTGGAGTATTGGGAACAGGAAGTTGGGCAACTGCTTTATCTAGGGTTTTGATTGATAATCAAAATGAAGTAATAATGTATGGAATTGATCAAAATCAAATTGATGATATTAATAATAATCATCAAAATAAAACTTTTTTTAAAGATGTATTATTAGAAAAAGAAATTAAAGCTACAAATAATCTAGAAGAAGCGTTAAAAGATATTGATTATTTATTAATTACGATTCCAACACAATTTGTAAAGGAAACGTTAATAAAGGTAAAACCATTTATTAAAAAGAAAATAACAGTTATAAATGCTGCAAAAGGATTTGATTTAGGAACTAATATGCGTATGTCGGATACTATTCGTAGTGTGTTAGATGATAGTTTGATTAATCCGGTTGTTTCTTTGATAGGACCTAGTCATGCAGAAGAGGTAGTGATTAGAATGCTTACAACTGTATGTGCAGTGTCTTTAGATGAAAAAATGGCAGAAGATGTTCAAATGTTATTTTCTAATGATTATTTTAGAGTATACCGTTTAACTGATGAAGTAGGAGCTGAATATGGAGTTGCAATAAAAAATGTAATTGCAGTAGCGGCTGGTGTGTTAAGTGGGATTGGATATGGAGATAATACAAAAGCAGCATTAATAACTCGGGGTTTAGCCGAAATGGTCCGTTACGGAATGAAAAAAGGCGGTAAATTAGAAACTTATATGGGATTAACTGGTGTAGGTGATTTGATTGTTACATGTTCTTCGGTTCATTCAAGAAATTTTCAAGCTGGTGTTGAAATTGGAAAGACAAATGATGCTAGAGAATTTATGAAAAATAATAAAAAGACATGTGAAGGTATTAGAACTTGTAAAGTAATATATGAAGATGCAAAAAAATATGATGATATTGAGTTACCGATTATTAATGCAATTTATAATGTTTTGTATAATAATCATGAACCGAAACGAGAAATTCAGCAGTTAATGAAACGAGAATTAAAGATTGAATGGTAACGTTATTTAACTTTTTTCATATTATATATTGGTGATAATATGAAAGATGAAAATATTTTTTTGGATAAGGTTGTAAAAAAAACAAATGTTAATAAAAATGAGATTTTGAAATTAGCTAATGATTTGCAATCAAAAAATTTGAATGATGAAAATGATATTAGGGATTTTATTATGTCAGTGGCTAAAGTTACTAATAAAACAATTAGTCCTAGTAAGGTAGATAAGTTAGTTATGATGATTAAATCTAATAAAATTCCAAATGATATTAATAAAATGATGTAAGTGATGACGTAAAATAAACGATAAAAACAAGTGTTTTTTAGGTTGACTTATGGTATTATTTTATATATAATTGTCATTGCGGTTATAGAAGGGTGATTATTTTGAAATACAATTTACAATGGATTGTTAAGCATCATGGAAAATTTGAATTTGAAGAAGGATTAACATTTCCTTCGGAAGTATTTGACCAATATGCGCAAATTAATGACTTAAAGGACATTATTGTCTCAGGAACCGGGAATCTTGATTTAAAAGATAAACGTTTGTATGTTGATCTTAATATCAAGGGAACAATGATTCTTCCATGTGCAATGACATTAGAGAATGTTGATTATCCGTTTGAGATTAATTCAACTGAAGTGTTTGCTTTTGATAAGCCTTCTGCTCTTGAAGATGTTCATGAAGTAAAAAAAGATATTGTTGACCTTACTCCGGTGGTATTTGAAAATATTATGCTTGAAGTACCTATGAGAGTAGTTAAAGACGATGCTAGGATTAAATCAGAGGGTAAAGGTTGGAAAATATTAGATAGCAGTGCTAGTGATAAAAACGAGGAATACATTGATCCTAGATTAGCTAAACTAAAAGATTATTTTAAAGATTAAATAGGAGGTTATACTGATGGCAGTACCATTTAGAAGAGTTTCAAAAACAAGAAGAGATAAGAGAAGAACTCATGATAAACTTAAAGTACCAGCTGTAGTTGTATGTCCAGAATGTGGAGAATACAAAATGTCTCATAAAGTATGTAAACATTGCGGTACTTACAAAGGACAAAAAGTTTTATAAGAAATTGCGCTTAATGCGCTTTTTTTTGTATAAAAATGGAGTTAATTAACATTTTTTTGTTGATTAGCTCTTTTTTTATTTAAAGAAATGCTATACAAAATAGATTATTAAGTATATAATGGTGGTACGAAGTGTTAATTAATGTTAATGAGTGTTAAAAAGTGGGTGACAAAAATGTTCATGGGTGAATTTAAACATAATATTGATGCTAAAGGGCGTCTTATTATTCCATCAAAATTGAGAGAACAATGTGGTTCAAGTGTGATTGTCACACGTGGATTTGATGGGTGTTTAGCTTTGTATACCCAAGAAGGATGGAATGACTATTATCAAAAGTTACAAATGTTACCTAAAACTAAAAAAGATGCTCGTAATTTTGTAAGAATTATCACTTCAAGAGCTAGTGAATGTGAATTTGATAAATTAGGTAGAATTAATATTCCTAGTGTTTTAAGAGTAGAGGGAAAATTAGAAAAGGAATGTATTATCGTAGGTGTTGGTGATCATGTAGAGATTTGGAACGAATCTTTATGGCAAGACTACTATGATATGAATAAAGATAATTTCGATGAGATTTCTGAATCGTTAGATGGTTTTGATTTATAGGAGAAGATAATGTTTGATCATGTAACAGTATTATTAAATGAAGCAGTAGAAGGGTTAAATATAAAAGAAGACGGTATTTATGTTGATTGTACTTTAGGTGGTGGAGGTCACAGTTGTGAGATTTTAAAACGCCTTACAACTGGACATTTATATTGTTTTGATCAGGACTATACTGCAATTGAAGCAGCCAAAAAAAGACTTAGTGAAATTAGCGATAATTATACTTTTATTTACTCTAATTTTGTAAATATTAAAGAAAAATTAGAGGAGCTAAATGTACATAAGGTCGATGGTATATTGTTCGATTTAGGAGTATCTTCACCACAGTTTGATACAGGAAGTAGTGGTTTTAGCTATAACTATGATGCAAGATTAGATATGCGAATGGATATTAATAATCCATTAGATGCCTATTATATTGTTAACAATTGGTCATATGAACAGTTAGTTGAAATTTTATTTAAATATGCTGATGAAAAATTTGCTAAAAGAATAGCTCGAAAAATTGAACAAGCTAGAAGTAATAAACCAATTGAAACAACTTTTGAGCTTGTAGAGATTATTAAAGAAGCTATACCAGCTGCGGCTCGTAGAAAAGGTGGACATCCAGCAAAAAGAACTTTTCAAGCACTTAGAATAGCTGTTAATGATGAGTTGAATGTATTTGATCGTGCCCTAAAAGATGCATTGGATTTGTTGAATAGTAAAGGGAGAATTTCTGTAATTACATTTCATAGTTTGGAGGATAAAATCTGTAAATATACTTTTAATGATGTTACTAAGTTAAAAGATGTTCCTCCAGGATTGCCTGTAATTCCAGAACATTTATTGCCAAAATATAAATTAATAAACAAAAAGGCGATTGTTGCTTCAGATGAAGAGTTAGAAATGAATCATCGGGCCCATTCGGCAAAATTAAGAATTATTGAGAGGGTGTAAAATAGTATGAAACATAGAGCTAAGAAGACAAAATTTGAATCTTTTTCACAAAGATTTTTAATTATTTCAATGGTTATTTTCGCATTTGGGATTACATATGTAAGATCATTAGAATCATCTTATAATAAAGTTCTTCAAAAAACAGAAAGTGAAATTAAAGAAATTCAAGATGAAATTGATTATTTAGAATTAAAGAAACAAGAAATGGCATCATTTTCACGTCTTAGTAATGTAGCTAGCGAAAAAGGATATATATATAATAATGAATCTGTAGCTTCCTCTACTACAGAAAATCCTCAACAATAATGAATCAGTTTAAGGGTGCAAAGATAGCTTATGTTGTCTTTGCATTAGTTATTTTTTCTTTAGTTGTAAATATTGTATATCTAGGAATCACAGGAAAACATTTGATTAGTGGTTCAGATATAAAAACTTATGCAAAAAATAGAGGAAAAAGTGAAAGTATTGAATATGCAACTAGAGGATCGATCTATACTAGTGATAACGAGGTTATTGCAAAAAGTGTTAGAAACTTCAAATTAAGTGCAGTCGTCTCTAAAAAAAGAGAAGGTAAAAATGCCTATGTAAAAGATATTAAAAAAACTGCTCAAGAAGTTGCTCCAATTATTGGTATGGATCCAAATGAAATGGAACAGAAAATGCAAGAAGCAGTTGATGCAGGTAAATATCAAATTGAATTTGGAACATATGGTAATAATTTAACAATGGGTCAAAAAACAGAAATTGAAAAGAAAGATTTACCTGGTTTAGTTTTTGAAGAAGTTAATACTCGCAATTATCCTTTAGGTGATTTTAGTAGTTATATTGTTGGTTATGCTAAAAATACAACTGATGAAGATGGTGTAAAAAAGTTAGTTGGTGAAATGGGAATTGAGCGTAATTATGATGAAGTTCTTGCGGGTAAGAATGGTTATCGAGTTTATGAAAAAACAGCAGATGGTTATGTTAGAACTAATGGTATTTTAAAGAAAAAAGATGCTGTTAATGGAAAAGATATATATTTAACATTAAATAGTTCTTTGCAACGAGATTTAGATTATTTATTAGCTAAAGAAGCAGGTGAAGCTGGAGCAAGTAATGCTTCGTGTGTTGTAATGGAAGCAAAAACGGGAAAAATTCTAGCTTTATCTACTTATCCATCATTTGATCCTAATAAAAGAGATATTAAAGGATATAATAATTTCTTTTTTGATTCAGCATATGAATGTGGATCAGTATTTAAATCATTTGTTTATGCAAGCTCAATTGAAAGTGGATTGTATAATGGAAGTGCACTTTATCAATCTGGTAAATATGATTATGGTGCTAGTAGACCAATTAGAGATCATAATAATGGTGTTGGTTGGGGTGCTATTAGCTATGATGAAGGATTTTATCGTTCAAGTAATGTGGCGATTTGTAACTTATTAGAAGGTGGATATACAAATAAAGAAGATGTACTACAAACTTATGAAGATCTTGGTTTTTTTAAATCAGATGAAGTAGATGGTTTTACAACGGCTAAAGGTACCGCGGTTTATGAAAATGATAAAAGTAGAGCGGCATATTTGACTACTGGATTTGGTCAAGGTTCAACTGTAACAATGTATCAATTAATTAGAGCATATAGTGTTTTTGCAAATGATGGTAAGATGGTAGAACCATATATTGTTGATCGCATTGTTGATAATGAAAATAATGAAGTTGCCTATAGTGCTAAAACTGAATACTCAAAACAAATTTTTTCTTCATCAACAGTATCAAAAATTAGAGATTTATTAAAAGGTGTTGTTAGTGATGAAACTGGTACTGCAAAAAAATTTGCTCTTGAAAACGGTGTACAGATTATTGGTAAAACAGGAACTGGACAAATGGTAGATGAAAATGGTACTTATTCAAGTAGTAATTATACTAAATCATTTGCAGGTATGGCTCCGTATGATGATCCACAAATTATTACTTTAGTTGTTTTTCAAGGTGAAGATAATAGTACAACAGATCATCAAGCTAATATTATCAAGAATATCGTGCCATCTGCATTATCAGTTGTTTCTTCATATAATAGCAATGATGATGTAACTGAAATAAAAAATTATAAGTTAGATTCTTTTGTTAATCAAAGTGTTAATTTTGTTAAATCAAAATTACAAGCTAAAAATATTGACGTACAAGTTATTGGTAATGGCTCAACTGTTATTGAACAATTCCCAAAAGCAAAGTCTAAAGTAACAAAAAGTGATCGTGTTTTTATAAAAACCGAATCTAGTGATATTACTTTACCTGATTTTAGTGGGTGGTCAAGTAAAGATGTCTCGATTTTTGGCTCCTTGGCGGGAATAACGATAAATGCTGAAGGTAGTGGCGGTTTTGTCATTGGACAAAATATACCACCAGGAACACTAGTACATAGTGGTGATTCATTAACTATTACATTAGGGTGAGGTCTATTGACCTCACTTTTTTCATATGCTTTATTGGTGGTAAGATGATATATGAAATAACAAAAAGAAAAGTAAAGTGGATTAAAATTGTTATTGTATTACTTGTAGTTGCTATAATTACAAAAATATGTTATATCCAAATAATTGATCGTGTTAATATATACAATAAAGCAACAGATTTATGGCAACGTAGTTTTCCAGTAGAAGCTAATCGCGGAGTTATTATAGATAATCAAGGTGATGTTTTAGCTACTAATTTAACTACTTCATCATTAGTAGTTGTTCCTAGCCAAATTAAAGATCTTGAGACAACATCAAATAAATTAGCTGAAATTTTAGATGTTGATGTAAATGTAATGAAAGAAAAATTAAGCAAAAAAGTTTCCATTCAACGAATTCAACCGGAAGGAAGACAGTTAGAAGATGAAGTTGCAAGTAAGATTTCTAGCTTAAAATTGCCTGGGGTGTATTTAATAAAGGATACTAAAAGATATTATCCTAAAGGTAGTTATTTAGGACAAACATTAGGGTTTGTAGGAATTGATAATCAGGGGTTATTGGGTTTAGAGTTAAAATATGATAATTATTTAAGTGGTAGTAATGGTAGTATTGATTATTTTATGGATGCTAAGAGTAATCCGTTAACTTTATATCCTAGTGTATACAGTGCACCAACTTCTGGATTAGATTTACAGCTAACAATTGATGGTGAAATTCAAGATATTGTAGAACGTGAATTAAATAATGCTTATGATACGTATAATCCAGATGGAATCTGGGCATTAGCTATGGATCCTAATACGGGTAAAATTCTTGCTATGAGCAGTAAGCCGGATTTTAATCCTAATGATTATAAAAGCGCTGATAAAGATGTGTATAATCATAACATCCCAATTTGGAAAACTTATGAACCTGGATCTACATTTAAAATAATTACTTTTTCATCAGCTTTAAATGAAAATTTATTTGATATGGATAAAGATACTTATTTTGATATAGGATATGAAATTGTTAATGGTGCAAGAATTAAATCATGGAAAAAAGGCGGGCATGGACTTCAAACATTTAGAGAAGTATTACAAAATTCCTCGAATCCAGGTTTTGTAGAAATTGGTCGTCGTCTTGGTAAAGATAAGTTGTATGAATATGTTAAGAAATTTGGTTTAACTGAAAAAACCGGAGTTGATTTACCAGGTGAATCAAAAGGGATTATGTTTGATTATGATTCGTTTAATGAATTAGAGCAAGCGACCGTTTCTTTTGGACAAGGAATTTCAGTTACACCAATTCAATTAGTTAGAGCAATTTGTGCCTGTGTTAATGGTGGGAAATTATATCAGCCTTATATTGGTGATAAAATTATTAATAGTACAACAAAAGATGTAGTTTATGAAAAAAAACCAGAGCTTTTAAGAAGAGTTATAAGTGAAGAAACATCTAAAAAAGTTCGTGATGCATTAGAAACAGTTGTAACTGATGGTGGGGGTAAAAATGCATATATTGATGGTTATCGAATTGGTGGAAAAACAGGAACTGCTCAAAAGGCAGTAAATGGAAGCTATGTAGATGGAGGTTATATTTTATCGTTTGTAGGTGTGGCACCGATAAATGATCCTAAAATTGTATTATATGTGGCAATGGATAATCCTAAAAATTGTGTTCAATATGGTGGTACAACTGTAGCGCCAATTGCAAGAAAAATGCTTATGGATATTTTACCAAGTATGGGAATTGAAAAAGTAGCATCAATGCGTAGAAAAACATATGGACCTACAGATGTTAAATCAGTTAAAGTAGAGAATTATATAGGTAAAAGTAAAAAAGAAATTAGTAATCCAGAGTTGAAATTTAAATATGTTGGTGATGGTGATGAAGTGATTGATCAACTTCCAAGAGTTGGTGAGTATGTTGAAGCAGGTTCTACAATTGTAATAATGTTAGGATAGTTGCTTGTTGTTTGACATTTTTAATGGTTTATAATATGATAATTGCGAATTAAAAATGAAGAATTATAGTTGATGATTTATTGTTTTTAATACGTAATTTGGCCAAGGAGATTGTAGGATGAAAAAAAATTTAGAAATTAAAAAATTAGGAATTAATGGTGAGGGAATTGGATATATCGATCGTAAGATTGTTTTTGTGCCAGGAGCTTTACCTCAAGAAGAAGTTGTAGTTGATTTGATAAGACAAACACGTTCTTATTATGAAGGTAAGTTAGTTAAGGTCATTAAACCTTCTAAAAATCGAGTTGTTCCTCGTTGTAAGGCATATAATGATTGCCAAGGGTGTACTTTGTTGCATTTAAATTATTATAAACAACTTACAGAAAAGAAAGAAGCGATACGTGAAGCTATTAGAAAATATACTAATTATAATTTGGATGAAACAGTATTTAAAGATGTAATTGCTTCACCAAAGCAAGAAGGGTTTATTACAAGCGTTAATCTTCCAATTGTTGAATTTAAAGGAAAGATCACTTTTGGTATATATCAACGTAATAGTAAATATTTAACGTTAATGACAAAATGCTTTAAACAACATCCATTAATAAATGAAACATTAGTTGCTTTAGAAGGTATCTTAACGCGTAATCATTGTAAAATCTATAATGATAAATTTAAAACAGGTTTACGATTTATTAAAATAAAATTAGTAGATAAAAAACTACAGTTAGTTTTTATTACTGGACGTGATGGACTAAATGATGAGGTAGTAAAAGAAATTAGTAAATTGACAAGCGTAGCTAGTATTTATATGTCTGTCAATACTTCTAAACATCAAGAATTTGATGATGCTGGATATACAAAACTATATGGATTGAGTCGTTTAGAGATGGTTGATAATGATAAAAAGTATTTAGTATCGATAAAATCAAAACTACCTGAAAATATTCTTGCTTATAATAAACAAATTAGTTGTATGAAAGCAATGTTAGAAGATAGTAATAAGGTTATTTCTTTAAATTGTGGAATAGGTCTTTTGGAAATGGAATTGGATCAGAAAGTTATTGCTATTGATGAAAAGAAGTATCATATTGAAGATGCTAAAATCAATAATAAAAGAAAAGAAAATGTTACTTTTGTAGCTGGAAGTATCGACAATAAAATAGTAGTATATGCAAAGAAAAAAATATATGATACATTAGTTATTCAAAATGAACGTTTTGGATTAAGTGAAACTATTAAAAATAGTATTAAAATTGCTAAAATCAAAACAATTGTTTATAGTTGTCAATCATATTCTACTTTGGCTAAAGATTTAGCTGATTTAGAAAACAGTTATCGTTTAGAAAAGATTGTTGCTATAGATTCTTCGTGCCATAATTCGTATTTGACAACTATTGTTAAATTAGTTAGAAAATAGAAATATTGAAAAATGATGTAAAGGAGAACAAGATGAAAATTGAATTTCAACCTCAAGGGGTATGTGCTAGACAAATTATTATAGATATTGAAAATGATATCGTTAATTTATTGGTGGTTGTTCAGGAAATACGCAAGGTGTTGGGGCATTAGCTAAAGGAATGAAAGTTAGCGAAGTGATTGAACGCTTAAAAGGAATACGCTGTGGAGCTAAATCTACAAGTTGTCCTGATCAATTTGCTAAAGCGTTAATGAAGCATACTATGTAGTGGAATAATCATTTGATTATCCACTTCTTTTCATTTTATTAATTTGTTTTTCATATAATTATTTAGGTGATTATATGTTAATTCGAATAAAGAAATTACAATTTGTTTGTGGTATACTTTTGATGTTGCAGGTGTTTTGTTCGATGTGGTGGATACCTTTTCATTTAATAGCAGCATTGTTATCAATTATTATAATTGGCTGGCAAAAAAAGTTTTGTGTGTTACAAGTACAATATCATTACTATGTATTAGCTTTATATTGTTTTAGAGTGTGGCTTTTAGGGGTTGACTCATTTGTTTTTTTAGAAACAATTTATATGTGTCTTTGTTTATATTTCTCGATTATGATTATTTTATTTTCGTTTCGAGCAATTCTATAAATATCATTTTTAAATGAGATATTTAATGGTATAATGTATGTTGAAAGGATGTGGAGATGATGCTAGGACATTTACAAGTATATAGTGCGTATAGTTTTCAAAATAGTACTATTTTAATCGAAGACCTGTGTAAAAAAGCTAGTGATCTCCACTATGAGGCACTAGCTTTAACTGATAAGGATAATATGTTTGGGGCAATGGAATTTACAAAATGTTGTGCTAAATATGGAATTAAGCCAATATATGGTTTAGAAGCAAGTGTTGAAATTTATCATGAAATATATCCGTTGATTTTACTTGCTAAAGATACATCTGGTTATTTTAGTTTAGTTAAAATTACCAGTGATATTTCTTTAAGTGATAATAAAGCAATTAAATTTGATGATTTAGTGAAACATCAAGAACATTTATTTGTTTTATCAGGATGTAAAGAAGGAATTATTGAACGATTAATTTTAAAAGAGCTTGATAGTGAAGCACTTAAATATTTGAAGTTATTTAAAAATAGTTTTGATAATTTTTATGTTTGTTTACAAAATCATAATCTAGCAATGCAGCATAAAGTTAATGAACGTTTAATTGCGTTAACTCTATTAGAAAATATTCCAATTTGTGTATCAAATGAAGTTAGATATTTAGAAAGTAAAGAAGCATACACATTAGAATTGTTGCAAGCTTTTAGTAAAGGACAAACATTAGATATTAATCATGAACCAGTAACGGATCAATTATATTTAAAATCTAGTTATGAAATGGAAAGTATTTTTGATAAAAAATATATTGAAAATACTGATTATATTATAAACTTATGTAACGCCTCAATTCCTCTTCATCACATGCATTTACCTAAGTATCCAGTGCCTAAAAATGGTAATGCTAGCGATTATTTAAAACAACTTTGTAGTGTAGGATTAAAAAAGCGTTTTAAAAATCAAAAAATAAATCCTGTATATTTACAAAGATTAAAGAAAGAATTAGATGTTATTACAAAAATGGGATTCGATGATTATTTTTTAATAGTTTTTGATTATGTAAGGTATGCTAAAGTCAATAAAATATTAGTAGGGCCAGGTAGAGGTTCGGCTGCTGGTAGTTTAGTTGCTTATGTACTTGGAATTACAAATATCGATCCATTAAAATATAATTTAGTTTTTGAACGCTTTTTAAATGAAGAACGTGTTAGTATGCCAGATATTGATATTGATTTTCAGGATGATCGACGTGATGAAATTGTTGAATATGTTACTAATAAATATGGTCAAGAACATGTAGGTCAAATTGTTACTTTTTCAACTTATGGTCCTAAAGTAGCAATTAAAGATCTTGGTAAAGTTTTAGGAATTGCTTTACCACGTCTAGAACTATTGGCTAAAAATATCCCAACAGGACCTAAAAATCGCAAAAGTGCAAAAGAAGTATATGAAACATCATATAATTTTCAATCAATGGTTAATCGCGATTTAGCATTAAGACGAATTATGCCATCTGTTTTTATTGTTGAAAAATTACCACGAAATATTTCAACACATGCAGCTGGAGTTGTTTTGTCTAATGATCGACTTAATCAAGTTGTTCCATTGACTAGAGGTCCTAATAATGGAATTGTTACCCAATATTCAAAAGATTATATTGAAGATGTGGGATTGTTAAAGATGGATTTTTTAGGATTAAAAAATTTAACGATCATTGATTATATTTTAAAGGATATTGAAAAAAATTATGGAAGAAAAATAAATATTAATGAAATTGAGTTAAATGATAAAAAAACATTTCAATTAATAAGTAGAGGAGATACTTTTGGTATTTTTCAATTAGAATCACCAGGAATGAAAAATTTATTAATTAAAATGCAATGTAATTGTTTAGATGATCTTATTGCAGCTATTGCTTTATTTAGACCTGGTCCAATGGCTAATATTCCTGCCTATATTGCAAGAAAAAAAGGGGAAGAACCAGTAACTTATCCATTAGACTGTTTAAAACCGATTTTATCATCGACATATGGAATAATTATCTATCAAGAGCAAATAATGCAAGTTGCTCAAAGAGTAGCTGGTTTTTCACTTGCAAAAGCCGATATTTTAAGAAAAGCTATGTCAGATAAGATAGTTAGCTTAATGGCATCAATGAAAACCGAATTTATTAACGGTGGAGTAGCAAATGGTTTTAGTGAAAGTGAAGCGGTAGGAATATTTGAATTAATTGAAAAATTTGCAAATTATGGTTTTAATAAAGCTCATTCAGTTGCTTATGGCTATGTTGCTTATTGGTTAGCTTATTTAAAAGCCAATTACCCATTAGAGTTTTTTAGTGCTTTGTTGTCAAATGAACAGAGTAGTGATTCAAATAAGATTAATTGTATCCAAGAGGGTAAAAAGTATGGTGTTAAAATATTACCACCATCAATAAATTATTCAACTGATCGTTTTAAAGTAGAAGATGGCAATATTCGCTATTCACTTTTAGCAATTAAAAATGTTGGATATGCTGGTTATCAAGCAATTGTTCAAGAAAGAGAAAAAGGGTTATTTAAAGATGTATTTGACTTTATTTCTAGAATGGAGTCTAGTAAACTTAATAGTAAAATGATTGATAGTTTAATAATGGCAGGAGCTTTTGATGAGTTTGAACTTAATCGAAGCACTATTAAATATAATTTAAGCCATATTATGGAATATGCTCAGTTAAAGAATATGATTGGAATTGATGAACCGCCAATTTTAACCATAGTCAAAGATAATCGTATGAAGGTTTTGGAAGAGGAAAAGTTGGTTTTAGGTGTTTATTTATCAATGCATCCAATTGCTTTAATTAAACAAAATTTAAACCTCAAAATTATAAGTGTAAGTGAATTGCATAATAACATTGATAAATATGTTACAATAGTAATGGCAATATCAAGAGTAAAAGCAATTGTTGATAAAAAAGGTCAAGAAATGTGTTTTGTTGATGGATACGATGAAACTGGTGAAATTGATGGAGTTGTATTTGCCAATAATTATCAAACATTGAAAAACGTGTTAGTGCGTGGTGATATTTGTTTAATAGAAGGACAAGTGAAATTTCGTGATAAATTATCGTTGGTGATTTATCAAGCTAAAAAAGTACGTTAAGGGTGGATGAAATGAAAGAATTAGTATTAATAGATGGAAATTCATTGTTGTATCGTGCATATTATGCAACAGCAGCAATGGGAAATTTGATGGTTAATAAAGATGGTATACCGACAAATGCAGTTTATGGATTTGCTAATATGTTAGAAAATATTTTAAAAGGCAATCCTGAATACATTGTTGTGGCTTTTGATTACGGTAAAAAAACATTTAGAAATGATTTATTTGAAGTATATAAAGGAACACGTAGTGTAACACCTGATGAATTGGTTTGTCAATTTTCGATGATTAGAGAATATTTAACAGCACATGGGATTCGCTATCAAGAAATTGAAGGATATGAAGGTGATGATGTTATTGGGACGATTGCTAGCATTGCAAGTAAAAAAAGATTTAAAGTTAGTATCGTTACTAGTGATAAAGACATGTTACAATTAGTTGATGATAATGTTAGTGTCTATTTAACAAAAAAAGGTGTTGCTGAGCTAGAGAAAATAACACCAGAAAAGTTTAAAGAAATGTATGGATTAATTCCTGATCAAATGAGAGATTTAAAAGGATTAATGGGTGATAAGGCTGATAATATTCCTGGAATTCCTGGGGTTGGTGAAAAAACAGCTTTAAAATTATTAAAGCAATATCATACTATTGAAAATTTAAATGATCATTTAGATGAATTAAAAGGAAAAATGGGTGAAAAGATTCGTGATAATATTGATCAAGGATTACTTTCAAAAAAAATTGCTACAATAATCAAAGATGTTCCAATGGAAGTTGATTTAGATGATTTTTGTTATCAAGGATTTGATTACAATGAACTTGCTGAGTTTTATCGCCATTATAGTATGAATTCATTGTTAAAAAGAATGTCTTTAGCTAATGAAGATAATAAAGAAGAAACAGTTATAGATGTTAAAATAGTTGATTGTTTGCCAATTATTAAACGAGATAGCTCAATTGTTGTAGGTGTTTTTGATAGTAACTATCATCGTTCATTAATTCTTGGTTTTGCAATTTATAATGACAGTGAAGCTTATTATATTGATATTGAAAATGCGATAAAATGTCAAAATTTCCAAAATTTTATCAATGATGAATCAATAGAAAAATATGGATATGATATTAAAAAATGTATTAATGCAGCTAAATGGCATGGTTTAGAAATAAAGAATTATGTTTTTGATTTACAGTTAGCATCATATATATTAAATCCTAGTTTAAAAGATGAAATTCGCAGTGTATGTGAATATTATGATTATTATGATGTTTTATATGATGAAGAAGTTTATGGTAAAGGTGCAAAGAAAAAAATTCCTGAAACAACAGCAATTGCTGATCATTTAATTAAACAGGCAAAAGCAATATATGTTTTAAAAGATAAAGCGATTGAAAAATTAAAACAAGAAAATCAATTTGATTTATATAAAGATGTAGAAATGCCAGTTGCTAAGATTTTAGCAAATATGGAATATCAAGGTGCTAAAATTGATAAAGATGTTTTAAAAGATTTAGAAAATCAATTTGGTAAAGAAATTGAAGTTTTAGAAAAAGAAATTCATCAATTAGCCAATAAAGATTTTAATATTGCCTCTCCAAAACAATTAGGTGAAGTTCTTTTTGAGGATTTAGGTTTACCTAATGGAAAAAAGACTAAAACCGGATATTCAACATCTGTTGATATTTTAAATAAATTAAAAGATATTCACCCAATTATAAATAAAGTGCTACAATATCGAACACTTTCTAAATTATATTCTACATATATTATTGGCTTACAAGAACAAATATTCGTTGATGGAAAAATCCACACAATATATAATCAAGCATTAACACAAACCGGTAGACTTTCATCTACTGATCCTAATCTTCAAAATATTCCAGTAAAAACAGCTGAAGGTAAACTAATACGTAAAGCGTTTATTCCAGAATACGATTATTTAGTTTCATTTGATTATTCACAAATTGAATTAAGAGTATTGGCGCATTTAGCAAACGTAAAATCATTAATTAAAGCATTTAATGAAGATAAAGACATTCATCGTCATACAGCTAGTGAGATTTTTGGAGTAGCTGAAGATGAAGTTGATAGTACAATGCGTCGTAATGCTAAAGCGGTAAATTTTGGAATTATTTATGGAATGTCAGATTTTGGTTTAGCAGAACAAGTTGGGGTATCAGTTAATGAAGCACGTAATTTTATAAAACGTTATTTTGAAAATTATCCGGAAATTAAAACATATATGGATAACAATATTGAATTTTGTAAAAAGAATGGTTATGTAACAACAATGTTAAATCGTAAACGTTTTATTCGTGAAATAAACGAAAAAAATTACATGCGTCAAGAACTTGGTAAACGTCTTGCGATGAATTCACCAATTCAAGGATCGGCTGCTGATATTATTAAAGTGGCAATGATTAAAGTTGATGAATTGTTTAAAAAGCATAATTTAAAATCTAAAATGATTTTACAGGTGCATGATGAATTGATTTTTGATGTTTATAAAGAAGAATTAGAAGAAGTAATGGAAGTTGTTGCCAAGGGAATGACAACGGCTGTTAAGATGAATGTAGAATTAAAATCTGAAGGAAGTTATGCTATAAATTGGTATGAATTAAAGTAGGTGATAAAATGCCAGAGTTGCCAGAAGTAGAAACAGTTAGAAGAACTTTAAAGAATTTTGTATTAAATAAAAGGATTATTTCAATTGATGTTATATATCCTAAAATTATTGAAGATGATATAGAGGAGTTTAAGAATAAAGTTTGTAATCAAGTAATCAATGATATTGATCGAATTGGTAAATTTTTAATTTTTAAATTAGATGATGTTGCTTTTGTTTCTCATTTGAGAATGGAGGGCAAATATCATTATGTAAATAGTGATGAGCCATTAAATAAACATGATCATATTGTTTTTAATCTAGATGATGGTAAACAACTTAGATATAACGATACTCGTAAGTTTGGTAGAATGAAGTTAGTTAGTTTGGATAATTACGCTAATGAATTGCCATTATCCAAATTAGGACCAGAACCATTTTATGCTGATGAAAAAAAACTATATGAAAAATTACATAAATGTAATTTGCCAATAAAGCATGCCCTTTTAGATCAAAGTATTATTGCAGGGATTGGTAATATTTATGCTAATGAAATATGTTTTGCAATGGGTTTAGATCCATATACTCCTGCAAGTAAATTAACTAAAAAGAGTGTAAAAGAGTTAATTGAAGTAGCAAGTAATATTTTAAATGAAGCAATTAAACAGGGTGGTACTACTATTCATTCATTTAGTGCAAATGGAATAGATGGCTTGTTTCAGGTTAAATTAAAAGTCCATCTGCAAAAAAATTGTCCTATTTGTGGCGGTGAAATTACTAAAGAAGCAATTAAAGGACGAGGAACATATTATTGTAAAAAATGTCAAAAAAGGAGAAGATAAATGATAAAATGGGGAATTATTGGGGCTGGAAATATTGCTCATCGCTTTTGCAGGGCATTAGCTAAAGATAAAAGAGCTAAATTAGAAGCTGTTAGTTGTCGAACTATGGAAAAAGCTAAAGCTTTTAAAATGATTTATCCATGTAATAAAGCTTATGATTCTTTTCAAAAAATATTAGATGATCCAGATATTGAAGCAGTATATATTGCTTTGCCTCATTATTATCATTATGAATGGATTAAAAAAACTATTTTAGCGCATAAAAGTGTTCTAGTAGAAAAGCCAGCTACAATTGATTATAGACAAATGGAAGAACTTAGAGCACTAGCAAAACAAGAAAAAGTTTTATTGATGGAAGCAATGAAAAATAGATTTGTACCATGTTATCAAAAAGCTAAAGATCTTCTTGATAATCAAATAATTGGAGATATTAAAAAGATAGAAACAAGTTTTTGTAATGAACATATGGAATATGATGCTAATTGTTATTTAT
>OGJY01002458.1_pt1 | contig 18267 bp, 16 predicted proteins | sample 1572231 | NCBI WGS metagenome assembly OGJY01 (sample SAMEA2582121, study PRJEB24529) | metagenome | biome: Human gut stool | place: China | collected 2011
GTACCTTTGCAAGGTTTTTACACTAAAAGGCTTTGGGGAAATTTAAATTATATAACGTAGATTTGAAAAATCTCTCTCCGGGAGTACACGAATTCGAGTATTTACTGGAGAACAAGTTTTTTGTGGACATTGACGGAGACGAAGTCCAGAAGGGCAAAGTGAAGGTCCATTTAACCGTTAAACGGTCGTCAATGATGTTTGAAATGAACTTTCAGATTGAAGGTGTAGCAATCGTTCCGTGCGACAGGTGTCTGGACGATATGGAGATTCCGATTGATACCCGTAATCGCTTGGTTGTGAAATTCGGTAAAGAATATGCCGAAGAAAGCGACGAGGTAGTAGTAATACCAGAAGAGGAAGGTGCTATTAATCTGGCATGGTTCCTTTATGAGTTTATTGCGTTGGCAGTTCCGATGAAGCATGTACATGCTCCGGGCAAATGCAATAAGGCTATGTCGTCGAAGCTGAAGAAGCACACATCCAGAAGTACAGATGATGGAGATGATGATTACGAAGAAGAGGAAGTGGATGACGTATCCATGGATGATGACGTAAGCGGTAATTCTGATCCTCGCTGGGATGCCCTGAAAGGTTTAATAGAGAATGATAACAATTAAATAAATTAAAACATGGCACATCCTAAAAGAAGACAAGGTAAGACAAGAACAGCCAAGAGAAGAACTCATGACAAGGCTGTCACTCCAACAATGGCTATTTGCCCGAACTGCGGCGCATGGCATATTTATCACACTGTATGTGGCGAATGTGGTTACTACAGAGGTAAGTTAGCTATCGTAAAAGAAGCAGCTGTGTAAGTTTGTCACTATCATATTGATTTTGATAAACGGAAGAAATAGCCCTAAAAGTTTTTTTAGGGCTAATTTTTTAATTGGGATATAGTCTCTATTATTTTTTTTAATTATGGATAAATTAAATGCGGTTATAACAGGTGTAGGTGGATACGTTCCCGAAGATGTGTTGACAAATGAGGACATTTCCAAATTGGTCGATACAACGGATGAATGGATCATGACACGTGTTGGCATCAAAGAACGCCGAATTTTGAAAGGTGAAGGGGTCGGTACCTCTTATATGGGTATACGTGCTGTGAAGCAGTTGCTCGAAAAAACACAGGTCAATCCCGAAGAGATCGAAGTGATCCTGTCGGCTACTACAACGGCAGACCATCACTTTCCAACGATGTCTTCAATCATCGCTTACCATACCGGCTGTAAGAATGCAATGACTTTCGATTTGCAGGGAGCTTGCGCCGGCTTTTTGTATGGCCTGGAGACAGGGGCGAATTATATTCGTTCGGGACGTTACAAGAAAGTGATCGTTGTTGCAGGTGATAAGATGACCTCGATTACCGATTACCAGGATCGTTCGACCTGCCCTTTGTTTGGTGATGCCTGCGGTGCTGTTTTACTGGAACCGACAACGGAAGAAGTCGGCGTTATAGATACAATTCTGCGTACTGACGGCGTAGGCTATTCGCATCTGATCATGAAGTCGGGTGGTTCGGCTTATCCTTCAAGTCACGAGACCGTAGATAATCGTGAACATTTCGTTTTGCAGGATGGTAAATATGTATTCAAGTATGCCGTTTCGTATATGGCCGATGTGGCTGCCGAAATAGCCGAACGAAATAATCTGACCCACGACGATATTTCATGGATCGTACCTCACCAGGCCAATCTGCGCATCATCGATGCAACAGCCAAACGTCTGGGAGTGGATATGGAGAAAGTAATGATCAATATCCAGAAGTACGGTAATACAAGTGCCGGAACAATTCCTATCTGCCTTTGGGAGTGGGAAGACAGGCTGAAGAAAGGAGACAATTTGATCCTTGCTGCGTTTGGTGCAGGTTTTACCTGGGGTGCAATTTATCTTAAATGGGGTTATGATGGAAAACAAGCATAAGTCCGGCTTTGTTAATATTGTCGGTAATCCTAATGTAGGGAAGTCTACGCTGATGAACCGCCTGGTGGGGGAACGTATCTCCATCATCACGGCAAAGGCACAGACTACCCGTCATCGTATCATGGGGATTGTGAATACCGACGATATGCAGATCGTGTATTCAGACACGCCGGGAGTCCTGCATCCGAATTACAAGTTGCAGGAGTCTATGCTGAACTTTTCCGAGTCGGCGTTAGGTGATGCCGACGTGTTACTCTATGTGACCGATGTCGTTGAGACAATCGATAAGAATGAAGACTTCCTGAAGCGGGTACAGTCGGTAGACTATCCGGTCTTGCTGCTGATCAATAAGATCGACACCAGCAACCAGGCCGAACTCGAAAAGATCGTGGCCCACTGGAAAGAAGTTCTTCCGAAAGCAGAGATCATACCGATCTCAGCACTTTCAAACTTTAATATTGATTATGTAAAGCAAAGGGTAGAGGCGTTGATGCCTGAGTCCCCTCCTTATTTTGAGAAAGACGCGCTTACCGACAAGCCGGCCCGTTTCTTTGTTACAGAGATCATTCGTGAGAAGATCCTGCTGTATTACCAGAAGGAAATACCGTATGCCGTGGAAGTCGTGGTCGAGCTGTTTAAGGAAGAGGAAGAGCTGATACACATCAAGGCCCTGATCATGGTAGAGCGTGATTCCCAGAAAGGAATCATTATCGGACATCAGGGACAGGCACTGAAAAAAGTAGGCGCCATGGCCCGCAAGGATATCGAAAAATTCTTCGGAAAGAAAGTATTCCTGGAAATGTTCGTCAAGGTTGAAAAAGACTGGCGCAACAGGGATAACATCCTGAAGAGTTTTGGTTATCAGCTGGATTAATAACAGCATACAGAAAAGAGATTTATGGGAAATATTGTAGCAATAGTTGGTAGGCCCAACGTAGGAAAGTCCACCCTGTTCAATCGTCTGACCCAATCGCGTCAGGCCATCGTGAACGAGGAAGCAGGGACAACCCGCGACCGTCAGTACGGCAAAGTGGACTGGATTGGTAAAGAGTTTTCGCTGATTGACACCGGCGGATGGGTAATTAATTCGGATGATGTTTTTGAAGAAGAGATAAACAAACAGGTACAGGTCGCTTTGGATGAAGCGGATGTGATTTTGTTTGTGGTAGACGTACTGAATGGTATTACGGACCTGGATGTTGAAGTCGCAAAAATACTGCGCCGCAATAAAAAGCCGGTCATCGTAGTTGCCAACAAAGCGGATAACTTCGAACTGCACGCTTCTTCAGCCGAATTCTATTCATTCGGGTTGGGCGATCCTTTCTGTGTATCGGCTATCAACGGATCAAACACCGGTGATTTGCTGGATAAGATCATTGAGATCCTTCCGGAAGAAGCAAATGAAGAATTGGAAGAAGAGTTGCCCCGTATTGCCGTTATCGGCCGTCCGAATGCAGGTAAATCGTCTTTGATCAATGCGTTTATCGGCGAAGACCGTCATATCGTGACCGATATTGCCGGAACGACCCGCGATTCGATTTATACCAAATACAATAAATTCGGTTTAAATTTCTATCTGGTAGATACAGCCGGTATCCGTAAGAAAGGAAAGGTTAATGAAGACCTGGAATACTATTCGGTGATCCGTTCGATCCGTGCCATTGAAAACTCGGATGTTTGCGTGCTGATGGTGGATGCCACGCGTGGTATCGAAAGCCAGGACTTGAACATCTTCTCTTTGGTTCAGAAGAATAAAAAAGGATTGGTCGTATGTGTAAACAAATGGGATCTGGTGGAGGATAAGAGCCAGAAGGTGATCGACAGCTATACGAATGCGATCCGCGAACGTCTGGCACCGTTTACCGACTTCCCTATCCTGTTCATTTCGGCGCTGACCAAGCAACGTATCCTGAAAGTGCTCGAAACGGCCAAAGAGGTATACGACAATCGCAAGAAACGTATCCCGACAGCTAAACTGAACGAGATCATGTTGCCGATCATCGAGAACTATCCGCCCCCTGCATGGAAAGGAAAGTACATCAAGATCAAATACATCACCCAGCTTCCTGCAGGCGCTATTCCTTCGTTCGTATTCTTCGCCAACCTGCCGCAATGGATCAAGGAACCTTACAAACGCTTCCTCGAAAACAAGATCCGTGATAACTGGGATTTCACAGGGACACCGATTAATATATTTATTCGGGAGAAATAAGATAAAAAAAGAGATGTTACTACGGCATCTCTTTTTTTATAGTTTTTCCTTTTATTCAGAAAAGAATGCATACCTTTATCGCATTCTAATTAATAACAATTACAACTATGACAAAAATTAATCCTTTTTCATCAAACTCTGACTTGTCAACTCAAAAAGATAAGTCCTGTATATGTCGGAATTCAGATAAATGGAATCCGAATGTACCACTTCAAACCACTCAGGAGGAATTCTGGGAACATATCCATGAAATAGAACGCGGAAGATTCATTTCCCTAGATGAAGGTTTCCAAAAATTTGAGCAATGGAAAGCGGCGCTCCTAAAAAGCCGGTTGTAGTTAGTGACCGCTTTTGGGAAAGTTATAATTCCGTATATGAACAAGGCCTTGACTTATTTGGATATTTTCAAGCAGAAACATATGCTGCTAAGATAAAGACTGTTCTGTATGAGTTAAACTGGGCATATCCTTATTATCCGGAATGCCGTCATCTAGTGACCAAAAGCCGTATCTATCGAAATGTTATTCTGGACTCTCATCTGATTATTTACCGTATTACTGATAGCCGGATAGAAATATTAAATATAATTCATGCCGCTTCAAGCATAAGTCGAATCAAACAGACACGTAAAATACAGATAGAATAGTTCCATCATGAAAAAAGTGGCTATGTCAATTTTTTTGATACAGCCACTTTCATTGTTTCCTTCTATGTCGGTTTTATTCTATCACCGGCCGATCATCTTCGCCGCCTCCGCTGTTTTTCTTGCGGGGGGCTTTGCCACGTTGGTTGTAAGCCGTTGTGGTTTCCGTTATCAGTTGGTTCAGATTGTTGATGAACGTGGTGGCAGCGGCCGACGGTTGGGCTACGCTGAAGGATTGTGCCAGCATCACCAGGTCGTCGTATTGTTCGTCGAGACGTTTGCGTATCGTTTCGCCACTGTCCTTTTTATTTGCGGCACGGCTCTGCGTACGGGTGGATGTGAGCGCAATGTATGCATTATTTTCTTTTTCGAGTTCAGCCAGGTAAGCATCCAGCCCGAGGGTCGTGACGTAAGTGGCATTCTCCTCTTTCCTCAAATCGATCAGCATTCCCTGGATGGCCGCCGATTCCTGTGCTACCGGCAGACGTGCGATACCAATATAAGGTTTGACCACCTTGTAAAGGAACTTTCCGGCGTCGCGTTCAGCCTCGAGCGGCAAGGTCCCGGCACGCGATATGCGGGTGGTGATGTAGATGACCAGGTTGTCGCGATTCTTTTCGTGAACTGCGGCTTCTTCCGTTTCCTGTGCGATGCGGCTTTCGTTCACCACGTCGGCCAGCTGCATGACATCATCTTCCAGCGTTTGTACGAATTGGGCTGACAATCCGATCTCGGGCGAACCGCCGGTCCGGATATCTGCGTCGAGCGATTCAATGACCGGGCGGTCGTCCTCCCCTCCACCTTCTGATGGCGGCGGCACGAGGTTTAACACGGAATTGAGGAAGGCCAGGTATTCGGCGTTGTTGAGATCGTAAAGCGTTATACGCTTGATTTTTGTGTAACTTCCCATGATATTTAAGATTTACAGTGAGTTAAACATTCGGCAATGTAGGAAAATATTTCCGGTAAAAAGATGTTTTCGACATTTATTTAAAAAAAAGTTTCCGGAAGTTCGGATATCCCATTTAAACGTTGAAAAATGGCTTCCGGAAATCCGGAGACGATTTTTGAATGGTTAAAACGACTTTCCGGACTTCCGGAAATGCCTTTTGAATGGTGAAAGTTCATTTCCGGGTTTCCGGAGACTGTTTTCAACGTTTAAAAATGCTTTCCGGATTTCCGGAAGCCATTTTTGAACGTTTGGTTGGCATTTCCAGTTTTCCGGAGAAAAAAATAGTCCGATATTTTGTGTACTAATCTAAAAATGCGATCTTTGCGACGTATTGAAAAAAATAACGTAGAAGCGTTTCGATATTATCTTGTCTTGAAATCTCGACAATTTCAACTCATCAAGATAATAGACAAAATGGCTCCTACGCTTGTGTATTGATATATAAACTTACCTGATGAGAGGTAGATTATATACTTGCATAAAGCGTGGGATCATTGTGCTATTATTGATGAGTGGGCAGTCGAGAGCCTCAAGACAGTAATAGACGATGGTTCCCACGCTTCTTTTATTTATTATATCGACTGGCGGGGACAAGACGAAAAAATCTTTATTTATTATGAAGAAAGAAAATCTTTCAAAGAGCAGTAAAATCGTCTCGTTTTTTATTTTATTGGGCTTCTGCTTAAGTTTTCAATTGAGAGCCAATGATATTTCTCATTGGGATGGGAAGAGTTATTCAACGGGGTGGTATAAGCCCGGTAAATCTACTTATTATATTCAGACAGCTGCAGACTTATGTGGGTTATCACATTTATTACGACCTGGAAATTATGTGGATTTTTCAGGAAAAGAAATCGTTTTAATGACTGATATAGATTTGGGTAATCACGAATGGGAGACAATCGGATGTATAACAAATGGTAATTATTACTATACATTTAGTGGTACATTTAATGGTAATGGAAATACAATTTCCGGTTTAAAAATTTCTCAATTCAATGATGCTTCTATTAAAACAGTCGGACTGTTTGGTGTTCTAATGGATTCAAAAGCTACTATTAAAAACTTAACAGTTGAAGGGAATATTACTTTAACGAGTGATATATCCACAGGAGTACATGTAGGTGGCATAACCGGATTGAATTATGCTACAATTTATAATTGTATCCTGAAGGTTGACATAAGTATGAATGTGTATAATGCCACATCGGATGTCATGGTTGGCTGTATTACTGGGAATAATGCCAATCTAATTAGAAATTGTCAGACACAAGGTAGTATTCGGATATCCCAAGATGCGATTAGTGGATGCAGAGTTGGAGGTATAATTGGCCTAAGCTCTACATCTGAACTTGGGGCTGGGGTTATACGTTGTAAGTCTGCAACAAATATAACTATCATTGGTGGTAAGAATGCAATGGTCGGCGGTATTGCCGCTCTTATTACGGAAACGAATTCTGATAATTTGTATACCGGATGTATTGACGTAAACGATTGTTACCATACTTTTGCCGGAGGTATTGTTTCTTCTATGAGCTCAGCTAAAAATTGTTTAATGTTGGGCTCATTTACAGGCTATGGCAATTATTATTATAAAGGAGCAATAAGGGCTACAAACGATGTTAGTAGAGATATTGAAAATTGTTTTTATAGGGAAGGTTTACCTAATAGTTCCAATGAAGGAGTTGCTGTCGATAATTATACTTTGCAAAGTGGGGAAACTCTTCCTGGTTTTAGTTCTGCTATTTGGGATTTCTCTAATGGGAAAAATCCCGATTTGCTTTTTAGATTTGAAGAACCAATCAAAATGCCGGAGATACAAAGTATTAGTTTGAATAAAGAAAAGATGACAATGAAAGTTGGTGACGAAACTCTATTGATTGTGACCTTATATCCAACCGGGATAACTGATCAAATCACTTGGACATCAGATAATCCGGATATTGCATCTGTTGGTTTACAAGGTAAAGTCACGGCTCATAAAGAAGGTTCTGCAGTCATTATGGCTAGAACTTCTAATAATAAAACGGCATTTTGCACGGTCGAAGTAATGTCTTCTTCTACTGCAAATGAGGATATTCTGACTAATATTACAGAATTGACAGGTGGTAAAGGCCAGATCTCCATTAAAACGAGTGTTATAGCGGACGCTTATATTTATACAATAAACGGTAGGCTTGTGAAAAAATGTAGCTTGGGTATTGGTACAAATGAGTTCTCATTGGAAAAGAATATTTATATTATTAAAGTGGGGGAAAATAGTCAGAAAGTATTTGTTTACTAATCGGTAGGAAATTAAAACGGCACATTGAAAATATTAATAATCTGTGTGCCGTTTATTTTAATATTTTGGGTGGATATTCGTACATTTACCCCATTAATATTAAACTTATACCACCATGATAACACCTTCCATGACCGACGAAGAATTGCGGGCGGCCGCCTATCAGGACTTTCTGGAGATACGGATGAGAGTCAAGATCGCGCTCGAACAGTTTGCCCATAACCTCAAACTCCGTTCAGGGCAGCGCAGAGCGATCCATTCGCTGATGGAAACGAAAACGATCCGTACTAAGGCGCGAAACACATGGAGCGTCTGCTTTGTAAATGGTGGCTATTGTCCGAAAACGGACGGGAATCTTTTTGTCAATTACTTTGTCTATCTCCCTCTCCACCGTGGTGAGTATGTCGATTTCCTTTTTATGACTATTCTGCCCGATTTCTACATTCAAAGGATTTCCAGCCATTTCCTGCAACGATACAAAGAGCGTTACCTCGATTGCAACCAGGTCAATTTGCTTGGCATGCATCCTGCACTTTATTATATGTATAAGAATGAAGACCGCACAGAGGTATACTATCGCCCCACTAACTGGACGGAAGAAGAACTGAAGGAGAAAACGATCCTGATCTCGGCGCAAGGACTGTCGGTAGTGAAATTTATTGACAAAATGGTGGTCTACATCACTTTTCTCGACCAGGAAAACCTGAGCCGCTATAAAGCCCAGGTGTATGAGGAAGAATCTTACTGGAAAGATTTCCTGAAATTTAAAGAAGCCGAAAAGGATGCCAAGTTATGGCAGGCCTTATATAAGAAGATGTATGCCGATCCCGACAAAGCAAAAAAGTATTTTGCGAAATTTATACAGAAAACACCTATGAACGAGAAAGATAGTGATATCCTGAAGAAACTGATAGATAACTGGGATGATATTCTTGATTTCCAGAACAGGATGAGCGACTATGTGGATAAAATGAAGAAAGACGAACAGCCTAAAAGCCTTTTCGATATAGGAGTGGAAATGAAAAAGAGAATGAAACGGGGTGGGGGAGATTACAGCTAATAATGTAGACTGGCAAGCATAAAAAACGCAGATAATTTATTTATAAGTAATAATTATCTGCGTTTTTCTATATCAGTTAATGTTGTATCAGAATGAATTCAACACCTTACCCAACTCATTCACCATCTCGGTAGCCGACTTCTGTGTCTCGGCCAATCCTTCCGGAGTAAACATGGCAACCGTTTTGTTCAGCTTATTCAGTTTACCGCCTTTCAGTTCTTCGCGAAGGATACGGATCTTTTCGGCATCCTGAAGACCTTCTACCAGACGTTCGAAACGGATTGAGCTACGCGGGCCCGGATAGATACTGTATGTGTCGCCGGCAGCCCAGGTACGGAAACGGGAGTCGCGCAACGGATCGGCCGTCCAGCTGTTGACTGCCCAACGCAGATAACCGTCGTAACCTCCGGCAACGGCATGCACGATTGTCCACGGTGCTTCGGCCGGATCGGAGAAGGTAAACGTATTCGGGAATGCTTCCGAACAACAGGTATAAACCGTGCTGATCTGGCCTTTGCGGTCGCGCTCGGCTTTCACATCTTCCGGGAATTTGTGGCCGTACGGGATACTCAGGTAATAAAGGTCGCCTTGTATCTCTTTATGATAGTTGCCGGCCAGCGTGATCTTGAATTCAGGGTCGGCTTGCTTGATCACCTTGATGGCTTCCTGCATCGCTTCCAAAGGACGTTCGTCCATAGAGATAGCGGTCTTTTCGAACCAACCTTTTTCACGCAGGTGGCGGGAGAAATCTTTCAGGAAAGAGCCCCAGTAGTCGGCATAAGCCGCATCGCCCGGTTTGGCTTCGATAAACAGGACGCGGTTGGTGGCCTGGTCGAAATAGTCGAAGCTAAGCGCCCACGGGATCATGGTGTAGCAACTGATCAGATCCGTGATGCCTACGTCGTGCATCATGAATTCGACCCATTTGTCGAATATCGTATAGTCGAATTCCCAGCTACCGTCGAGCTTCTTCATGCGGAACACCATGCTGTCGTAATGATCTTCCGTCTGTCCGGCCCAGGGTTTGTGCATGATGCTGGTGGTGATGGCACGTTGTCCGGCGTTCGCCAACATCTTCATGACCGGACGCATCAGGTCGAAATGTTCTTTGCTCCAGAGAGGAACGTTGTAGTAGCGGGCGACAGAGTACGGGTTCTGCCACAAGTCCAGATGGAATTTCCAGTCTTTCGGTTCCGGCAGCGTACGGTTCAGTACATCTATCTCGACCTGCAACTTCATCGGCTGGAAGTTCTTTCCTTCAACCGTCAGCGTCCCTTTATATTTTCCGGCACGTGCATCCGACGGAACCCATACGTTCATCCAGATCGGTTGTGTGGTACGGGCGGCGATGTCGCGTATCTTTACAATGTCCAGCACGTCGGCAACGACGGAAGAGTCCCATTCCGCTTTGTTTTCGCGATGTCCGCAACCGCCTTTACGGTCTTTGTTCAGCTCGTCGGTCATGACATAGCGTACGAAGTTCGTCGTGATGGCAGATGTCGGGATGACGGCGGAACCGTTTTTCAGGTCGCTGACTGTGATGGTTGCATCCGACAGGTCGTTGGTTGTCCACAACACAGCCTGTGCATTGACACGTTCGCCTTTCCAGGCTTTGCCTTGCCAGCGGGAGTTCTTGGTCACTTGGGGGATGCTCAACTTCGGGTAACGTACGTCGGTACTGGCCCAGCTTAATTGTGTTGGAGTTGTTATTTTATTCCATACAGCCTCACTATCGTGTGGCTTGGTGTCGGTCAGTTCGGTGTAATCTGTGACAGGATTGTTGACAGATTGCTGCGCGTAACAAACCGGGCCGAGCGTGAGCAAGGCGCAGAGAATAAGAGAGTTTTTCATGTATATACTGTTTAAAAAGTTTTATCGGGGGATAAAGATATAAAAATTATACGATCCTGTTATAATGGCAGAATAATAAATTACCCTCGTCGTCATACAGATGCATGCCGTTCCCCTCGCAGTACCTGAACATTTTACAGTCGGCGCATTGCCCTTTGCGCGTCCATTCGCGGTTACGGTAAGGCTTGAACTCATTATTCCATACGTCGATGAATTTATCTTTGTAGATATTCCCCTGGTGGAAATTGGCGCGGATGCTCGGGCAGCCCGAAATACTTCCGTCGGCCAGTACCGAAGCCGTATTGATCCCGGCGTTGCACTGGAAGATCGAGTCGCGTACTTCGGCTTCATAATTACCCAGGAATCCCTCGCAACCGTAGCTGGCGTGGATTTGTCCTTCTTTGCGGCAGTAACGGATAAAGTTCAGCATCCATGTGAACTGTTCGTTGCTGAGTTGCAGTTCCGGCACTTCGGCAGCCCGTCCGACGGGGAAGATGGTGAACAGGCGCCACCTTTTTACGCCCATCTCGACCAGGAACTCTTTGAATAGTTTCAGGTCTTTGAAGTTCTGCTGGTTCACGCAGGTAACCACGTCCCAGACAATCTCTTTTTCTTCCGCCAGCATGCAGATGGCGTTTACGGCATTCTCGAAGCTCTTCGGATGGCGTCGCAACCAGTTGTGCGCTTCCTCGAAACCATCGAGACTGATCGTTGCCGAGTGCAGACCGGAAGCCAGTAACGAATCCAGCCGTTCGCGCGTCATTAATAACCCGTTGGAGACGATGCCCCAGGGATAACCCCGGCGGTACAGTTCCATACCGCATACCTCGATGTCTTTACGGACGAGTGCTTCCCCTCCGGTGAATATCACCAGTACTTTATTGGGCTCTACATAAGGAGTGATATCGTCTACAACTTTCAGAAAATCTTCCATCGGCATATCTTTCATGCCTGCCGATACATGGCAATCGCTACCGCAATGGCGGCAGGAAGCGTTGCAGCGAAGCGTACATTCCCAAAAGAGTGTGCGTAGTTCGTGTAGCTTGGCCCGGTTCTTCCGGATACTGCGGAAGAGCTCCAGGGCGATGCGTTTACGAAATCCGGGACGTTTATCCATATATAATGTTATCTTTTTCTATTAGCGTGTATATGCAAAGATATTAAATATTATTTATGCTTCCCAATGGTTCTTTAAATAATGCAGGGAGTCCTTATTTCAGTCACAGACCAAAGGATCTCTTTTCATCGTGATGGTTACATCTTTCTTGGCATTACCTGCATACCAGTTACCATCTCCTCCTTTCAGATCTTCCTTTTTGAAAGCAACTTCAGTTACGGTATCTTCAAATAAGCCGCCGTTCGCTTCTCCGTCGATGTCTTGGATAGCTATTTTGAAGGTGATGTCTTCTCCGAAAGAACTGACTTCAAGCCGTTTGTTAAATTCACCGATACTGTTAGTTAATAGTGTGTCGCGGTAAACGAACTGGTCTTCTTCGTTGTCAGCATCCGGTGCGGGGATGATGACTTGCATATCAGAAATGGCTGTTCCTTTTTCGTTGACGACTTTCCCTTTTATTTCGTAGGTAGCATAGGGGCTTCCGTATTCATCTACAGGACTGCAGGAGGTATTTGAAAAACCTAAAAGCGCGAGTAGCCCGGCCAATATCCTATTGGAGACCGATAGGTAGAAACGATATGTTTTATCCATAATGTATTTGTTTGTTGTTTTATATCTATTAGATGCAAAGATAACCAGAAACGTTGCACCACCTGTTTTTTATGAGTAACTTGCGCGCCAAATCCAATCGACTAAATAAACATGAAAGATTTTCTGCGTATACTGAGGCGTTTTGTGCCTCCCTATAAGAGATATATGGTACTGAATATTGTCTTCAATATATTATCAGCCATATTGAATCTTTTCTCCTTTGCACTGATCATACCGATACTTAATATACTTTTCAAGCTGAACGATGAAATTTATACCTACAAAGACTGGGTATTCGACCCTTGGACGTGGGAAAGCTGGAAAGCAACCCCCGAACTGATCAAGAACAATTTCTTTTGGTTTGTAAGCGATATGATAGAGAAGGACGGAGGATCGTTCACCCTGATCATATTAGGAGCTTTCCTGATCGTGGCGACCTTCCTGAAAGTGGCTACCATGTATCTGGCTTTCTTCACCATGATACCGATCCGTACAGGAGTAGTCAGGGACATACGCAATCAGATCAATAAGAAAATAACCGAACTGTCTTTAGGCTTTTTCTCGGAAGAACGTAAAGGGGATATCATCGCCCGTGTATCCGGGGATGTGAATGAGGTGGAAGCTTCTATCATGAGTTCGCTGGATATGTTGTTCAAGAACCCTATCCTGATCATTATCTATCTGATCGGTATGATCGTGATCAGTTGGCAGTTGACTGTGTTTGTCCTGATCCTGCTCCCTGTTGCCGGATATATCATGGGGCAGGTCGGAAAGAAGCTGAAACGCAAATCACTGGAAGGGCAACAAATGTGGGGTGGCTTGATGAGCCAGATAGAAGAGACCTTGGGCGGCTTGCGTATTATCAAAGCATTCAATGCAGAAAAGAAGATACAGACACGTTTTGAGAACAGCAACGACGAGTTCCGTCGTACCACCAACCGTATTTACCGCCGGCAACAGATGGCTCATCCGATGAGCGAGTTTCTAGGGACGGCAACGATTGCGATCGTCCTTTGGTATGGCGGTACGCTTATCCTGAGTAACAATAGCTCGATAGATGCATCTACCTTTATTTACTATCTGGTTATCTTCTACAGCATTATAAACCCGGCAAAAGATTTAAGTAAATCGGTGTATGCTATCCAGAAAGGATTAGCTTCTATGGACCGTATCGATAAGATATTGAAGGCGGAAAGTGATATTAAAGATCCGGCCGAACCGAAGAAGATCGAACTGAATAAACATATTAAATATAATAACGTCTGGTTTAAGTATCAGCATGACTGGGTCTTGAAAGGGATCGACCTGACCATTCCCAAAGGTAAAACGGTGGCGCTTGTCGGACAGTCCGGTTCGGGAAAGAGTACACTGGTGGATTTGTTACCCCGCTTTTATGACGTAACTGAAGGTTCTATCACGATCGATGATACGGATATCCGGGAAGCTACTCTCTACGATCTTCGCAGCCTGATGGGGAATGTAAACCAGGAAGCGATCCTGTTTAACGACACCTTCTTCAATAATATCTCTTTCGGAGTGGAAGGCGCCACTTTGGAACAGGTGCAGGAGGCAGCCCGCATAGCGAATGCCCATGAATTTATCATGGCGAGCGAAGAAGGCTATAATACGAATATCGGCGACCGTGGCGGCAAACTGTCCGGCGGACAACGCCAGCGTATCAGTATCGCCCGTGCCATCCTGAAGAACCCGCCGATCCTGATCCTGGATGAAGCGACCTCGGCATTGGATACCGAGTCGGAACGCCTGGTGCAGGACGCCCTCGAGAACCTGATGCGTAACAGGACAACCGTTGTGATTGCCCACCGCCTTTCCACCATCCGCAATGCTGACGAGATCTGCGTGATGCATGAAGGGGAAATCGTGGAACGCGGCCGTCATGAAGAACTCCTGGCACTGGACGGTTATTATAAGAGACTTTGTGACATGCAAAGTTTCTGATCTGGCTGAAATACAATTTTTATTATAATACTATGAACTCAATTCGATTAAAAGAGATAGGGCGAAACATATTCCGTCCCTATGTGGCTGTCTTGTTACTTCTGCTGGCAGCTTGCGATATGCCGGATATAAAGACCGGCAATAAAGTCGCTTATCATTTTGATGAACCCGCCCATATCTGGGAAGAAACGTTGCCGCTGGGAAACGGACGGCTGGGAATGATGCCTGATGGCGGGGTCGGTAAGGAAAATATCCTGCTGAATGAAATATCCATGTGGTCGGGCAGTAAGCAGAATACGGATAATCCGCAGGCTGTCATGTCGCTGGCAACCATCCGCCGTCTGCTTTTTGAAGGACGGAATGATGAAGCCCAGGAGTTGATGTACCGTACGTTTGTTTGCGGTGGTGCCGGTAGCGGACAAGGCCAGGGGGCCAAAGTACCTTACGGCAGTTATCAGTTGCTTGGAAATCTGGTACTGGACTATTCTTATAACGATGCTTCCGACTCTATTGCCGCCTATCGCCGCGAATTGAACCTCGGCGATGCCATCGCTTCAACAACCTTCCGCAAGGGAAAAGTGAATTACAGCCGCGAAGCATTCACCTCTTTCTCCGGTGACCTGGGAATCGTTCATCTGATGGCGGATGCGGATAAGGCGTTGAACTTTACCGTAGGAATGAACCGCCCCGAATATTATTCCGTATCGACCGACGGTAAAGACCTGTTGATGCAAGGCCAGCTATTCGATGGCGTCGATACCCTTGAAATGAAAGGCATTAAATATCAGGCACGTGTGCGTATTGTCCTGCCTAAAGGCGGTTCCCTTACAGCGGGCGACAGCTCGTTGACCGTTCAGAATGCCTCTGAAGCTATCCTGTTGGTGAGCATGGCAACAAGTTATAAGAACAAAGGTTTCGAAGACCAAATATTCTCTCTATTGGCAGAGTCCGAAAGAAAGGATTATCCGACATTAAGAAAAGAACATATCAATGCCTACCGTGCCTTGTTCGACCGGGTAGACTTGGATCTGGGATATTCTGAAAGGGACAATATGCCGATCGATAAGCGTTTGCAAGCATTCCAGGCAGATCAGAACGATCCTTCTCTGGGCGCTCTTTATTTCCAGTTCGGACGTTACTTGCTGATTTCGTCTACCCGTCCGGGATCATTGCCTCCCAACTTGCAAGGCTTATGGTGTAACACGATCGATACGCCCTGGAACGGCGATTACCATCTGAACATCAATTTCCAGATGAACCACTGGCCGGCGGAAGTCACCAATTTGTCGGAATTACATCTGCCGATGATCGAGTGGACAAAACAACAAGTGGCCAGCGGCGAGCAAACAGCCAAAGTATTCTATAACGCCCGTGGCTGGGTGACGCATATCCTGGGGAATGTCTGGGAATTTACCGCACCGGGCGAACATCCCTCGTGGGGAGCAACCAATACATCCGCAGCCTGGCTTTGTGAGCATCTGTTCACGCATTATCAATATACAAAAGATAAAGAATATCTGAAAGAGGTCTATCCGGTGATGAAAGGAGCCGCTCTTTTCTTTACCGATATGCTGGTACGCGATCCGAGGAACAACTATCTGGTCACAGCCCCTACCACTTCTCCGGAAAACGGTTATCGTATGCCGAATGGTAAGGTGGTAAGTATCTGCGCCGGATCGACAATGGATAACCAGATCGTCCGCGAACTGTTTACCAATACCATAGAAGCCGCCACGATATTAGGTGTAGATACCGCTTTCTGCCAGGAGCTGGCCGACAAACGTTCGCGCCTGATGCCGACAACGATCGGAAAGGACGGCCGTATCCTCGAATGGCTCGAACCGTACGAAGAGGCAGAGCCCACCCATCGCCATGTCTCCCACTTGTATGGCCTTTATCCGGGAAATGAAATCTCAGTAGAACATACACCCGAACTGGCGGAAGCTGCCCGCAAGACACTCGAAGTGCGTGGCGATAAGAGTACCGGCTGGTCGATGGCCTGGAAGATTAATTTCTGGGCGCGTCTGCATGACGGCGATCATGCTTATAAACTGTTGGTAGACCTGCTTCGTCCCTGTGTGGAAAAGACAACCAATATGGTGAATGGCGGCGGTTCTTATCCGAACCTGTTCTGTGCACATCCGCCGTTCCAGATCGATGGTAATTATGGTGGTTGTGCGGGTATTGCCGAAATGCTGGTACAAAGCCAGACCGGACGGATCGAACTGCTGCCTGCCTTGCCTTCAGCCTGGCAGACCGGTAGCTTTAAAGGTCTGAAAGTACAGGGTGGCGGTGAAGTTTCAGCCAAATGGTCGGAAGGCCGGTTGACGGAAGCCGGACTGAAAGCTGTCGTTCCCGGAACGTTCAGTATCAAGTTGCCGGCATACTCCGAAAATATGGGGATTAAGATGAACCAGAAAGCCGTATCCCTGCCTGTTATCGACGGAATGCTGACAGTCGATATGAAGGAAGGGGATTCGTTGTTACTGCAATTTTAGAACAGAGGTATCTTATAAACAAATCCTACAGAAAGGCGTCCGGTGTTTTCAGAGAAGGCATCGAGCGCCTTTGCTCTTTCTGTCAGGCTGTAGGCCCGTCCGGTGCCGCTGAGGAAGAGGTGCAGGTTATCGTCGCCCATCGGGTAGAACTCGACGCCTCCCTGGTATCCCCAGGCGGTACGGTATTTCCCTGATTCGTAGGGGCCGTTGGCTTTGTAAACGGAAGCCGTTTCATACATTCCTTTGACGAAAAGATTCCATTTCGGATGGATGTTGTAGTTCAGGCGGGCTACCAGCGAGAGGTAACCCGTATTGGCAATCCATGAACCCGTTTCTTCGTCTTCCAGCTCGAACTGTTCGGCCAGGACACCGACAGGATCGGATTTGCCGCGTGTGTACATCACATCGAAATATCCCAGGAACTTGCCCGATTCAACTTGCTGCCCGGCCCACGCCATCCACATCCATTCCCCTTTGGCCTGTTGCCCGGCTGTAACGGAGTAGCGGAGGGATAACAACTCATCCAGGTAACTGCTGTTCCATCCGATGTTATAGAAGGAAGGGGATTTCTTGCGGTTATCGTTGCCGTTCGTTACCTGGAAGCAAACTTCCTGGGTTTCACTGGGCTCATAACTGATACCGACACCGGTGAAATAGCAATCCATCCACTCGTTCATATCGCTGTAATCGTATATCTTATAAGCATACTCGTCGTATTCGAACCCTCCCCAGGCGGCATCCTGCTTACCGGCTGTCACAGAAAACTTATCCGATAACCGGAAGTTTACCCAGGCATTTTCGATATAGGAGCCGAAGCCGTTGGCCCGTACCCATTCGTTCTGGTAACAAAGAACCTGCCGGTAGGCATAAGAAAGCCAGGGAGTAACAGTCCCCGTTGCTTCCACCTTGAAATTATTCAGCAGAAAACGCTCCCTTTCCGCTTCGCCGGAAAGTGCTTCGTTATAAGATCCATGGGTCTCTAAGAATAATTTGAAAACTTCCGTATTGTTCGGGATCAATGGCTTTTGTGAAGAAGCGGTAAAAGTAGTTCCTGCCCAAAAAGCGGCCAGGCAAAGTACCAGTAGTCGTTTCATGAATCTTTGTCTGTTTGTTGATTTGTGATGCAAAGTTACTACAAAAAAGTGAAATGCGGAAAGATATAGTGATAGAATTG
>OGJY01002465.1_pt1 | contig 18211 bp, 14 predicted proteins | sample 1572231 | NCBI WGS metagenome assembly OGJY01 (sample SAMEA2582121, study PRJEB24529) | metagenome | biome: Human gut stool | place: China | collected 2011
GCCCGTACGCTTGAATATAAGAAACCTTTGCTTGTAGGCGATCCCGGCGGCGAGGATGATCGTCCTGTAATCGAGTAATTCTCGTCGGGTGTGCCGACAAGCATTAGTCAATGATGCCGACCTGTGCTTGTCGATCCCTTCGACACGTACGTATCGATACCCCCGACTAACGTTAGTCGATAGGACCGACACGTGCTTGTCGTGGTAGTCGAAATAACTGGCAATAATTGAAACAAATGAAAATAAACCATTTGATTGGAGTTTTATTTTGCTGTTCCCTGCTGCTAGCCTGTAGTGAAGAGAGCAGTCTAAAAACTGTGCCGTCTGCCCGGCGTACTGTCCTGGTATACCTGGCAGGCGATAACAGTCTGTCGGAAGAGGTGTGGCAAAAGGTGGATGCGCTTATTTCGGGCTGGCATAATATGCAGGATAACCTGCTGGTCTATCAGGATACACAGGGAGAGAAAGGAACTCCTTCGCTGATGAAGGTGATCTGCAATGGGGATCATCCCTATACTGAGGTCGTAAAGGAATATCCGGATGCTAACTCGGCTGATCCCCAGGCTTTTTCGGAAGTTTTGAGAGATGCAACAAGTGGTTTTCCTGCTCCTTCCTACGGGTTATTGCTATTCAGTCACGGAACGGGTTGGCTTCCTTCGGGAACCTATGCCGATCCGCGTGCCGCTTATCGATCCGGCGGAAAAGGACAGCCCGGCAACGGACTCCGTTCCATCATAGATGATAACGGGCGAGAAATGGAGATCGCGGATTTTGCAACGGCAATTCCCGACGGTCAGTTCGATTTCATCGTATTGGAAGCCTGCCTGATGGCCGGTGCGGAGGTTGCTTACGAGCTACGTGGCAAAGCGGACTACCTGCTTGCGTCGTCGGCTGAAATTCTGAGCCCGGGCTTTACTCCGGTTTATGCAGAAATGCTTCGGGCTTTCTTTGCACAGCCCGAAGCGGCTTTAGCAGATGCCGCCGATGCTTATTATACGTATTGTAATAAGAAAGAAACTCCTTACCGGAGTGCCACGGTGAGTGTGATACGGTTGGATAAAATGGAGGAACTGGCGCAGGCGATGGGTGAGGTGTACGGTCTTTTGCCTGATGAAATGGGCAGTAAAGAGGTGAAGAACATCCAATGCTTCGACCGTTCGGACGACCGGCTGTTTTTCGATATGGGCAGCCTGATAACCTTTACTGCGGAAAAAGTGGGGGCGGAAGGAGATACCCCTGTGGAACGTGTAATGCGTGTACTATCGGAGACGGTTGTTTATAAATCGGCTACCCCTTTCTTTGTCAGCCTGCCGGTACGCAGCCATAGCGGCCTGACAGTTTATATCCCTCAACCGGCTTATCCTTCGCTCGATACAGCCTGGAAGCAGACCGGATGGGGGAGAATAATGTGTCAATAAAAGAATAAACAAATAAGAAGAATACAACATGAACAAAACAGAATTATCCAAACGGATATCCGAACGTATGTCCGTCACCCAGGTGGAAGCCCGCCGCTTTGTAAACGCCTTCGAAGCTTCCCTGGCAGATGCACTGAAAGAGGATAAAACCCTGATGTTGCAGGGATTCGGCACTTTCTTTCTCTGGGAACAAACGGCACGCGAAGGCCGGAACCCCCGCACGGGCGAATCATGCCCGATACATCCCCGCTTAAGTGCCAAGTTCAAACCGGGAAAGTTCCTGCTGAGAAGACTGAATGAAAAAGGGTAGTTAATAATGTGTCAATAGAGAAACGAATAGGTTCAGTTATTGATAAAGGTTCCTATTCGCTTCTCAACGTATCAGCCGGAGCAATCCGTGAGGACAGGTAGGCGGGGTACCAGGCGCCGAGCAGGATGACCAAAGCCATGAATAAATAGGTCAGCAACAGGCCGGAGAAAATACGGAAGAATGTGATGTGCATGATGCTTGTTCCGATAAACTCCATTTTTGCCAGGTTGATGCAGATAATAACGGCGGGAATGGCTACCAGACTTAGCAACAGCCAGCCTTCACCGATCATCATCCGTAATATCTGGCTGCGGGTAGCACCAACGGCCAGCCGTAAGCCGATTTCCGGTTTGCGGTATTCGTTGCGGAACCAGAAAGTACCGATAATGCCGAGGAAAATATTGAAGATAAGGAATACCATGAAAGCTACCCGGTAGCGGATGGCGTCTGTCACGCCATTCGTAAGATATAGTTTATTCCGTAAATCAGTGTATGGGACTACTCTGGATAGTAAAAAATTACCAATGTTGAGCTGTTCCCTCATATCATGCTCGAATTTCTCTATAAATTCCTTTTTATTGAGTCCCGGTTTTACCCGCATGCTGATCCCTAAGGCTCCTGCCAACTGTCGTTCGTTCCATTCGATGAAGTAGGATGTAGGTAGTAGAAAATAAGCGGCCCTTTCTTCCCGACTGTAGTCATCGCGTTTTAATGCTCCGCAAACACCGCCTACATGGACGGAGGAATTGTCGCCGATATAGATTGACTTTCCTTTGGCATCCTTACCGGGGAAAAGAGCTTCTGCCAGTTTGCGTGAAATGATAATGCTTTTCTCTGTCAAAGCATTTTTTAGAGATGACGGATCTCCACCGCCAAGTGGCTCGACTTTGAATACATCGAAATAAGAAGGAGTTACCGGCAGGTATTGGTACTGTACCTTCTCTATGCTGTCTTTTCCCATCTGATTATCCATATAACTGGGGTTATAAGGGCTGCTGTCGAGTGTCAGGCATACATCTTCAACCTGAGGATATTTACGAATGCGTTCTATGATGGAAAGATACTGGCTGCCGGCCTCCTCGACATTTTCATAGCGAATATAATGAGGGCTGCTTTGCGGTACGGTTGCAAGACGTACCTGGTATGTATCTTTTATATTGTAAGCACTATCGATGGAATCTGCATATCTGATCGTTGTAAAATAATCCATGATATACCATAACAGGATGAATACCAGGAATAATTCGGCTGCAATCCAGACGTTCTGCCGGCGTTGCTTCCATATAAGTTTAAAAAGGTGTTGTATCATGTCTCTTTTATTTATCGTTTATAGCATCAACAATTGGGCGTCTGAGTGCACGCCAGGCAGGGACAAGGGCGGACATCAGGTTCAACACCAGGCAAAGAGCCAGGGTGTATCCGAATATTTCAGGATTAATCATCATCCCGGGCGAAAGATCGATAGAGGCGGTCAATGAACTGCCGTCCCAGTCGTAATTACCGAGCAACCAGCTTTTCATGGAATAGATTATTCCGTAAGAAATCATTAATCCGATCAGCCCGCCCAATAGGGTGAGGAATAGATTCTCATATAATATCTGCATAAGTAATGTCTTGTTTTGAGCACCGAAAGCTTTACGGATACCCAGTTCTTCCATGCGCTTTTTCATGCGTGAGGCAGTCATCCCTGTCAGGTTTATGGACGGAACCAATAATAATAATGTTATGACCAATGTGATCTGCAGGTATATCTTCGTGTAATCAGGGCTGTTAAAGGAATCATCCCGAAGCCAGGCACGTAGGGCCGTATCGGGTTGTCCGCTTAGTACAAAGTTATATTGCGGATTCCCGGCACTGTAACGCCGGCAGTTTTCTTCGGCTTCCTCCCTGATCGCATCGAAGTCGCCCGGATCCTTAGCCAGGATACAGAGAAGCATACGGCCTAAGAGGAAATCGCACCATTTGCTTCCCTGTATCTGAAAGGGACGGGTAGTGAATGGTATCCACATTTCTGCATAGCAGTATTTGGTTATGGAAGGGACATCTTTAACGACGCCGGCCACTTGGTATTCTTCAAAGTTCAGTAGAAATGTTTTTCCTATGGCATCGGAGGTGTTGAACAACCGGCGTGCCAGCGATTCGCATACCACCGCTTTGTTTATTCCGGAAGTGAACTCTTCTTCCGTATAGGATTTACCCGAGATGAAACTGAATTGGAACACTTTCCAGAAAGTGGCATCGGTTCCCATAACAAGCCCGTTGTAGACGTCATTGCTTCCCTGCACCTGGATAAATTCGGTTTGTTCCCCGACAGGGAGGATCGCAGTGACGGCTTCCGGTGTTTGCAACGGATAGAAGCATTCTTTGATGGTTGGGTAGGATAGACGGCTGCTGCCGTTGCCCTGGCCTTCTACTTTGTTCAATATTTTCCCGTGCTGGATAAACATCATTCGGTTGCGGTTGCTTTCCGGTGCGATATTCCCCGTACGGAAGTAATATAGAATAGCCAGTACCATAACCATTGTAATGGCCAGGCCGGTACCGGTTATATAAACGATGCTGAAGAATTTGTTTTGCCGCAGCATCTGAACTGCTTGTCTGAAATAGACTTTATACATAAAAGACTTTGTTATTATTGTTTGGTACCGATAATAACAAAGTCTGTGCCATAAAGCTAATATGTTGGAATACAACGATCGCTATCCGGTTATTGCTGTTCGTTATCGGACACTGTGTTCGTTTTCGTGAGACTTAACGTTCCGTCTTCCAATGAAAAACGGTCGTCGTGTTCAGCCAGGAACCGGACGACTGTTATGACCTTGTCGGCCGGGAACGATAACTCTTCCGACAGCTTCTTAACTTCCTGCGAACCGGTTTCTTCCAGCGTTTCAAGCAACGTATCCCGTATGGCGTTGAACGTATGGTTATTCAGTCCCGAATCGTTCTTTGCCAGGCAGACATCGCAACAACCACAATCGGAAATACCCTTTTCACCGAAGTAAGAGATCAGCATACGGCTCCGGCATACCCGGTCTTCGTTGATGTACTCTATCACCCGGTTCATCCGGTTTTCGAACCGTTCCTTCCGTTCTTCATAGGCCGAACGGGGGATGGAGAGGTATTTCAGCTCTTCCCTTGTACGGGTGTAGATGATGAGCGGTGTCTTTTTATGTGGTATATAATTGACGATCCGGTATTTCGACAGTCCGATCAATACGTCATATATTTCCTGCTGGCTCAGTCCGGTACGGGTAGAGATCAGTCCTTCATTAATATATACGTAATCGGAAAACAGCCCGGTGTAGGAGCGGAGGATGCACTGGATCACCTCGTCCGTCTTTTTGTCCTGGTGCAGGTACTTGTAAAGCTCGTCGCGGGTGGCGCTGAACACCAGGCGCGAGGCATTATCCTGTTCTTCCGTATATTCTATATAGCCGGCCAGTTCCAGTATCTTCAGGGCATGGTGGGCTTGCAGATGCGAGAACTTGTAGGCCGAGCAGAAATCGATCAGGGAGAAATCGTGCACCGTATCGAGTCCGTAGCCCATTGCGATCTGGTAATAATTGCCCAATGCATCGTACACCCGGCTGATAAATTCCCTGTCCGGATATTCGTCGGCCAGCCGTTTTTTCAGTTTGGCGGTATCCGTATTCGAACATAAGGCGACGGCATAAGCGCGTTGCTCATCGCGTCCGGCGCGTCCGGCTTCCTGGTAATATTCTTCCAGTGACCCGGGCATATCCAGATGGACGACCAGGCGCACGTCCGGTTTGTCGATCCCCATACCGAAAGCGTTGGTAGATACGATCACGCGGCATTCGTTATTCTTCCAGCGGCTCTGGCGAAGGGTCTTTTCATCGCGGTTGAGCCCGGCATGGAAGAAGTCGGCCGATATTCCGGCTTCCCGCAGGATCGTTGCGACCTCTTTAGTCCGTTTCCTGTTGCGCACATAGACGATGGCGGTTCCGGGGACTTTCCCCAGAATGTAGACCAGCGAGTTTATCTTATCCTCCGTGCGTCGTACGATATAGGACAGGTTCTTTCGGGCGAAGCTTTTCCGGAAAACATTCTTTTCCTTGAAGTGCAGCCGTTCCTGTATGTCGTCGACCACTTCGGGAGTTGCCGTAGCCGTAAGCGCCAGCACAGGCACACCGGGAAGTTGTTCCCTGACGTCGGCTATCTTCATGTAGGAGGGACGGAAGTCGTACCCCCATTGCGAGATACAGTGGCTTTCGTCAATAACCAGGAGACAGACGTTCATGGCCTGCAACTTGCTCAGGAATATATCTGTGGCTAAACGTTCGGGGGAGACATACAGGAACTTGTAATCACCGAAGATGCAATTTTCCAGCTGACCGATGATCTCCTGGCGGGTCATTCCCGAATAGACAGCCGTCGCCTTGATACCCAGACGGCGGAGATTGTCCACCTGGTCTTTCATCAGGGCGATCAGCGGGGTCACGACAATACATATCCCTTCCATGACCAATGCCGGCACCTGGAAGGTAATCGACTTACCTCCACCGGTCGGCATGAGTCCCAGTGTATCTTTACCCTCACAAACAGAGTGAATAATGTCCTCTTGCAGAGGACGAAAAGCAGGGTATCCCCAGTACTTCTCTAATATCTTATGGTAGACGTCCACCGGCTTCCTTCATATGTCATCGACCTTTATGTCTTTAACCATGAGTTGCAAGGTCGTGTTTCCGTTATACGTATTTTCTTCGATGGTGTAGCAGATATTAAAGGGGCTCATCCCTTTGATATGCTTGCTATGTTCGTGCATTCCGAAAGCAATACCGTGGATCGGCGTGTTCGACTTGTCGTCTATCAGTTCCAGTTTGATATGTTCCAGTTCCTTGCCAACCAGCTTGCTTGTGCCGTAGTCTTTGACATTCAGCGAACAGAATACCGGCTTCTGGTTGTCCGGGCCGAAAGGATTCATTCTTTTAAGCTCGTTCATGAATTTGGAATTGATATCTTTCAGGTCGAGTATGGCATCGATGTCGATCTGCGGAGTCATCTGTTCCGGGATGATCTCTTCGGCTGCCAGTTTGAGGAAGCGGTCTGTGAAGGCTTCCAGGTTTTCTTCTTTCAGGGAAAGGCCGGCGGCATAGGTATGTCCACCGAAGTTTTCCAGCAGGTCGCGACAGCTTTCTATCGCCTTATAGATGTCGAAACCGGTAACCGAGCGGGCGGAACCTGTGATCAGTTCGGACGACTTGGTCAGTACGACTGCCGGGCGGTAATATTTCTCTGTCAGACGCGAAGCAACGATGCCGATCACGCCTTTATGCCAACCCCGGTTGAAGACCACGATTGCTTTCCGGTCTTCCATATTGGCGAATTCATCGATGATCGCGTTGGCTTCGTCCGTTATTTTCTTGTCCAGTTCACGACGTTCGTCGTTGTACTGGTTGATATTTTCACTTTTCTCGCGAGCCGATTCCACATCTTTGGCCAGCAACAGGTCTACCGCCTCTTTTCCGTTCATCATTCGTCCGGAAGCATTGATACGGGGGCCTATTTTGAATACGATGTCGCTGATGGTGATGTCTTTCCCGGTCAGTCCGCAGATGTCTATGATCCCTTTCAGTCCCAGGCTGGGGTTGCTGTTCAGTTGCTTAAGCCCGTAATAGGCCAGGATACGGTTCTCTCCCGTGATAGGCACGATATCGGAAGCGATACTGACGGCTGTCAGCTCCAGCAACTTTTCCAGTTCGGAGAAAGGGAAATTGTTGCTTTGGGCAAACGCCTGCATGAATTTGAAACCGACACCGCAACCCGACAAATGTTCGTACGGATAGATCGAGTCCACCCGTTTAGCATCCAGTACAGCCACAGCATCCGGAAGCGTATCGTCCGGCATGTGGTGGTCGCAGATAATAAAGTCGATACCTTTCTCTTTTGCGTACTCGATCTTTTCGATCGCTTTGATACCGCAGTCGAGTGAAATTATTAACGTTACGCCGTTTTCATGCGCATAGTTAATCCCCTTGTAAGAAATACCGTACCCTTCGTCATACCGATCCGGTATGTAATAATCGAGGGTTGAAGAATAAGGCCGCAGATACTTGAACACAAGTGAGACGGCTGTCGTTCCGTCCACATCGTAATCACCGTACACCAGAATCTTTTCTTTATTCCCAAGTGCTTTGTTCAACCGTTTTACTGCTTTATCCATGTCCGGCATCAGGAATGGATCATGTAGGTCGCCCAGATTGGGTTTAAAGAACTTTCTAGCCTCTTCTGCCGTGGTAATCCCTCTCTGAACAAGCAGGAGACAGATAATGGGACTGAAACCGATTTCAGCCGCCAACGCATCTCTCTTACGTAATTCTTCTTCTGTCGGGGTTTGAAAATTCCATTTGTTAATCATTATATATTGTTTTTTCTTTTTTGTCTTTTGTATAGTCCTACGAGGTTTCGTTTGTTTCACTATGATGAAACACTTGTTTCTCCTAAGTGAAACAGTTGTTTCACTACTATGAAACTGAAATAAATCTTGCTGTTTTGTTCATGTTCTCCCTGAACATGCCCTCGTTTCCTATTCAACCTGTAAAATTAGGAATTTAAAATGGATAATAGCAATAGCCCGGGTAAAATAGTTTTTTTGTTATTATTTTTTTATAAGTACACGAATGATTTGTACATTTGTCACAATATTATAAAAAACAATGACGGAAGATATTAAAAAGGCCTGCGAAGTAATGCAGGAGGGTGGTATAATACTCTATCCCACAGATACAATCTGGGGCATAGGCTGCGATGCAACGAATGAGGAAGCGGTGCAACGCGTATATGAATTGAAGAGAAGGGCAGACAATAAGGCGATGCTGGTTCTGATGGATAGCACTGCTAAATTGCAGATGTATGTATCAGATATACCCGATATCGCTTGGGATCTGATCGAGGTGGCCGATAAACCGCTTACGATTATTTATTCCAATGCAAAAAGTCTGGCTAAGAACCTGCTGGCCGACGATGGAAGCGTGGGTATCCGTATTACGAATGAAGAGTTTTCACGTAAGTTGTGTGAACGTTTCCGTAAGCCGTTGGTATCGACTTCCGCCAACGTGAGCGGTGAATTATCACCGGCAAACTTCACGGAAGTATCGGATGTAATCAAGAATGGAGTAGATTATATTGTTGGCTATCGCCAGGATGATATGAGCAAGGCACAACCATCAAATATTATTAAGCTTGGTGCCGGAGGTCTTATTCAGGTTATCAGATAAGAATGAAGAAAAGCAGACAGGCAGGAAAATACATATTATCAGACTTTATATCTGCAGCCGTAGCATGGTTCTTGTTTAACCTGCTGCGTTATAAAGAGGTGGCTGTTTATGAGGGGGCTAGCTCTTTTAGTAATTATCTGGCTTATCTGCAGGTGTTGAAAGGGCAGTTGTTGATTCCTTTCTTCTGGTTGATTCTGTACTATTTTTCGGGTTACTATAATAAACCGTTCGGCAAGTCGAGACTTACCGAGCTGTTTTCTACTTTCGTGACCTCCCTGATCGGGGTTGTCCTGATCTTTTTTATCGTGGTACTGAATGACCTGCCTCGTTCGTTCCATATTTATTATGAGTTCTTTTTTGTCTTATTCGGTTTACAGTTCTTTTTGACTTATATTCCGCGACTGTCGATCACACAGGCGGGACTACGGAAGATAAAGAGCAGGGAATGGGCTATGAATGTCCTGATAATCGGGGCAGGAAAGAAAGCGTGCCATATCGCGAAGGATCTTTACCGGATGGGATATAATATTTCTGGATTTGTGCCGGAAGACGACACGACACCGGTAGAAGTGGATAAAAAAGAACTGGCAGGTGTTTTGGAGGACTTGCCGGCAATTGTAATCGAAAGACGGATCGATGAATTGGTGCTTGCTGCAGAAACGAGTGATAACAAAAAGCTGTTGAACATACTTTATTCGCTTTATCATTATAAGCTGCCGATCAAGGTGCTGGCTGATAAGTTGAGTATGTTGTCGCAGGTAAAGATAAAGACGATCCGCGGTATTCCGCTGGTAAATGTAACGGATAATAACTTTTCTGCGGTAGAAAAGAATATCAAGCTGTTTATGGATAGGGTTATATCTATCCTGGTGCTTGTCCTTTTATCGCCGATGTATCTGTATATTGCCTGGCGGGTGAAGAGAGATTCTCCCGGGCCGGTCTTTTTCCGTCAGGAACGGATCGGATATATGGGAAAACCGTTTATGATCTATAAGTTCCGTACGATGTATGTAGGGGCAGAGGATAGCGGGCCGTTGCTATCGTCGGAGAATGACGAACGTATTACTCCGTTCGGGCATGTTATGCGGAAATACCGGCTGGATGAGTTTCCCCAGTTCTGGAATGTATTAAAAGGAGATATGTCGGTGGTTGGGCCGCGACCGGAACGGAAGTTTTTTATTGATCAGATAGTGAAGGTGGCACCTTACTATTACTTGCTGCATAATGTGCGACCCGGTATCACTTCCCTGGGAATGGTGAAATACGGATATGCCGGTGATGTGGAAAAGATGATCGAACGCATGAAATATGATATTTTATATTACGAAAATATGTCGTTGCTGCTGGATATAACAATATTGATTTACACAGTAAGGACAGTGTTTACAGGAAAAGGAATTTAAAATGGCAAAAGAAGGACTATTCTATCGGTTTCTGTTGTGGCGGGATAAGCATATAAAAGAGAAACATTTTATTTTGGTGATCAGCTTCCTGGTCGGTATTTGTACGGCGGCTTCCGCTATTATTCTGAAGCAACTGATTCATTTTATCCAGCATCTCCTTACCGGAGATTTTGATGCCAGCGGGGTGAACTACCTGTATCTGCTTTATCCGGTGATCGGTATCTTGCTGGCGGGATTATTCGTTAAATATATTGTTCGCGACGATATCAGTCATGGGGTGACAAAGATCCTTTATGCTATTTCGCAACGTAAGAGCCGTATCAAACCTCATAACACATGGACTTCCATTGTTGCCAGTTCGGTGACTATCGGGTTCGGTGGATCGGTAGGAGCCGAGGCCCCGATTGTATTGACGGGAGCAGCTATCGGCTCCAATCTGGGACGCTTGTTCCGTATGGAGCAGAAAACTCTGATGCTGCTGGTGGGCTGTGGAGCGGCAGGTGCAATTGCCGGTATCTTTAAGGCTCCTATTGCGGGATTGGTCTTTGTGATCGAGGTGTTATTGCTCGACCTGACGATGACTTCGGTGTTGCCTTTGCTGATTTCATCGGTGACGGCGGCGACTGTTTCCTATATTTTTACGGGAACGGAAGCTATGTTTAAATTCTCGCAGACCGAGGTCTTTGAGATCGAACGTATTCCGTATGTACTGCTGCTGGGTGTTTTCTGCGGTTTGGTTTCACTATATTTTACCCGGGTGATGAACAGGGTGGAAGGGATGTACCGCAAGTTGGGTGTCTATTGGAAGAAGTTCCTGTTGGGAGGTGTGATGCTGAGTATTCTTATCTTCCTTTTTCCTCCGTTGTACGGTGAAGGATACGATACGATCGGTTCCCTGTTGAACGGGCAGTTCTCGCATATCATGGATAAAAGTTTGTTCTATGATCTGAACGATAATTACTGGGGAATTGTTGTATTCCTGTTCCTGATCCTGCTGACAAAGGTGTTTGCATCGAGTGCGACCAATGCGGGTGGTGGTTGTGGTGGTATCTTTGCACCGAGTTTGTATCTGGGTTGTATATCCGGGTTCCTCTTTGCCCATACTTCCAACTATTTCCCGTTCACGATGTATATTTCGGAGAAGAACTTTGCCCTGTTGGGTATGGCGGGTATTATGTCGGGGGTAATGCATGCACCGCTCACGGGCGTGTTCCTGATCGCGGAACTGACCGGTGGATACGACCTTTTTCTTCCGTTGATGATCGTTTCCATCAGTTCGTACCTGACCATTCTGATGTTTGAACCTCATAGTATCTATTCTATGCGTCTGGCACAGAAAGGGGAGCTGCTTACCCACCATAAAGACCGTGCCGTTCTGACTTTGCTGAATACGGATAGTGTGATCGAGAAAGATTTCCAGACCGTTTCACCGGAAATGTCATTGGGTGATATGGTGAAGGTGATCGCAAAGAGCGGACGAAATGCATTCCCTGTTATCGATGAAAAGGGGATATTGCTGGGAATTGTGCAATTGGACAATATCCGCAACATTATGTTCCGTCCGGAGTTATATAACAGATTCCATGTATCCAAATTCATGGTGTCGGCTCCGGCCAAGATACAGATCGGAACCCCGATGGAACAGATCATGGGGATATTTGACGATACGAAGGCCTGGAATCTTCCCGTAGTGGATGAAGAAGGACGTTATGTCGGATTTATGTCGAAGTCGAAGATATTTAATTCATACCGCGAAGTATTGGTAGAAAACTTTTCAGGAGATTAAAAGATGGATAAAAAAGAATTACGTATTGTATATATGGGCACTCCCGACTTTGCCGTGGAGAGCCTGCGTGCCCTGGTCGAAGGGGGATATAATGTAGTAGGAGTGATCACGATGCCGGATAAACCGGTAGGACGTCATGGCAGCGTTTTGCAGGCGAGTCCTGTCAAGGAATATGCTTTGTCGCAGAATCTCCCGGTATTGCAGCCGGAGAAGTTGAAGGATGAAGCGTTTATTGCGGAATTGCGTGCCTTGAATGCCGACCTGCAGATTGTGGTTGCTTTCCGTATGTTGCCGGAAGTAGTGTGGGATATGCCGCGCTTCGGAACGTTCAACCTGCATGCTTCGTTGTTGCCGCAATATCGTGGTGCAGCCCCGATCAATTGGGCGGTTATCAACGGTGATACTGAAACCGGAGTTACAACGTTCTTCCTTACGCATGAGATCGATACCGGAAAAATCATCCGCCAGAAACATCTTCCGATCGCAGATACGGATAATGTAGGAGTAGTGCATGATGCTTTGATGACGATAGGTGCAGGACTTGTTACCGAAACAGTCGATCTTTTGCTGGCAGGTAAAGTAGATGCCATTCCGCAGGAAGAGTTCTTTAAGGATGCCGCCGAGCTTCGTCCGGCTCCGAAGATATTTAAAGATACTTGCCGTATCAACTGGGAGCAGCCTTTAAAGAAAATCTACGATTTTATTCGTGGCTTGTCTCCCTATCCTGCTGCCTGGACGGATCTGGTAGCTCCCGATGGAACCCGCCTGGCACTGAAGGTTTATGAAACAGAGAAGCATCCGGCTTCCCATAACCATGCAACGGGCACTATCCTGACAGATGCAAAGAGCTATATCGATGTAGCCGTCAAAGATGGATATATCCGCCTTTTATCCCTTCAGTTGGCAGGAAAGAAACGGATGGGCGTAAAAGATTTCCTGAACGGTAACAAACAAATCGGGGATTTCACAGTAGAATAAGAATGGGAGAGACCAGACGTATCATTTATATCATACTGGGGTCTTTCTTCCTGATATTGGGGGCAGTGGGCATATTTATCCCGTTGCTCCCGACTACTCCTTTTTGGTTACTGACCTGCTGGTTTTATCTTCGCAGTTCGGATAAATTGTACAATCGGGCGATGAGCAACCGTTATTTCGGTTCCTATGTCAGAAACTTTCTGGTGGACAAGGCCATTCCTTTACGCTCGAAGATCATTTCTGTTTCGATCATGTGGCTCTCCGCCATTATGACCTCTCTTTATTTGATTGAATATCTCTGGGTAAAGTTATTGTTGATACTTATCAGTGCCGGGGTAACCTGGCATATCCTTTCTTTTCCTACCAAGAAGAAGTGACCCCTCAAAATAATAGTTCTTTTCTCTTTTTCCTGTATTCACCGGGAGAGGGAATGCTGTAATGATCTCCTCAAAAAATAAGGTCTTACAGATATTTCTCTGCAAGACCTTATTTTACTAGCAATTGAATGAATTATCAGCTGATGATATATCTTTCTCAAATTCACTCTTTAGTTGGTCGACCCACTTCTTGATTCGTTCATCTGTCTTATCAGGTTGGTTTTCGATATCCAGTGCCAATCCCATGAACATTCCTTTTTTCAATGCCTGGGATTGATTGAAGTTATATCCTTCAGCAGATGTATACCCTATCAGGATTGCTCCCCGGTTAACAAATGCTTCTGCCAGATAACCGATCGCATCGACGAAATTGTCCGGATATTTCACCTGATCTCCTAATCCGAAAACGGCCACTTTCTTTCCTTTCAGGTCAGCTGATGTTATTACCGGCATTATTTCATCCCAATAAGTCGGTAATTCCCCGTCAAACCAGGTTGACGAACCGGCAATGATGTAGTCGTATGCTTCGAAATCTGCTTCTCCTGAATTCTCAACCGGGATAATATCGACCTGGACATCATGGAATGCTTCTTTTAGTTTTTGGGCGACTGCTGCTGTCTTTGCTGTAGACGAACCATAAAATAATCCTATCTTTTTCATATTTCGTTATAATTAATAATCCAACAATTCTTTGGCTGCCTTATAAATTTTCTCTTCATCCGGAAGGATCGCCTTTTCAAGTACCGGATGGAAGCCTACCGGCGTAAATATCGAACCGACCCGCTGTATAGGGGCATCCAGATACCGGAATAACTCCGATCCGATTATACTGGCTATTTCTGCTCCGAAGCCGGAGAACACTTTGTCTTCATGTACAATCAGAACCTTACTTGTCTTTTTTACAGACTCGAATATCGTATCCTTATCCAGCGGGATCAACGAACGGATGTCGATCACTTCCACATTCCGGTCGTGTTCTTTCTGTAGGCGTTCCGCAACATTCAGACAGAGGTGTGTCGTGTTACCATAGGTGATGATACTCATGTCTTCTCCCGCACGGCGGATGCGAGCTTTACCGAAAGGAACCTCGAAGTCATCGGGTACAACAGTTGCTGCTTCTGTAGCATTATAAAGAGCTTTGGGTTCCAGGAATAGTGTGAAACCTTTGGAACGCATACTGGTGCGAAGCAAGCCGGCTGCATCATCGGCAAACGAAGGATAGACGATACGTGCTCCCGGCAAGGTGGTCAACGCACCTTCTATAGTTTGGGAATGATACAAACCTCCGCCGATGTAGCCACCGGAGGCTAGTCGCAGGGTGATATTCGGAGTAAACTGTCCGTAACTTCTCCAGTATTCATGCGTACATTCCACATATTGTTCGACGGCAGGCCAGAAGTAATCGGCAAATTCCGCTCCTTCAATTACGACATGTATTTTCGGGTCGAACCGGCACATTCCATTCGCTGATCCGACGATATAATCTTCTGCAATCGGAGCATTGAACACACGTGCGTCTCCAAATTCCTGCTGCATGCCTTTCGATATATTGAATACACCGCCTTTGTCTTTGTTGGCAATATCTTGCCCCCAGATGAAAGTGTCCGGGTTGTGCCGGAATTCGGCTTTCAGGGTTTTATTGATGGCGGAAGCCAATGTTTCCTTTTCACCGGCTTCGTTTTGTACTCCGTCTATATATTTCTTTGGAATATAAGGTTCCGGTAATACGAAATCGGTGACGGTGGCAGGATTCGGATCTGGGGCGGCCAGTGCTTTCCGGTTGGCTGCACTCAGGTCTTTTTTAGCTTTTTCTTCGATCTCCTTCAGTTCTTCTTCGGTGAAACGTTTATAACGGAGAAGCATGCGGCGGAACTTCTGTAAAGGATCGGCGGCCTTTACATAGTTTAATTCGTTTTCATCCCTGTACAAGGTATGTTTATCCGAGTTGGAGTGGGAGCCGATACGGACACAGTTCGCCTGTACGATCACCGGAATCCGGTTGAGCGCATACTCTTTAGCTTCCGTCATGGCATTCATCGAGTCGAACACGTCTTTACCGTTGCAATGAATAATCTTCAGGTTCTTAAAACCGGAGAAGTTATCGGCTACCTTGCGATTGGCCGTTTGGTCTTCTTTCGGTACGGATATTCCGTATCCGTTATCCTGAATGACGAATATGACCGGTAGCCTTTCCGTACTGGCCCCGTTAATCGCTTCGTATACGAACCCTTCGGATGTGGCCGACTCACCGTGGGAGGTAATGGCTACTCCTTTGTGTTTGTAATAAACCATTGCCCTGCCTACACCGGCGGCATGCAGGTCGTGGGTACCTGTGGCGGAAGATATGTTTTCGATATTCCATTCCATTTTTGAGAAATGGTTCGACATATGGCGTCCGGCACTTGTCAGGTCGGTTGCTTTTGAGATCCCGTTCAGTATGATCTCTTCAGGAGTCATTCCGGCCGATAACACCGTGAGCATATCCCGGTAGTAGGGGAACAGGAAATCTTCTCCTTTTTTGAATACCTGTCCGATCGCCAGCTGAATGCCATCATGTCCCGCATAAGGAGCATGATACGACCAGCCCAGCGATTGTAACAGGTAAGAAGGGGCCTTTTCATCGAGAGCCCGTCCTAATGTCATCAGATAAAACCATTTTTTCAGGGTTTCCTTGTCTGTATTCTTTATATCGTACTTTTTCATTTTTGAACATATTAATTATTGATTCCAGTTTTCCAGATAATCGGCGATACGGCGCAGAAATGTTCCGCCCAATGTTCCGTTGATGATCCGATGGTCGTATGACAACGAGAGGTACATCTTATGGCGGATACCGATCGTGTCGCCTTCCGGTGTTTCGATCACGGCTGGTTTTTTCTCGATGTAACCGACTCCCAGTATAGCAACCTGGGGCTGGTTGATGATCGGTGTACCGAACAGGTTTTTGAATGTGCCGAAATTAGTGATCGTGAAGGTGCCTCCCTGTATATCGTCCGGAGCCAGTTTGTTATCACGGGCTTTATTTGCCAGTGTATCTATGGCAACAGCCAGGCCGTTCAGGTTTAACTTGTCGGCATCATGAACAACCGGGACGATCAGATTCCCATCATTTAATGAAACGGCAATACCTACGTTAATATGTTTTTTCAGGATCATCTGGTAACTTTCTACCGACGCGTTTACCTGTGGAAAATCAGCCAAAGCTTTGGCTGTCGCTTCCGTAATGGCCGGCATATAAGTCAGGCTGATGCCTTCGCGTTTTTGGAAAGCCTCTTTATTACGGGTACGCCATTGTACCAGTTTGGTGACATCAACTTCCACAACTGTAGTAACATGTGGGGAAACCTTCTTGGATAATACCATGTGATCCGCGATAATACGGCCTACACGATCCATTTCGATGATCTTGTCTTCGCTGGTCGCTGATGACGGAGCGGAAAAGGCAGAAGGGGCAGGTGCCGGGGATGTTTTGGCCTGTACGGGCGGTTGTACTTGCTGTTTTGTCGTTGTGCTCTTCTTTCCGGAAAGATAATCTTTCATATCCTTCTTGCTTAGCCGTCCCATATAACCGGTTCCCGGGATATGATCCATTTCCTCTTTGCTCAGATTTGCTTCCTGTGCCATCTGAAGAACGACAGGCGAATACCATCTTTCCTCTTCTTTAGCGGCCTGTGCTTTGGGGATAACCGTAGAAGAGGATACGGCATTTGCGTTTGTTGCATTACCTGTTTCTTCCTGGGGTGCAGTATTATTGTCCGGGACCTCTTCTTCAGATCCTTCCAGTTGGATGATGGCGACAGTCGTACCTACAGTAACCGTATCGCCTTCATTAAATAATATCTTAAATACTTTGCCGGCAACGGGAGAAGGGATCTCCGCGCTTACTTTTGCCGTACTTACTTCGAAAAGCACATCATCCTCATTGACCTGATCACCAATTTTAACAGACCAGGAGATAATGGTTCCTTCCGTAACACTTTCGCCCAATTTGGGCATTTTTATTTCAAATGTAGCCATAGTTAATTAATCTTTTTGCTTTTGTTCTTTCGCCGGATAAGATCTGTCGACCTCTATGCGTTTTGTTTTACTCTATCGTTAAATTAGAACAAAGGTCAGACAAGGAAAGTTCTATTTTACAGAAGGTAAGTGTTGTAAATCCAGTTTTTGTCGACATATTTGTTATTCCTTAACAACCGGATATTCTCCAGATCATCCTGGCTGAATTCGTAATAACGATTATTCTCGTTGTTGTTGAAGAAATAATCCATCAGCAAGCTTTTAAATGCATCGATAGTGGTTGGCTGCGGAAGTAAACCGGACAGGTTGGTGACCGGGCTTTTAACCGATTTGACGAAATAAGGATGTGGAATAGCCTTGTCGGAAGAAGGGATGCCTGACGGTTGGAGGGATCGGTTTAGTACATCCAGGTCTGTCGAAAATAACAGGGTGGCATGATGCATCATCCTGCGTTTGTGGATGGCCTGGGCACTGCCGGATATTTTCAATCCGTCAATGTTTAAGCCTTGTCGTTCATCTGCCCGTGCATGGACTCCGACAGTTTCGAGAAAACGGATTATATTTTCAGTGAACCGGATGGAGTCGATCTGGCTGCTGTTCTCGATGAAGGTAAGGTTCAGGTTTCCCATATCGTGATATACCGCACCTCCTCCGGAGAAACGGCGGGCGACTCTGATCTGTTTT
>OGJY01002471.1_pt1 | contig 18164 bp, 14 predicted proteins | sample 1572231 | NCBI WGS metagenome assembly OGJY01 (sample SAMEA2582121, study PRJEB24529) | metagenome | biome: Human gut stool | place: China | collected 2011
ATTTCCAGATACCAGGAAGAGAACTCATCCCAGAACAGCTTATAAACAGCCATCATCGCCTCACTCAAACGGTATTTGTCGAACGAGTCGTTCACTTCGGCTATTGTTTTGTCCAACTGCATCTTGAACCATTTAACGGCAGTAGCCGAAGCCTCGGGTTGGGCAATCGTATCATCTACCGTCCAACCTTTAATCAGGCGGAAGGCATTCCATATCTTGTTGTTGAAGTTACGTCCCTGTTCACACAATGCCTCATCGAAAGGAATATCGTTTCCGGCAGGTGCAGCCATCATCAGCCCCATACGAACGCCATCGGCTCCGTACTGTTCGATCAGCAACAGCGGATCGGGAGAGTTACCTAACGACTTGGACATCTTACGTCCCAGCTTATCACGAACGATACCGGTAAAGTAAACATTTTTGAACGGCATATCTTTCCGGTATTCGTAGCCGGCCATAATCATACGGGCCACCCAGAAAAAGATAATATCCGGCCCTGTTACCAGGTCGCTGGTCGGATAATAATAGTTGATTTCTTCATTATCCGGATTATTGATACCATCGAACAAAGAGATCGGCCACAACCAGGAAGAAAACCAAGTATCCAGACAATCGTCATCCTGACGAAGGTCTGCCATTGTCAGGGAAGCGTTACCGGTCTTTTCTTTTGCCAGCTCCAGAGCCTGTTCTGCTGTTTCAGCTACAACGTAACCACCTTCCGGCAGGTAATAAGCCGGGATACGGTGTCCCCACCATAACTGACGGCTGATACACCAGTCCTTAATATTTTCCATCCAGTGACGGTATGTATTCTTGAACTTAGGAGGATAGAATTTGATATCATCCTTCATCACCGGTTCAAGGGCAATCTTAGCCAGATGTTCCATCTTAAGGAACCACTGCATAGACAGCTTCGGTTCGATAGGCACATTAGTACGTTCCGAATAGCCGACCTTATTTTCGTATGCTTCTACCTTTTCCAACAAGCCGGCAGCAGCCAGGTCTTTTTCGATCTGTTCGCGAACGTCGAAACGATCCATGCCGATATATAAACCGGCTGCTTCACTCAATGTTCCGTTATCGTTGAAAATATCGATGGATGGCAAATTATATTTCTCGCCCAGCATATAGTCGTTTACGTCGTGTGCCGGAGTTACTTTCAGGCAACCTGTACCGAATTCGATATCTACATAATCATCTTCGATAACCGGGATCACGCGGTTTACCAGCGGAACAATCACTTTCTTACCTTTCAGGTGCTGGTTCTTCGGGTCATTCGGATTGATACACATGGCAGTATCGCCCATGATCGTTTCCGGACGGGTAGTCGCCACTACGGCATAACCGTCTTCACCCTCGATTTTATAGCGCAGGTAAAACAGTTTGCTATGTTCTTCCTTATAAATCACTTCTTCGTCGGAAAGAGCAGTCAGGGCCTTCGGGTCCCAGTTTACCATACGTACACCGCGGTAGATCAGTCCCTTTTCAAACAGGTCTACGAATACTTTCAATACACTTTCCGAACGTTTTTCGTCCATCGTGAAAGCCGTACGATCCCAGTCGCAGGATGCACCCAGTTTACGCAACTGTTTCAGGATGATACCTCCGTGTTCTTCCTTCCATTCCCAGGCATGTTTCAGGAATTCGTCGCGGGTCAGATCTGTTTTTTTGATGCCCTGCTGTGCCAGTCTGTTTACCACCTTCGCTTCGGTTGCGATAGAGGCATGGTCGGTACCGGGTACCCAGCAAGCATTTTTACCCAACATACGGGCACGGCGGATCAGGATATCCTGAATGGTATTGTTAAGCATGTGTCCCATGTGAAGTACGCCGGTGACGTTAGGGGGCGGAATGACGATTGTGTACGGCTCACGACCGTCCGGTTTCGACTTGAAGAAGCCGTTATCCAACCAATACTGATACCACTTTCCCTCTACTTCGGCGGGGTTGTACTTACTTGCAATTTCCATATTGTTTTGTTCTAATTATATCCTTATTAAATACAGGCTAGTCAACCTGTTATTTTTGAGTTGCAAAGGTACAAAAAATATTATCATATAATATGTTCAGTCTATAAATATAGCGGTTCTGTTTCTTTGAAACCATTCCACCATCTGCTATAGGTTACAGATACGATTGGGGAATAAGGATATTATAAGGAATTAAGTCATCCTAGCAACTTCATTGCGGAGTTCAGATTTAACCAGATCCCAATCGATGACTTCAAACATAAAAGGTTCCGGATCATTTTCGGCATCATCAAAATAACTCAGACTTTTCAGGATCATAAATACGGAGCCATCTGCATATTTGGTAGTGTACATATCCAGCATTTTTCATCCGGTTCAGTTTCAAGTGTTCCAAATAAATCGAGGTCTATGGATTTACGATGCCCAATCTGGAGAGCCAGAGAGGTTCCTCATGCCAGTCGTAAATTTTTAAATTCGGGGATAGCCAGTAAATCTCTTAGAAGTTCCAGTGTGGCTGGTTCGATTGTTTGGTATTGTAACATCTGAATTCTTCTTTAGGAGTATTTGATATCGCAGAAATAAAGGCAAGGTTTTTTGTATCGAGTTGGCGGAACTGTTTGGCCAGTTTCGCTATTTCGGTGACAGATAACCTGCTGCGGAGAAGTTGCCAGTCCGAATATAAACCGTATTCCAGAACACGTTCTACAATATAAAAACGGTGCTTTGTCCAATCCAGTTTACTCCGATCAGTATCCCAAAATAAATGGGGGGAAAACTTCTCAATGAAGTTGCTTACCATATTATCTGATTGTTCCATAAAGAGATGATTTGTTGTTACTATTTTCACTCGCAAATATAACAAATATATTCTTTTCTCCAATCTCATCCTGTCAAAGAACGCCATTGGTTATTGACAGGATGGGAAGAATTGTTACGGTCTGCCCCTGATAAAGGTGGTGCCACCAGGCCATGCGATCGTCGGAAAATTAATCAATTACCGGACGATCGTCGGGATCGGGAGTATCGGGAGAGTCAGGAGAATCGTTGCCGCCCCATTCTTCCCAGAAGATATCGTCGGAGATGAGGGAACGGGTAGCCACCTTCCGGCCACTGGTACGAGTCGTTTCAGGGATAAACCGGACACGCGCGCCGATGATATGAGAGGCTTTTACCTTTTCCCGCGAATCGACACCCTGCTTGGTGGCAATGGCGGTTAAGTAAAAGGTGCCCAACCCGTCGAGCTTGACGGTACGCCCCTGGGCCATGAAGTCGCCCAATACACCGCCGAGGCACTTCAGTACGGCGAAGGTGTCGGCAGGGCTTACGGTTGATATTTCGGCCAGCCGTGCTGACACCTGGTCGGTGTTGACGGGCTTGCCCACTGTAATGGACTTCGGATACCAAAGCCCGTTAATTGTCTGTTGAACTCTCTTAAAGAATGCCATAGTTTATATTGTGTTTATATACGAATATTTTCCTAAGTAAAGAGGTGCCCTATTCAGTGACGGACCGAATATGATTCAGTGACGGACTGAATAGGCTTCGGTGACGGACTGATGTTTGAACATATATTCCTTGGCAAAACCTCACAAACAGGTGCAAATATCTGTTTTCCATCCGAACCATTCTTCCCAAATTACAATTTGAGAACTTTTTTTCTACCCTAAAAAACAAGAACTTGATAGAAAAGCCGGTTACCGGGTACTGTTTTTGCGGAAAAGTGCGGGGGAAAGGCCGGTTTCGGTTTTGAATAGACGGTAGAATGTTTGCTGGCTCCTAAAACCGGCAGAGAAAGTAATGTCGAGGATGGTCGCACGATCGGCGGGGTCGGACAGCCGTTCGATCACTTCACGCAGGCGGAAGTCGTTAATATACTGGTTGAAATTTTTGTTCTGGATGGCATTGATTACTCTCGAAAGGGTATTGCGGTGTACATCGAGCCGGGTTGCCATCGAGTCGAGTGTCAGGTCGGGATCGCGGTAAAGATGTTCCTCCTCCAGTAAAACATGTACCCGGTGCATCAACAGACGGTCGTCGTCGGCAACAGACAACGGAAACTCCTCGATCGTCTGCTTCCGGGCCCATTCCCGGCTACGCTCTACCAAGATACGGTAAGCACTCCGTTTCTGCCGGTAGAGCATCCATAAAACAAGCAATCCGGCAGCAAGCAACACACAGCCGCCCATAATCCATCCCAGCAACCGGCGTTGCATGGCGATCCGGTGGACTACCGTCTTCTCTCGCTGTGCCGACACCTCCTGTTCCGCCCGGAGCAATACCTGTGCATTGAATCGTTCTTCCCGCCGGTGACGGACAACGGTTGCCGAATCGAGGTAAGCCTGAAACAACGGCATATTGCCCTTCTCTGCATAATACTTATACATCAAGGGATACAACCGGAGATAAAGGGGATTGTCGGCTCCGGTCTTTCCTTTATGCAGGTAGACAAAGGCCGAGTCGATCATGGCTTTTACCTGTGCCGGGTCTTTTTTTACCTGATATACTTCGCCCAGTCCGGTGAAGATCGTGGCGGCCAGGGTATGGTAACCCTCCTTGCAGGCATAGCCGGCGGCATAACGGTAATAATCGGCCGCGTTATCGTACGATCCTCTCAAATACAGGTTATACCCCAGTTCGACCAGGGCCAGATGATCGTAATAGGGACGGAGCTTGATCATATCGCGGCTGGTTATAATGGAACGGAAATAGTAATCGGACGAGTCGAGCTGCTGCTCCGTACGGAAATAGTTGCCCAACTCCACACGGGCACGGATATTGGAACGGTCGAAAAAGAAACGGGTCGTATCGACCAGCGCCTGGCGAAGGTAAGAGAGCGCACGGGGATAATCGCGGAAATCCATATAAGCCCGTCCCAGATGGAAAAACATTTCCCGCCGTTCGGTATATTGCCGGTCGGTCAGTTTATTGAGTTCCTCCACGACACAGGGGGCGAAAGCAAAGGCATAGGCATAATGCCCGGTACGATAGTTGGATATAAAATCGAAGTTCATCGCCCGTATCCGTGATACGGCATCGCCTTCTTTTCCGGCTCGCACGGCAACTTCCCTGACAATCCGGTTACAGACCTGCAAAAGGCTGTCTTTATAATAATCGAGTACCGACACTTTCATCAGGTCTGCTTCGTTGGCCAGCGCTTTGCTCTTATAGCGGCGGGCGGCATCACGCATGCGCTCCACTTCTTTTTCTGCTTCTTCCAAGCTCATATAGGAGACATAATCATGGTAATAATAGTATAATTCGTCCGGCAAAGCGTCATATCCTTCGGTGGCATACCTATAAAACAATGTATCGGCATTAAACAGGTATTTGCTCCGGTCTTCCTCGCTCTTTTCGCGAACCTGATACAGGTGGTGCATCGGGTTGTCGTACATATGTAACAACAATGTGTCGGGAGCAGCAGCAAAGGCGGTTGCTCCGAGTATGAAAAACAGAATATTAAATACGGTTCTTCGGGACATTGTCGTTAATATTAATAAGAGTGCATATTTAACCGAGTACTGAGAGAACTGTGGTGTTTATCCGGTAAAAATAGAAACAATTCGTTAATATCCTTGCTTTATTTATAGAAAAGAACTTGTTTTTTAACGTTGTCTTGGTTTAAATAGCCTTATAAAGTGTTCGATACCTACTGATATTCCGGCAAAAGGAACTTGTTGTGACCGGGTTCTCTCAGAACTATGTTATTCAAGCATTCTTCAAACATGCAGCAGGACACATGTTCTTTTACTTATATCTATCTGTATATGAGAAACTACGGGGCAAAAACAACCGGGACAAACACCTTAGCCGTATCCACCTGCCAGTCCGGTCCTTTTTCAATCAGGCGGAGGGCTTCCTTATCGGCCGATTCACACAGGCTTTGTTTTACTTTCAAATCGACAGGGCGTCCTTTTTCATTGATATGGAATTCAACAACGACTGTTCCGCTCACTCCTTTGCAAAGAGAATCCTGCGAATGGATAAGTTCCTTTTTCAGATATTCGCGATAGGCTTCTTCGCCGATTACCGGCTGAGGTATATGCCGGGGCATCGAACGGGTTAAGGCCTTAGCTGCTACGGGAGCTTCCTCTTCCGCAACTATATCGGCTACAGCGACATCTTCACAAGGTGCGGAATAAACTGCTACCTGGGCTACAGAGGTTTCTGCAACAACAGGAGCCGGTGACTGAGGGGTGCCTTCAGAGACCTTCGCTTTGGTCTCCCCTGCTCCCGATGCGCTTTCCTGTTCTTGTATGGAGTCGGCTGCAATACCCGCCAACGGTACTTGTTGCAACGGAGCCACCTGTTCCTCCATAACAACCGCCAGCGGTGACTGTGCCGGCATACCTAATTGTCTGTTCAGCCAGAAATAACTACCGAAACCTAAACAAATCAACAGGCTGGCGGCAATACTCCATTTCGTTATGCTGTTGCGATACGAACGGGTACGAAGGGAAATACGGCGACGCATTTCTTCAATACTTTCCACATGATTGCCCTTGACGGCCTGGAAACCGTCGAGCGCATCCGACAGGAAAGGGTCTTTCATCGCTTCCTTTTCCAAGCGATGGGCATCCTTGCCTTTTCGTGAACCTTGTATGTATTGCATCAGATTGTTCATTGCGCCATTCTCTTTTCTATGCAACTTTTCAGATTGCGTTTGCCATTCTGAATATAACTTTTTACACTTTTCAGCTGATATCCGGTCTGTTCCATGATATCAGCGTACGACATTTCTTCCATAAAGAAAGAGAGGATACAACGCTGCTGCGGTTCGGGCAGTTTCTCCATGCAATGTTTGAGGGCTGCCGTACGGGCATCGTCGCTTGTTTCTTCCTTATCTAATAGATGCAACAAATCGTAAGATTCCACAAACTGCCGGTCAAAATCGGTTGCAATCTCAGGATTTTCTTTTCGCAATAACTGAAAACAATGATTCTTCGCCACACTGTAAATCCAGGTTCTGAACTCCCGTATCTCGTAACGTGACAGTTTAGGCAACAGGTCTTCAAACAATTGCATCACAGCATCCTGTGCCGCCTCCTCTTCCTGCAAGTATTTCAGACACAAACCGTAAATCAACGGGATATAGCGGTTATACAATTCACCGAAATAATCGCTTTCCCCGGTTTCCTTATATAATCGCACCAACTCACTGTCGGAATAACTTGATATGTTACGTCTGAAAAATAGCAATTTGTCCCTGTTTTTTCTACAAATATAAACTTTAAATCTAAATGATTACAATAAAAGCAAAAATCCCCGATTATCTACACCCGACTTAATTATTACGACGATATTCAGTCGGTGTCATCCCGTAACTCTGTTTAAAAGCCGTACTAAAATAACGGGCGCTGGAAAAACCGGCACGGTCTGCAACCTCCTGAATACTCATTTCTTTACGAGAGGAAAGCAGCCGGGTTGCCTCAACCATCCGGAACCTGATCACATAATCGCCAATTGAAATATCCGACAAATGGCAAAACTTGCTATAAAGCGTCGTACGGCTCATAGCCATCCCTGAAGCAATAAAAGCTACATTCAAATCCGGATTAGTCAGATTCTCACGAATCAACGTATTCAATTTTTGCATAAACTGTTCATCCGCATTACTTACAGCATCCTCTTTAGGAGAGAACAGACAACCGGATTCCCGATAACGTGTACGAAGCTGATCGCGTTGTTTCAATATATTCCGCAAAAGTACTAACAAAGAATCTACATCAAACGGCTTTGCCAGGTATATATCCGCACCAGACTTATACCCTTCGAGCGAACTCGCCTGATCTGCTCGGGCTGTAAGTAAAACGACAGGTATATGACTAACTGTCACATCGTTTTTGATCCGGCGACACAGTTCATAGCCATCTGTCCGAGGCATCATCACATCACTTACTATAATATCCGGCTGATATTGCCCCAAAAGTTCCCATGCTTCTTCTCCGTCTGCTGCCACATAAACTTCTTTAAACTCAGCCTGCAAAACACCGGACAGATAGTTGCGTAAATCTGTTTCATCTTCGGCCACTAGTAAGGTGTATTTCGCAAGCGATATATCGGCTTGCCCTACCCCAGCATTCTCTGCCGTCACACCGGCATTCTCCAGATCAAAACCGACTACCTCACTCGACTCTCCCGAGACAGAGGCCTGTTCCAGCGGCAGATCGAAATAGAAAGTCGCACCACCGTCTTCATTATTATAAGCCCCAATATTACCTCCATGCAACTCCACTAATTTACGAGCATAAGCCAATCCGATTCCACTACCTTTACGATCATGGTCACCTTGATAAAAACGGGAAAAAAGACGGTCCATATCTACATGTTCCAATCCAATACCTTGGTCAGCAAGAGAAATACGCACATTTGTTCCTATGCGTTCTGTACAAATAACTAATAGAGTATTCGGTTCGCTGAACTTCATCGCGTTTATCAATAAGTTAGATAAAACGACACGACATTTAGAAGCATCGAAGGGGACTTTCTCCACTGAAGTATCCAACTTGAATTCCAAGCAAATTCCACGAGCTTCAAATTCCGGAATGAAATCATCCGTTACCGACCGTATCCAATCATTGAGATTGTAAAAACAGATATCCATGACATCACCGTTCGTGTCCGATTTTTGGGCATCGAGCACCATATCTACTATTTCCCGCATCCGGCTGGTCTGCAACAACAAGCCGTTCAATTGGCGAGACACATCTTCATCCGTCACTTTTCCGGATTTCAACAAACGTTTAAGTGGGGCATAAATCAAGGTCAGTGGCGTACGCAGTTCATGACTGATATTAACCATGAAGCGAACTTTCTCCTCATAGAACTTACGTTCATGTTCTTTCATCGCCCAAGCAAGTTCGCGCTCCTTCTTCTCCATTATCAAACGGATACCCCATCCGGTTATTATCAGAACTACGACAATCATTAATGCTATAAACCATACCCGCTGCCACAAAGGAGGGACCACATTAACGGTTAATAATTTCAATGGTACACTCCAATCTCCGTTCCTCTTCCCATACGAAACCCATAATTCATAATTACCAGGAGTAAGAGCCGGAAACGAAAATGCATGGCTGGAAGTCTCCAATAGTTCCTCACGATCCCCCTTAATGACAAAACGGAACAATTTTTTCCGCATCAAATCCTTCTCTTTTACGATGACACTCAGTCCCAGGGAAGCATAATCCCATGGGACGGAAATGACTTGTTCTCCAAATATGCCGTCCGGATGAATTGGCGAACCATCCAAAGCCAGATTGATCAGACTGACGGAAAAATCTTCTTCCTTTTGGAATTCCTGATCAGGTCGTATTCTTACAACTCCATCCACACCTGCAATATAAATATCTCCGGAAGAGGTTTTTAAAGCCGGCTGCGGTAAAAACTCACGTGTAAAAACACCATCGGATTCTCCGAAAACGATCACACGTTCCTCCTGAGAAACATACGCATATAACCCTTCATGAGTACTCACCCAAAGACGATCATAAGTATCGAAAGCTAAAGACGTAATCCCGATAAAACGCTTCGTATCAACAGTATCTATCTTTTGTGTAGTGCGGTCATATACATATAATCCGGAAGAAGTCCCCAACCAGAAACGTTTATTTTTATCTTGTTTTACCGAAATAATTGTTCCGAATTCTTCCTTTGTAACGAATAGCGGACGTAACTGTTTATGCGGAAAGTCCAATACATATATAGCCTTAGAAGAACTTATGTAACACGAATCGCCAGAAACAAAACAAGGAGCTAAAAAATTATGAGGTACCATATCTTCCGGCAAAGATTCGAATTGTTGTTTTTTTGTGTCATACACACAAAAATAATTATCTGTTAAAAGGTAAAACCGGTTTTCATCCACACGATACAAACGAACCGCATTCCCTAGCAGAAATAAATCATTTCGAACATTCCCCCAATTTAACCGGAACTCCCGGCATTCTCCGGTCGTTTTATTAAAAAGACAAAGGCCGACACCAAATAAAGACAACAACAATTCCGAGTCACTATAGGGCATAATGGAAACAATTTTCATATCCGATGTTTTAGGATATTTCTGAAACATTTCCTTTACCGGATCAAATAAATTAAGACCACCACCATCTGTTCCCATCCAAATTTTCCCGTCCGTATCTTCATACATGGAAGTAACCGACTGGAAACTTAATCCATAAGATACCCCGGGAGGAGCATCCCGATAGGTAGTCATAAAAACGGGTTTGATTCCTATCAGTCCCCCCCGGATACTACCAGCCCATATGTTATCTTCATCATCAATGTAAAGACTGGCAAAAGAATTTACCGGAAGAGAGTGATGATCGCCAGGCAGATGCATGATAGCTTTCACAGACTTATTCTTGTAATTATAAATATTGATACCTCCTCCATCTGTCGCCAGCCAAAGTTCACCATCTTTTTCCCGCATATCCTGTACGATATTATGAGTCAACCTGTCTGGTGCTTCCAGATGTTCCAATAGCTCTCCGTCATAACTATAGCAATATACACCTTTATTATAAACTGCCACCCAAATCCTCTGCTGTGAATCCAGATACATGGAAGAAATATTCTTTTCTTGAATAAACGAGACCTGCTCTATCTCTCCGGTATCCAGATAATACCACCAAAGCCCACTTCCCAAAGAAGAAAACAAAACCTTCCTATCCTCTTTATTATACAAAAAAGCATAATTGGGTAATAAATCAGGTAACTGCCCCTTTTCCGGACATTTAAAAATCCTTTTTTCTGCATAGGAATAACAAAATCCCCCTTTCTTTCCTAAAAAATAGATTCCATCCGGCATAAGAAAACAACAAGTTACAACCACCGGTTCACCATCTATTTTCTGACGTATAAATTTTTGGGTATCACGATCGAAATAAGCGAGTCCGCGACTGGTTCCAACCCAAATATGTCTTTCCGCATCTTCTTCCAGAAAAACGATGTCATTATAAGGGAGAGAATGCGGATTGTCTTTTTCCTCCTGATAAACCGTTACCTTTTCCCTGTCAAAACGATTTAACCCGAAGCGGGTACCGATCCATATAACGCCCCTGTCATCTACCAATACACACTTTACAGAAGACTGCGATAATCCGTCCTGTAAAGAAATCTGTTTAAAATAATATTTGGGGGTTGCACAAAGTCCCCCCGTTAAGAATACAAAAAACAATAATAGATTTAATTGTGAATACTTCCCTAATATTTGCATAACTATATATCTCCCATTGTTCGACAAAAATACAAAATCATCCGAAATACAAGACCTCTATAGCACAAAAAACGATTTCTGAATTTTCCAGAACGATATCGAACATAGGGAAATACCCCAAAAGCATAGATTTGCAACAGGTAAAATTAAACAAAAAGTGTACTATTAAAAGTTTTTTATGTTACTCAGAGTTGGTATATATTCTATTTTTTTGATTATGATGCTCGTTAAATGCATCTTACCGGACGAAAAGCCGGAAATCATTCCTTTACCTCAACAAAGTGTATTAGATAAGGGGGATTTTATATTCGATCCAACAACCCTTATTAGTGTCGAAAATGAAAAACAGGCTATGATTGCCCGAGAATTGACCGGTATATTTAATCAAGCAGCCGGATTCAGTCCTCAAATAGCGATACAAGAAAAACAGGCTGATATCATATTCCGTACAGACATGAGTTTGTCGGCAGAACATTATAAACTAAACATCAGTCCATCCTGTATTCTGGTAGAAGCTTCAGGAAACAAAGGATTTTTTTACGCGATACAAACTTTGCGCTTTCTGCTTCCTCCGGCAATAAACAGCCAAACACCGGTAAAAAACATTCAATGGAATGTTCCGGGAATGACTATACATGACGGTCCCCGATATAACAATCGGACAATAGTACTACACACCCCTTTCAATCTCATCCCAAAGAATAATCTCGAACAATTGATCGATTGTATGGCCATGTTAAAAATAAACAGGCTTCATTTTATACAAGAACTTAATATAACACCGGAGATACAACAAGGAGTAGAAAATATGACTTTATATGCTCGTTCTAAAAAAATTACGATCTCAACCGGGATGATACGATCAGATGGCATAACTTTTAATCTACCTTTTCATGTAGAGCAAATCATCCGGCAATCCAATATCTACGAATCCGATAATGACAAAAAGCAATTATTCCAATATTTAGCATCAATAGCCGAAAAAAGCTGGTCAAATACCCAAGAGACGAACGACGATAAAAAATTCAATGAAAGATATGAGATGATGGCTTTATACATAGGAAACAACACTTTATAACGGCTAAAAGTGAGAAGTCGGAAATCGTGCTCCATATCTTCCTATATAGTTAATAAGGAGCATATCATTCCTGATTAAAGAAGATAAATTTTTCAAAGAAGGATACGGCATGGCCGTTCCCGTATATTGTTACTGACTATGAAAAAAATCACAAAATAAGGCATCCCTTACAGATTAATAACTAAGATATACAAACATGGCTTGCAACATTCCACAAATGCCAGTATCTTTGTTGATTATTTAGTAAAGAAAATGGGAAGACGCTCAGGTTACAAAGACACAAATCTCAAAAAAGCCCCTCGCGGACGCAAAATATCGGTGAAGGAAGAGAATACTCTTCTTCCTTTCCTTTTCGAATTGCTGAGCCAACAGAGCAAAAGTTCCGTCAAAGCGCTATTAGGCCACGGACAAATCTTGATAAACGGGAAGGTTACTTCCCAGTTCAACGCTCCTTTAGTGCCGGGAGACGAAGTCGAGATCAGTTACGAACGGGGGAAAGTGGAGTTCACCAATCCGCTATTGCACATTGTCTGGGAAGATGACGACCTGATAGTGGTCAACAAGAAAAGCGGGCTCATGTCCGTTTCCAGCGACCGTGTAAAAGAACGTACCGCCTATCATCTGCTTAGCGATTACGTGAAAAAGAGCGATCCTAAAAATAAAATATTTGTCCTGCACCGTCTTGACCGTGATACATCGGGGCTGATGATGTTCGCCAAAAACCGACGTGTGCAGAAAGCATTGCAGTCGAACTGGAATTCAGCCATTACCCAACGTGCGTATGTCGCTGTTGTGGAAGGCCGACCGGAAAAAGACTCCGACCTGATCGTCTCCAACCTGGTTGAAAATGCCAAGATGCAGGTATATATAGCTGTCGACGGCGACGGAAAGGAAGCCATCACCCGCTACCATGTGCTGCATAGCAACGGCCATTATTCATTATTGGAACTCGACCTGGAGACAGGCCGCAAAAACCAGATACGTGTCCAGATGGAATCTATCGGACATCCCATCGCCGGCGATTACAAGTACGGCGCAGAAACTGATCCCGCCGGACGGCTGATGCTTCATGCCCGACGGCTCTTCTTTATTCATCCGGTAACAGGTGAAGAGATGCGTTTTGAAACACGTATTCCGGATGCTTTCGTTTCATTAGCTAAATAACTAAGACAGAAATATAGACAAAGTATGAAGAAACTCTTTAGCATCTTTTTGCTGGTGTTCGTAACACTGGCTGTACAGGCGCAGATACATCAGCCTGTCAAGTGGAAAATCAAACTGGAGGACTCCAAAACTGCCGAAAAAGAAATCGTGTTTACCGCTACCTCTGAGAAGGGATGGCATTTGTACGATATGAATCTGCCTGAGGGAGGGCCCGTTTCTACTTCATTCACGTTCGAAACCCTGAAAGGGGCCGAATTGATCGGACAACCGGTTTCATCCGTTAAACCGACTGTAGTTTATGACGAACTGTTCGCGATGGATCTCCGTTGGTATCCGGGAACGGTTTCATTCACTCAAAAAGTCAAAATCACCGATCCGAAGAAATTCAAGATTGAAGGTGAGGTTGAATTCATGGCCTGCAACGACGAGACTTGTTTACCTCCTGATCGTGTAAGCTTTACTTTCGATGCAAAGAATACAAAATTGACCTTACCGTCGGATGCCCCGGCTATCGACAAAGAGGATGTAACGGCTATTCAACCGGATACCGAACAGGTGGCGCAAGAAGCAGAAACGCTTACGACTCCCGATCCGGTTGCAAAGACCGATAATATAATTTCCAGCCCGGCAAAGATAGCCAATGAGCTGACAGACGACGCTGCTCTCTGGACGCCGGTCATCGATAACCTGAAAGCATTCGGTGATACAACTGTTACAGCCACAGATACTTCCTGGTTTTTTATCTTCTTCGCTGGGTTCCTGGGTGGATTGATCGCCCTGCTGACACCTTGTGTATGGCCTATGATCCCGATGACGGTCAGCTTCTTCCTGAAACGCACCAAAGACCGGAAGAAAGCTATTCGCGATGCATTGACTTACGGTCTTTCCATCATCGTTATCTATCTGGTTATGGGATTACTGATCACCGGTATATTCGGAGCCAGTGCGCTGAACGACTTATCAACGAACGCGATCTTCAATATCATATTCTTCCTGCTGCTGGTAGTATTTGCTATTTCGTTCTTCGGAGCATTCGAAATGGTATTACCTGCCTCATGGACTACTAAGCTGGATAGTAAAGCAGACTCGACGACCGGTATATTGAGTATCTTCTTTATGTCGTTTACGTTGGTATTGGTATCCTTCTCTTGTACCGGCCCGATCATCGGAACATTGCTGGTTCAAGCTGCATCTATGGGTAACGCAGTTGGCCCGGCTATCGGAATGTTCGGATTCGCATTAGCATTGTCCATTCCGTTCAGTTTGTTCGCCATCTTCCCGAATATGTTGCAAAGTATGCCTAAATCAGGCGGTTGGCTGAACTCCGTAAAGGTTGTATTAGGCTTCTTGGAACTGGCTTTGGCACTAAAATTCCTTTCTGTTGCCGACCTGGCTTACGGCTGGCGTTTACTGGATCGTGAAGTATTTATCGTATTATGGATTGTGATATTTGTTCTGTTGGGCTTCTACCTCTTAGGTAAGATCAAGTTCAGCCACGACAGCGATGTGAAATATGTATCCGTACCGCGCCTGTTCATGGCAATCATTTCATTCGGTTTTGCCGTTTATATGGTTCCGGGGCTTTGGGGTGCACCGCTGAAATCGATCGGTGCCTTCGCTCCTCCTTTGTACACACAGGATTTCAGCCTGTATGACGACGAAGTACATGCAGCCTTCGATGATTACGAAAGCGGTATGGCTTATGCCAAACGGGTAAATAAGCCGGTAATGATCGACTTCTCCGGTTTCGGCTGTGTCAACTGCCGTAAGATGGAAGCCTCTGTATGGACAGATCCGAAAGTAAAACAGTTACTGGAAAAAGATTACGTCCTGATCACCCTGATGGTCGACGATAAGACTAAACTGCCGCATCCGATCGAGATCGAAGAGCATGGCAAAGTGCGTAAACTGAAAACGATCGGTGACAAATGGAGCTACCTGCAACGAAGCAAATTCGGTGCTAACGCCCAACCGTTCTATATCCTGCTGAACGATGAAGGCAAACCGCTCGGCCCGTCCTATGCTTTCAACGAAGATGTATCGAAATATGTACAATTCCTTGAAAACGGATTGAAGACATTTAAAGAGCAAAGTAAATAAAACACCATAGGGGGTAGGTTTTGCCTACCCCTTTTTTATAACTATAAACCCTGGCGTGGTCTATCCGCCTTTATAATATGTCAACGAAACAAGAAAAAATGGAAGCCTTCGGGCAACTGCTCGACATTCTGGATGAACTCCGGGTGAAATGTCCCTGGGACAGAAAACAAACCAATGAGAGCCTGCGTACCAACACGATCGAAGAGACGTACGAATTGTGCGACGCCATTATGAAGAACGATAACAACAACATCAAAAAAGAGTTGGGTGACCTGCTCCTGCATATCGTCTTCTATGCTAAAATTGGTGAAGAGAAAGAAGCATTCGACATCAAGGATGTATGCGACAGTCTCTGCCAGAAACTTATCTTCCGCCATCCGCACGTTTTCGGCGATGCATCTGCCGATACGCCCCAGAAGGTGGAACAAAGCTGGGAACAAATAAAACTAAAAGAAAAAGGTGGCAACAAAACCGTCCTGGAAGGTGTCCCCGCCTCTCTCCCGTCTGTTGTCAAAGCACACCGCATCCAGGACAAAGCGCGCAACGTAGGCTTCGACTGGGAACAACGCGATCAGGTATGGGATAAAGTACACGAGGAATTTACCGAGCTGAAAGAGGAAATCGACAAGATGGATGCCGACAAGATGGAAGGCGAATTCGGCGACTTATTCTTCAGTCTGATCAATGCCGCCCGCCTGTATAAAATCAATCCGGATAATGCATTGGAACGCACGAACCAGAAATTTATCCGCCGTTTTAATTACCTGGAAGATCATACCATCAAAGAAGGACGCTCACTAAAAGAGATGTCGTTGGAAGAAATGGATAAGATATGGAACGAAGCCAAATCGAAGGGGTTATAAAAAACAAAAGGGGAACCGACATCACGTCGCCACCCCTCCCTTAACTTAAACGCCAAAACTAAATCTAAACAAAAAACACAAATAATGATAATATTTTATTTTTTCTTGTTTTCTACTTTCTTATCACCAGGTCCACCTTTCATAAAACTCCGTGCAAACTTATATTCAGCCCGTCGGTATTTATAAAGTTTCTCAGGCGACAATATCTTTTTGAATTTCTCGTAATATTCTTTTTCTAAAGCAGCTTCTTTCAACTTCACCCCGATACATTCATCGTTTACCTTTGAATAATCGGACTCCGTTGGAGATTTCTTATGCTTCATTTCTTTTGAAAGCTTACGGCATTCACGACCTACTTCAAACATCTTTTTCTGCAACTCATCACACAATGGAATAAAAGCTGCTGCTTCTTCCGGAGTTAAGCCTACCTCTGCTGTAATGAAAGCATTTCTCTTTGCCTGGAAGGCCTCCCTGTCAAAATGTCGATGTTCTTTATCTCCCTGCGCCAACACTTTCGAAGAGAACAATACTGAAATCGCCACAAATGTAATAAAAAATATTTTATTCATACAAGTATTATTACAAAAATATGCTAATAACTTCTTTTTTTCATCAAATTATTCATAATTGCCCAATTCTTCTGCTAAAAGATAATCCGTGTACTGTGCCTCCAGATACTCCAGGTATTCCTCATTTTCAGCTTCCTGTATAGCAGATATTGTTGCAGATGCATCGTTAGACTGCACTAATAATGTATCTGTTTTACTTTGCTCACCGTCGATACCGACAATTGCTTTAAAGAACAGCCCCAGCCCGGCAAATACAGCAGCCATATACAACCACGGACGCATACGATCCATCATAGAGATCTTTTTTACCTCTACTTGCGGTTTCTCAGGCAGCTGGCTCATTATATTAGCCGTCAAATCCTCCATGTACCCTTCAGGCACAGTAAAAGGATTTTTTCCTTTAAAACGATCCAGATTGTTTTGTTCTTTTTCCATACTCCTGCGTTTTAATACACCTTTGACGAGCTTTCGTTCAAAAGGTTTAAATGTCTTTTGTTAAAAACTCCTCGACTTTTTTTACTGCATGATGATATGAGGCTTTCAGGGCTCCTACCGAAGTGCCCAGTATATCCGACATATCTTCATACTTCATCTCGTCAAAGTATTTCATGGTAAACACTAAACGTTGTTTCTCCGGCAAAGTAAGAATTGCATTCTGCAACTTCAGCTGTGCTTCATCACCATCAAAGTATTCGTCTCCTTTCAGTCGTTCCAGCAAAAAGACATCCGTATCGTCGATCGACACATTATTCATATTCCGCTGACGGTTCAGAAAAGTAATACATTCATTGATTGCAATTTTATATAGCCAGGTAGATAACTTTGCCTCGCCCCGGAAATAGTCTATATTCGTCCAGGCCTTCAGAAAAGTATTCTGCAAAAGATCGTTGGCGTCATCATGACTCAACACCATCTTCCGTATCTGCCAGTACAACTTTTCCCCATAAAGATTCACCACCCGGGCAAAAGCATCCCTTTGCCTGGCCGGATCCCGTAGCTGTTCTACTAATTCATCTTCTGTATACTGCTGCATCCTCTCTATTTTGGCGTAAATATATAAAAAAATACGGACATAAAAAAAGCGGGCAACTTTGCAGTTGTCCGCTTTTCGGAAGTGCCCAGAACAGGACTCGAACCTGCACGCCTCGCGACACACGCACCTGAAACGTGCGCGTCTACCAATTCCGCCACCTGGGCAATTCA
>OGJY01002475.1_pt1 | contig 18139 bp, 8 predicted proteins | sample 1572231 | NCBI WGS metagenome assembly OGJY01 (sample SAMEA2582121, study PRJEB24529) | metagenome | biome: Human gut stool | place: China | collected 2011
CTTCGGGTGTGTTCATGATTGGAGTGGTAGGCGGTGCCATATTGCCCTTGTTGCAGGGAGTGCTTGCCGATGTTCTTGGAGGCTGGAGATGGTCATGGTTCATTGTCCTCTTTGGAGAAGCGTTTATGCTGTATTATGCATTGATGGGTTCACGGGTCCGTCAGATAGCTGATTGATTTTTGTTTGCCGGTAATTACCATGGAAAACCTGTTGGTGGAATGAATCACTGCTCAGACTTCGTTTGAGGGAAGTCCTGAAAAGGGTCCGCTCCGTATCTGCTCCGTACCTGCTCCGTACTTTCTCCGTATAAAGGTACCTTTATGTGGAGCAGGTACGGAGGAGACACGGAGGAGACACGGAGGAGACACGGCCCGGGTACGGTTCAGACCCTTTCCGGTACAAGAGAAAAAGAGATTGATTCCGCCAACGAATATAGAAAATATATTGATAAATAGTAGTATGAAAAATTTTAGATTGATTGTTTGGTCCGTATTGGCAGTTTTAGTGTCGTGCGGCAATCTGAGGGCTGCAGATGAATTGAAAACTGCGCTTGACGGTAAAGTGGTCGTGGCTTATGTTACTTCCTGGAGTCACGTTATTCCTGACCCTAAGTACATGACTCACATTAATTATGCCTTTGGGCATGTCGATGAGACCTTTGATGGTGTAGGTATTGCCAATGAAGGGCGCTTGAGACAGATGGTGGAATTGAAAAAGCAGAAGCCGGATTTGAATGTACTGTTATCCATCGGTGGATGGGGCAGCGGACGTTTCAGTGAGATGGCCGCGAATGAGAAATACCGCAAGGCATTTGCCAAAGATTGCCGACGGGTGGTGAAAGAGTATGGGCTGGATGGTATTGACATCGATTGGGAGTATCCTACGAGTAATGCCGCCGGCATTTCTTCTTCTCCTGACGACACGAAGAACTTTACATTACTGATGCGGGACATCCGTAAGGCCATCGGCCCGAAGAAGTTGTTGACCCTTGCTACGGTGGCTTCCGGTGAATATATTGATTTCCAGGCTATTCTTCCTTATATTGATTTCGTGAATATCATGTCATACGATATGGGAAATGCCCCTAAGCACCATTCTGCTCTCTACTCTTCGGACAACAGTGGCCGGATGACGGGTGACAAGGCTGTGAAGGCTCATTTGGCTGCCGGTGTGCCTGCCGACAAGCTGGTGATGGGGATGCCTTTCTATGGCCGCGGTGGAAAGGAATATCCCAATTTTCAAGACTTCAACAAGGTGGGATATGCCAAAGGATTCCGTGAATGTTGGGACGAGACGGCCCGGGTACCTTACCTGGTGAATAAGAACGATACACTCGTTTTCGGTTATGAGAATCCGCGTTCATTGGCCATCAAGTGCCAGTATATTCTGAAGCAAAACCTGTTGGGAGGTATGTATTGGGATTATGACGGAGACAACGAGCAGGGTGACTTGCGCCGTACCGTCTATGAGAACCTGATAGAACGCAAGCCTTTTTATGATAAGACCTACCGGGTATTGGTACTCACTGAGAGTGCCGGACAACACAAGCCTTTCTCGGATGCAGCATTGAAATGGCTGGTAGATGAAAGTAAGGTTCAGAACCTGCAGATTCAAGTGCTGAACAATGCCGGCCTTTTGGCACAAAAGAGTGTGCTGGACGGTACGGATCTTGTCATCCAGCTGGACTTTCCGCCTTATACATGGCCCAAGGAGGCGGAGCAGAATTTTGTGGATTACATCAATGAAGGTCGTGGCGGCTGGATAGGCTTCCATCATGCCACGTTGCTTGGAGAGTTTGACGGGTATCCTTTGTGGCAGTGGTTCAGCGATTTTATGGGGGGCATCCGTTTCCGTAACTACATTGCTCCGCTTGCCGACGGCACGGTAGTGGTGGAAGACAAGGAGCACCCTGTGATGAAGAATGTGGATGCCTCGTTCGTCCTCCCCGATGACGAGTGGTACACATACGACAAGAGTCCGCGCCCCAATGTACGTGTATTGGCGAATGTGGACGAATTCACCTATACCCCTGCTTCGGATGTGAAGATGGGTGACCATCCGGTGGTATGGGTCAATGAAAAAGTGAAGGCCCGTAATGTCTATTTCCAGATGGGGCACAGCCCGAAGCTGTTCAAGTCGGATGATTTCACCGCAATGTTGCACAATGCCATTTCGTGGACATTGGGTAAATGACGTGTGCCCGAGCTTCCAAATGACAGAGGCTTACAAAGTATGGACAGGTTGTTTTTTATAGAATAGTTTTTCAGGTAACGGATTATCGTTAAGGTAATTGTTTGTAATAGGTATTTAGTATCTCCCGTATCGTGCTTGTTGTCAGGCCACGATACGGGAGCTTTGTTTTATTTCTTCATCTTCGATTTACGTTTCAAATACCATTTGCAGTCATTGTACGGTATCTTTGATTCCTTGTTAGAGAGATACTCCATGCCGCTCCTCGGTGCCAAAGGGGGTGTTCCCCGGTGCCGAGCCCCTTGCTCCTCGATGTCGGAGGAATGCCCCGTTCAAAAGGCATTTGGAATAGGGGAATGGCTATTTATTAGTATGATGATGCTGGTAAGAGACTTTTTTGATAAATAATATACCTTATATGACTAATTGTCAACCTCGCTCCACATGTTGTACTTTACTTTTATAGCGCAAAAAAAACTTTAATATAAAAGCTATGCAAGTGAGAAATTTAATTGTGGGTGCGCTATTGTTTTCCTGCACCGGGCATGTAAATGCCCAATCATTGACTTTGCGAGTCGATAATATTGATCAGATTGTAGATTCCATGACTTTGGAAGAAAAAGTAAATCTTCTGGTGGGGCGTAACGATTATCTTTTTGGAGGATATGAGAAGCTGGATAAGGCTCCTCGTGTGATGGATTCCAGTATTTCCGGATTTACTCAGGTAATTCCCCGGTTGGGTATTCCTGCCACCGGACTTGCCGATGGTCCTGCCGGTGCTGTTGTTGTGACGCGTCCAGATAGCAAGAAGAATTATTATGCCACAGGATTTCCCATAGGTTCTCTGCTCGCCTGCTCGTGGAACACAGGGCTGGTAGAAACCATCGGCCAGGCAATAGGTAATGAGATTTTGGAATATGGCGTAGATGTTGTGTTGGCACCGGGGATGAACATACACCGTTCACCGCTTTGTGGTCGTAACTATGAATATTTCTCTGAAGATCCTGTATTGACTGGCAAAATTGCCGCTGCCTATATTCGCGGTGTCCAAAGTAATGGTGTAGGAGCTTGTCCGAAGCATTTTGCCGTCAACAGCCAGGAAACGAATCGTACGGAAGTAAACGAGATTGTTTCCCAACGCGCGCTGCGCGAGATCTACCTGAAAGGTTTTGAAATAGCTGTGAAAGAAAGCCACCCATGGACCATCATGTCCTCCTACAATCGTCTGAACGGTCCTTATACCCAGGAAAATTACGAACTGCTGACCACCGTTTTACGTGACGAATGGGGGTTCGACGGTATCGTAATGAGCGACTGGATTCGGCTTCGCAACACTGCTGCCCAGATACATGCCGGCAATGACCACCTGCAGCCGGGCGAGCAAAAGCAAGTGGATGACCTTCTCGACAAAGTGAAGACCAACCAACTTTCTGTGGCAGACATTGATATTTGTGTAAAACGAATGCTGAACTACATTGTTAAAACCCCTCATTTCAGAGGATATAAATATAGCGATAACCCAGATCTGAAAGCTCACGCTCTCCTTGCTCGCCAATCGGCCGCCGAAGGTATGGTGTTGCTCAAAAACGATAATGGCGCATTGCCATTGAGAAACGTGAAAAAAGTCGCACTCTTCGGTTGTACCTCTTACAACTTCTGGGCAGGTGGCACTGGTTCGGGTAATGTCGTTAAGCCTTATGTTGTGAATATGCAACAAGGCCTTAATAATGCCGAATTTGAAACCACAGGAAATCTGGAAGAGCTATATAATAAATACCTCGACTACCAACGTGCCAAGAACCGTTGCGACCGTGGCAAATCTCAAGGTTATTATGGTGAAGAAAAGGATATACTGGAAATGCCTGTCAGCAAAGATTGTATCGTTTATCAAGCCAAGGAAGCTGATGTGGCTATCCTTACCATCGGTCGTCAGGCTGGAGAAGGTAATGACCGCACGATTGAAAACGATTTTAATCTGAGTGAAGTTGAACAGAATCTGCTAAGTGACCTCTGCAACGCTTTTCATGCCCTTGACAAGAAGGTGATTGTAGTGCTCAATGTGGGTGGTGTTGTTGAAACTGCTTCATGGAAAAGTCTTCCCGATGCTATTCTGTTGGCATGGCAGCCTGGTCAGGAAGGAGGAAACTCTGTAGTAGATGTATTGCTGGGTAAAGAAAATCCATCAGGAAAGCTGGCCATGACTTTTCCTATCACTGTCATGGATCATCCTTCTTCACGTAACTTTCCACTCAATGGATATAAAGGACAAAGAGGTAGTGCCGGACGTGAAAATATAGACTATACTCTGCACAAAGAAGGTATCAATATCGGTTACCGTTATTTTAATACTGTAAACAGACCGGTTTCTTATCCTTTTGGTTACGGATTGAGCTACACGGAATTTTCTTATGACAATTCTGTTGTAAAAGCTACCGGTAAAGGTTTCAAAGCTAGTATCCGCGTAAAGAATATTGGTAAAGTGGCAGGGCGTGAAAGCGTTCAACTCTATGTCTCCGCTCCTGCCGGTGGACTGGAAAAACCAGCTTGTGAATTGAAAGCTTTTGCTAAAACTAAACTATTGCAACCTGGTGAGAGTGAAATACTGATATTCAATGTATCCGACTACGATTTGGCTTCTTTTGACGAAAGTATACAAAGTTGGGTAAGTGCCAAAGGAAAATATATTGTAAAATTTGGTGCTTCCATTGAAGATATCCGTGGTATAGGAGCTTATTGGTTATCTAAAGAATTTACTAAAAAAGTTAATGACGTATTGAAACCAACAATGTCTCTTAATGAACCGGAGTAATTGAATAACTCTTTTATATATAAACTAATACTATTTTATTATGAAAAACTTTTCAATGATACTGCTCATGATTGTTTCGATGATATCATGCTCTTCAAAGGGCGATGAGCTGAAAGAACTTCCATCTCTTCCGGACGAGCCAGTGATAGAGGAGCCAAATCCCATTCCTGGTTCTACCGACAAAATAGTTGTCGGTTATGTTACATCATGGTCAAATCACGAGGTGAAGCCGGAATATGTTACCCATATCAATTATGCCTTCGGGTATGTGCAGGGAACATTCCGTGGTATCGGAATCTCCAACGAGGAACGTCTGAGGTCGGTTGTTGCCTTGAAGAAGCAAGCCTCCCACTTGAAGGTGCTCTTGTCGATAGGAGGTTGGGGCAGTGGCAACTTCAGTGAGATGGCAGCAGATGCCGACAATCGCCTCGCTTTTGCTGCCGACTGTAAGCGCGTGATTGATGAGTTTGGTCTCGACGGCATTGATATAGACTGGGAATTTCCTACGAGTAACATGGCAGGTATCTCTTCGTCACCCGACGACACTCGCAACTACAACCTGATGATGCGCGACATTCGTCAGGCTATAGGAAGCAACAAGCTTCTGACGCTCGCAACAGTATGCTCTGCCGATTACATCGATTTTGAAGGCGTTATGCCCTATATTGACTTTGTCAACATCATGGCGTACGACATGGAGAATCCTCCTAAGCACAATGCTCCCCTATATCAGTCTTCAAAATTCCCCGGATGGTTTAACTGTGACATGGCGGTCAAGGCGCACTGTGCCAAGGGAGTGCCCGCATCGATGCTTGTGCTCGGTATGCCTTTTTATGGTCATGGAACCGATATTTACGACCACTCCACAGATTTTAAGAATGTAAAGGTGCCCTCGGGGTACACCAACTGTTGGGACGACGAGGCAAAGGTCCCTTATGTGACCGACAAGAATGGACGTTTTGTCCTCAGCTACGACAACGCTCGCTCAATAGGTTTGAAATGTGATTATATTCTCGAAAACGAACTTCTTGGAGCCATGTTCTGGGACGATGCCGGCGATGACAGTAACGACACGCTTCATAAGACTATAGCTAATAAACTTTTTGTTAAATCTAACTGACAACTATATAAGCTATATATATCAGTAGATTGCTTTAATATAGGAATGGTGCTTTCTGGTAGAAAAACGGGACTGTCTAACAACTAAGAAGTTAGATGGACTCTCTTTTTTTAGGCAGTATGCTTTCTGGGGGGTATGATGTATTTTAAACCTTCTTGATAGTTTTTAAACTTATGCGATGTTATGTCGTATTTTAAACCTCAAATGTTATTTTTTACCCGCTATTGGAAAGATTCATTAATACATTTGCAGAAGTTCTAACACTAATGATTTTATTTAATTCTAATTCTAATGCTAATGGGAAAGTTATGCAGATTACATCTCCTTTTGTTGGCTTTGTTGCTACCGGGAGTGTCCTTCGCACAAAATCTTTTAAAAGTGCAAGGTTGTGTTACTGACGAGCAGAACGAGCCACTTATCGGGGCTACCGTGCAGACTAAAGACAAGTCGAAAGGCACGATAACGGATAGCGGTGGCAACTATGTTTTGTCGGGAGTTCCCAAGGGTTCAACCTTGGTGTTTTCGTATGTCGGCTACAAGTCGAAAGAAGTAAAGGTGACATCAGCTTCTCTTAATGTTGTCATGGAATCGGATGATGAACTGCTTGATGAAGTGGTTGTCATCGGCTATGGCCAGCAGCGTAAAGTGACGCTGACGGGTTCTGTCTCCAACGTAGGAGGTAAGGAACTTCTCAAATCGCCGGCCGCATCGCTTGGCAATACCCTTTCGGGTAAGCTTCCGGGACTCCAGTCGGTGCAGTATACCGGCGTTCCCGGTGCCGACGACCCTGTTATCCGCATCCGTGGTATCGGTTCGTTCAACAGCGCCGAACCTCTTGTGCTTGTCGATGGTGTAGAGCGTGAGTTCAGCCAGATAGACCCGAACGAGGTGCAGGACATTTCTATTCTTAAGGACGCTTCCGCTACGGCAGTCTTCGGCGTGCGTGGTGCCAACGGCGTTATTCTCGTTACAACACGTCGCGGCGAGGTAGGCAAGCCTGCCATCACACTGACCACTTCAGTAGGTCTTCAGCAGATTTCCAAATTCCTTGAGCCGGCAAACTCCTACGAGTATGCAACGGCTTACAATCATGCTCAGGAAGTGGAAGGAGTAGCCGAGGACGGATGGAAGTTCTCGAAGGAAGCTATACAGCACTGGAAGGATATGGATATGCCTACCGTTTATCCAAGCACCAACTGGTTCAAGTACTTGATGAATGACCACGCATGGCAGGAACAATATAATATTAATGTGTCGGGTGGTACTGAACGTGCCCGCTATTTCGTTTCCGTCGGCATGCTCAATCAGGACGGCCTTTTCAAAACCTTCGACCAAGGCGATGACGCAAACTTCAAATACCGCCGTTACAACTTCCGCGCCAACCTCGATGTGGATTTCTCTAAGCTGAGCACGCTTTCCATCGGTATCGGTGGCCGCATCGGCAGACGTAACTCTATCGGTAATGGTGAGTATAACGGTCAGTCGGGTGTCTTTGGCGTGGAAGGTCTTCTCAACAATGGTACGCCAATGTCAGGCTACGGTCTTGACAGTGAGGGACATCGCATTGTTTCCGACCCTGACCTTGTTGGCGCGGTTGGCTCCGATGGTCTCGGTCTTATCTACCAGCACGGTTATACTGTTCAACGCCAGAATGTCGTAAACCTCGACCTTCAGTACAAGCTCAAGCTCGATTTTATCACCAAAGGGCTTGATTTCCGTATCAAGGGTTCCTACAACTCTGACTATACACAGCAGAAAGCACGTACTACTTCCGGTGGTATCAGCTACAAGGCCACCATCGCTAAGGGTGAATACGAGGAAGACGGTGCTCCAAAGGTGGTTTATGTCCGTCAGGGTGACTCATGGCCTCTTGGCTATGAAGAGAAGAAATGGGGGGGCAGGAACTGGTATGCAGAGGCGAGTCTCAACTATACCCGCAAGTTCGGTGACCACAATTTCGGTGCGCTCGTTCTTTATAATGAATCTAAAAACTACTATCCTGGCGGTGTCTATAATTCTATCCCCCGTGGTTATGTAGGTATGGTAGGCCGTGTCACTTACGACTACCAGACTAAGTATATGATAGACCTCAATATGGGCTATAACGGCTCAGAGAACTTCGCCAAAGGTAAACGCTTTGGTTTTTTCCCTTCTGCTTCTCTCGGCTGGATCATCTCCTCTGAAAAATTCTGGGAGCCTATCCGCAAGGTGGTTTCTTATCTTAAACTTCGCGGTTCTATCGGTAAAGTAGGTAATGACCAGGGTGTCGGCCGCTTCCTCTATCTGCCCGGTACATGGCAGTTCTACACCAACAACGGTGGTGCATGGTGGACCAACGACCGTACAGGTAACTTCGGTACCAACAACGGTGTGTTCATGCCCGGTGCACGCGAATCCAGCAACGGTAACCCCGATGTTACTTGGGAAACAGCCACCAAGCAGAACTATGGTGCCGATGTACACTTCTTTGGAGATCGCTTGAGTCTCGGTGTCGACCTCTTCTGGGAAGACCGCAAGAACATCCTCGTTTCCAACGAAACAACCATCGCGGGTATTTCCGCTCTCAAGCCCAATTCCATCAACTTTGGCCGTGTCAAGAACCATGGCTATGAAATGACCCTGCGCTGGGCCGACAAGATAGGTAAAGTGGACTACTCGATAGCTCCTACATTCGCTTTCGCACGCAACAAGGTGGTGGAAATGGCAGAAGTGAAGAAGGAATTCCCGCACATGTACCGTACCGGTCATCCTGTAGGTCAGCCTTTCGGCTACGACTTCTTTGAGTTCTATGTTCCCGGTGAAACCGAACAGCGCTACAAGGAAGTTTACGGTGTGGACATGCCGGACCAGCAGATTACATTGCGTCCTGGTGACAGCGTATTCGTTGACCTCACAGGTGATGGTAAGGTGGATGCCAACGATGTACATGCTATCGGCTACAGCGATATTCCTGAGTATACCGGTAGCATAAACGCAAAGCTCAACTGGAAAGGTCTCGACTTCTCCATGACTTGGGTAGGTGCCACCCACGTCAACCGTCAGCTCAGTTCTTTCTATACTCCGGCCTTCGGTACGGGTAACCAGTCCATGCTCAATAAATGGGTCTATGACAACTCCTGGACTGAGGATAACCCCGGTGCCAGCCTGCCACGTATCTCTCTTGAGAAATCGGCACGCGAGCATAACGGCTCACTTTCAGACCCATGGATGGTCGATGCATCGTATATCCGTCTGAAGAACCTTGAGATTGGTTATTCGTTCCGCATACCCGGTGTGCCCATCAACAACATCCGTGTTTATGCCAATGGCTATAACCTCCTTACTTTCACAAGCTTCAAGGCCAATGACCCGGAGGCACAAGCCGGCTATGGTAGCACACGTTATCCTATGACCCGTGTTTATAACTTCGGTATCAACTTAAACTTCTAACATTCAAGACAATGAATCTTATAGAGAAACTCAAAATAAGAACTGCTACTATTATTATATATGTAGCAAGTATCATGATGGGGATGGGGTCGCTGGGCTCCTGTGTCGATGATATCAACATCGGAAATGGCTTCCTCGACAAGCAGCCGGGTGTCGACGTGACCGTAGACTCCATCTTTGTCAAGGGAGAGAATGCAAAGCGTTTCCTCTGGCACATGTACGGTGCCATGCACAATCCTTTCACCTATACAGGTGCAGTATGGTATTCTCACCCCGATGCTTTGACCGATATTTGCCAGTCGTACTGCGGATGGCACAATCTCGGAAAGTACTACGGTGGTGACCTCACCGAGACCGACCAGGATAACGGTGGTTTCGCCAAGTTCCCTTTCATCGCCAACGGCGACGGCAATAACCGTGCAGGTATCTGGCGTACCATCCGTGAGGGTTGGATTTTTATCGAGAACATCGATCGTGTTCCTGACCTGAGCGAATCTGAGAAGAGCCAGCTCCGTGGCGAGGTGTATGTCATCATGGCATCGCGCTATCTCGATGCTTTCCGCAACTTCGGAGGCCTTCCGAAAGTTGACCGCTCATACTTGGCTGCTGATGTTGTAGACGGTAGGCGCATGAGCGTAATCCAGACAGCAGAGTTCATTGATGAGCTTATCCAGGCCGCCATCGACGAGCCGGGTCTTCCTTTCTTTGTGCAGGATCAGGCCACCAATTCCGGACGTCTGACCAAAGGCTCGGCCTATGGTCTGCGTGTAAGACTGTGGAACTTCGTGGCTTCGCCTCTGTTTAACAGTGACAAACCTTATCTAGAATTCACCCGCAACGAGGAGAATCAGGACCTCAACCAGGTATGGACCGGCGGTTACAAGTCCGAACTTTGGCAGAAAGCACTGAAGGCTTGTGAGGATTTCTTCCAGGCCAATAGTACCAACGGCAACTATTTCGCCCTTGTACAGCCCACTGGTGACAGTGAACAAGACTATTGCAACGCTTTCCGTGCCGCCTATTGGTTTCGTGGTAACAGCGAGAAGGTGATTGAAGTGCATGCCGGTTTGGGCACAAACGCTTGGAATGGTGACTGGAATGTAGAAGGTATGGATGAGTTCGGTATGGCTCTCTTCACCCTCGAATATATGGAAATGTTTGGTATGGCAGACGGTCGTAACTTCCCTTACGATGACGTGTTCAATACTGATAACCCCAACAACGTAGATATCTTTGTCAATCGCGACCCGCGTCTCTACGAGACAATGGTAGTGAATCGCAACAATCTTGTCGAGCAATATCAGGGGCTTTCGAGCACCGAGATGTGGCAAGGCGGTAATGTCGACCAGACCTTCAATCCTGCTGTTACCGACAATCCATGGTCTACCCGCATGAAACTGTTCAAGTATCTCCGCGACAACGGCTATGCAGCATACTATCCGACCAATTTTGCTTATCTGCGTATGGCTGACATTCACCTTTGCTACGCTGAAGCACTCGCACAGACAGGCAATCTGCAGAAAGCCTGCGACGAAATGAATAAGGTGCGCGCACGTGTAGGTCTTGGCAAGGTAGAGGCCATGAATCCGGAGCTCAACCTAACTGCCAATAAGGACAACTTCATCGAGCAGCTCCTTAAGGAACGTGCTTGCGAGTTCGGTTATGAAGACTCCCGCTGGTATGACCTCATCCGCTACAAGAGGTCTGACATATTCAAGAAACAGGTACACCAGCTACGTGTATGGCGCAAGGATGCCAACGGCAACAAGATGAATCCTGCCGACTACAATGGCAACACGAGCCTTGAACCCGGTGAACCTTGGCCGAACTGTATCTATGAGAAGATACCTTGTACCAACAATATCCGCGTATGGTGGGATACTGACGACCAGACGAGCAAGTGGACTGACAAATGGTATCTCACGCCTATTTCACGTGATGAAATCAACAAGGGCTATGGCCTGAACCAGAACCCGGGTTGGTAATCCAGATTTTAAACATCAATAAGACTTATAGAATATGAATATAAATAGAATGTTGATGCTTGCGACTGCCGTTGCCTCTCTCACGGCAAATGCGCAGGTAAAACTCAACGACAAGAATGCAAATGCCTATGATTTGGGTTACGGTGTGGAAATAAGCAATTTCCTCAGCACCGCTTCCGCTACCACAATCACAGGCGAAGAATTGCAGCAGACTTCGGCAACTAACCTTGCCCAGGCCCTCTATGGACGTCTGCCGGGCCTCACGGCTCTATCGCAAGGCGGCTTCTCAGGCGATGAAAATAAGGGTGCCACGTTTAATATTCGTGGCTTTCACACGCTTAACGATACCGGCATTCTCATCCTCGTCGATGGCTATGAGCGTCCCATCGACCGCCTCAGTGTAGAGGAGGTGGAGAGCGTTACCGTCCTCAAGGATGCTGCCGCCACGGCACTTCTTGGCCATGAGGGTATCAATGGCGCTATACTTGTGAAGACAAAGCGTGGCGCTGAAGGCAAGACACGTGTCAAGGTGGGCTACAGCCATAAGTTCCAGTTCGACCCTGAATTCGCAGACATGGTGGACGGTTACGGATATGCCAGCGCTTTCAATCGTGCCCGTCGCAATGACGGACTCTCTGCCGCATACACCGAGCAGGAGCTTAACCTCTTCAAGGACGGTTCCGATCCGTACTTCTATCCTAACGTGAACTGGCGCGACCTTACTTTCAAGAACACTGCCGAGGAAGACCATGCATACGTTTCGGTGTACGGAGGTACGAACAAGGTGAAATACTACACCCATATCGATTATACCGATGTGCGCGGTGCTCTCAAGGATACCAAGCAGGCAGACTACAATGCGCAGCTGCGCCAGTCGAAGGCCAATATCCGTACCAACCTCGACTTCAGCCTCACCAACACGACTCTCATGTCGGTGAACCTCTTCGGTATGTTCCAGGAGAGCAAGCGGCCCTCAGACCTCAATGCTGACGATGCTACAGCTGCTGTCTACGACCTGCCGGCAAGTGCTTTCCCCTACAAGACCTCAACAGGTATCTGGGGTGGTAACGAGGCGTACGGTGATGCCAACCCCATTGCCAAGATTCAGGAGTCCGGCTTCTACAAGACCCATCAGCGCCAGCTGTGGGTGGATGCCAAGCTGTCGCAAAAGCTCGACTTCCTGCTCGATGGCCTGAGCGTATTTGTCAGTGCCGGTTATGCCAATTCGTCGATTTACGCGGAGAATTCGCACAAGTCACACCAGTATGGCTATGAGCGTTACACCGGTGCCATTGGTGACAAGAACAACGTAGCCCTGAACACATTCGGCAACAAGGAGACCAACCTCACCTTCAGTAACTGGAATGCCGGCCAGTGGTGGAAAGCAAAAGCTACCCTGGGTTTCAACTACAAACGTTCGTTCTTCGACAACGACCACTTCAATGCTGCCGTTCTTTATGATAACAGTGGTTCGAGCACTGACGGACGTGGAAACACCTACTATCGTCAGAACATCATGGGAGTCTTCCACTACGATTTTCAGAACCGCTACGTTGCCGACCTTGTGCTTGCGGGTAACGGCTCCAGCCGTACCTATCCCTCCAAGTGGGCATTCTCACCCACATTGTCGCTCGGCTGGATTTACGCTGACAACAACGAGGGTCTGCTCAACTACGGTAAGTTGCGCGCATCGGCCGGCATCCAGCATACCGATTATATGCCTACCTATGGCATGTGGCTTCCTACATGGGATGTTACGCACGGTTATGTGGTTATCGGCAACAACTATGGCGCTACATGGGGCGCATCGCTTGGCTCCTTCCCGACCACCGATTTCTCGCAGGAGACATCTACGAGCTTCAACTTGGGCACCGACCTTCGTCTGGCAAATGCTCTTGACATCTCTGTGGATGCTTTCTACCAGCTTCGCAGCCACATCATGCTCTCTGCAAACTATGAGAATTCATCGGTGGTGGGTATACAGTCGTCATACAACGATGTTGGCGAAGTCAAGAGTTACGGTCTTGAGTTAAGCGCCAAGTATGCGAAGAAGATCACTTCCGACCTCAATCTCAACTTGGGCGCCAACTTGTCGTGGGCACGCAATGAGGTGAGCAAGTATATCGGCACACCTACTTATCCGCTGAGCAACCCTGTAGGCCACCGTGTAAACGAGGCATGGGGACTCAAGTCGGCAGGCTTTTTCAAGAATCAGGCCGACATCGATGCCAGCTATCGTCAGGAATACTCTACCGTAAGCCCTGGTGACATCAAATACCAAGACCTCAACGGTGACCAGGTAATCAACGAGTTCGATGTGACCAGTCTCGATGGTGCTACTGGCATCCCTGAACTCAACTATGCCTTCAATGTCGGTGTTGAGTATAAAGGTTTCGGTCTGAACGCATGGTTCCAGGGCACTGGCAACTACATGAAGTATCTGCCGTCAGCCATATGGGGTGGTATGGCCGACAACGGCAACCTTTCAGTGGACTACTACAACAACTGCTGGGATGTGGCTGGCGACAACGCTCTCTACCCACGTCTGACAACTCAGAACAACAGCAACAACAGCCAGGCAAGCAACGTATGGTACAAACCTGTCCACTTCTTGAAGATGCGTAACATCGAGGTTTACTATAAAGTTCCTGCAACGGTGCTCTCGAAGCTCTCTCTTAGCGCAGCCAAGGTGTTTGTTCAGGGCGAGAACCTTCTTTCCTTCGACAACGTCGACGCTATGGATGCCGAGGTACTTTCGACGGCATATCCCATGTTCAAGGGTGTCAACATCGGTGTCACATTAACTTTCTAATTAAAAATACATTTATGAACAAGATAAAATATGCTTTTTTAGGTATAGTTGCAGTAGCCTTTGCAGGCTGCGCCGATCTGGATTACAACGAAGCTTCGAATCGTGACGAGGACTGGACCTACAACAGTCCCCTCAATGGTGTCAAGGCTCTTGTCTACGATGTCTACGCACAAATGCCGAGCGAATTCAAGGATAATTCCTACGGTAATGGCGCCATGATAGCCAGTGCCACAGACGAGTCTGAGTTTGCACTTTCCTTCTCGCCCATTCACAAGTATTTCAACGGTGGTTGGACTCCTTCGAACCCTTTTTCAATTACATGGGATAGGTCATACCGTGCCATCACTCAGGTACACATGTACCTTGAGCGCATCCACAAGATAGACCTGTCGGATTATGAATATGATCCCGACTATCAGACCATGGTACAACAGTTTGAGATATTTCCTTACGAGTTGCGTTTCCTTCGTGCCTATTTTTACTTCGAGTTGGTACGTGCCTACGGTGATGTGCCTTTGGTGACCACAACCCTCACCAATGAGCAGGCCAACAGCGTGGAACGCACTCCGGCCAAGGATGTGTTCAGGTTCATCATCAATGAATTGGATGCCGTGGCTGAATACCTGCCCGTGTCGTATAATGACATTCCCGGTCAGGAAATCGGTCGTGCCACCCGTGGTGCTGCCCTTGCGCTGAAGGCACGCGTGCTACTTTATCAGGCTTCACCTTTGTTCAATACAGACAATAGCAAGGAGCTTTGGAAAGAGGCCGCTGCTGCCAGCAAGGTAATCATCGATAATGCACAGCGCTGGGGCTACAAGCTCAGCGAGTATGCCAACCTGTGGGGGCACGATACATTCACCAATCCTGAATTTATCTTTGTTCTTGGCACTCAGGCAAGCAACACCTTCGAACAGTACAATTATCCTGTGGGTGTGGAGAACGGTAACTCCGGTAACTGCCCTACACAAGCACTGGTGGACGCATACGAATATCAGTTCGATGGCAAGACATTCAAGGAGAAACATCCTGGAGATGTCGATGTGACCGCCGAGAATCCATACGATGGCCTCGACCCGCGTTTCGCACTCACTGTAGTGAAGAACGGCGACCTCTGGCCGTCCAACACCGCTCAGCAGATTGCCATCGAGACGTATCAGAACGGCTTCAACGGTGCTCCTAAGTACGGCGCAACTCCCACGGGCTACTATTTGAAGAAGTTTGTGGACGGCAATTGTATCACCACAGCCAACAACCAGACTACAACACGCCACAACTGGATTGTGATGCGTCTGGCCGAGGTTTACCTCAACTATGCGGAGGCCATGTACAACTACTACGGCAATGCTGACGAACCGGGCGATTTTGGCATGTCGGCCAACGAGGCTGTCAATGTGCTTCGTAACCGTCCGGACATCATGATGCCTGAATTCCAAGGAAACAATGGCTTTGAAGAGCGCTACATGCGTGAGCGTATGGTAGAGCTTGCTTTCGAAGGGCAGCGCTTCTGGGATGTACGTCGCTGGAAGAAGGGTGCCGAGTTCTTCAAGAATGTGGATGTGGCAGACTTCAAACTGGATGGAAACGGCAACTTGATTCTCAATCGGGTGACTAAGACTCGCCAGTGGGACGAGAAGTACAACCTCTATCCGATTCCGCAGTCTGAAATTCAGAAGAATGGCAATCTGAAGCAGAACCCCAATTGGTAAAACAGATTCAACGAAATTTCAAACGAATAAGATTTATGAAAAAACATATTATATATCTTCTGGTCTCAGGATTCGCATTGCTGTCGAACATGGCACTGACCTCGTGCAGTGATGATGATGTGGAGGATGCCAACGATGTGCTTGTGGTGAAGTCCGTCCTGCCTACAAAAGTTATGGAAGGACAGGTTGTCACCATCACTGGTACGGGTCTTGAGAAGGCCACTTCCGTTGTGTTCCCTGGCAATGTCTCTGTGAACAACATTACCAAAGTAGGCAACGGCTATATCTCTGTAATAACTCCTGCCGGCGTTTCTGCAGAGGGGGGAACAGTAACAATAGAAGCCGACGGTGAATCGGCAGAGTCGGTCATGACGCTGACTATTGGCAAGCCCGAGCCTTTGCGTGTGGCTCCTCTTGACAAGGAAATAAAAATCAACGAATGTGTGGAGGTGTACGGCAACGACCTCGAATTTATCACCAAGGCTTACTTCCCCGGTGAAGAAGGCAAGGACATTGTTGTAGATGCAAGCAACTTTAAGCGTAAAGCTACCGGTTCTCTCTACATCTATTCGCCAATGGGTATAAAAGCCGGACTTGCCCAAGTTGTCCTCGAAGACTGCAGCGGCAAAAAATATACTTTGCCAGAGGTTACGTTGTCTGACGAGATTGTAGGTGGCAGCGAAGAAACCGGAGGTGAAGGATACACTCCAATCTGGAAAGGCGATGTCTATATCTACGATTGGGCCAACTGGCAGTATCTGACATCAGACCAGCTGAGTCTTGAAGGTTTTCAGATTCAGGAAGGTCTTATGATTCGTCTTACCTTTGATAATCCCGATGGTGCCAGCGTATGCGTATGTGATGGCAATTGGGGGGCACCCGATGTTGACGGCGAAGGCAATAACACCGTGTGGGTTGCTGCAGGTACTACCGAACTCGAATTTCCCATATCGCAGGGTATGGCAGAAACTCTGAAAGCTGGTGGTGGCATCATTGTCGGTGGTGGTAACTACACACTGAAGAAGATTGAGTTGTTCCGCGAGTATCCTACACTTTGGGAGGGCGAATACACTACTGGCTGGTGGTGGTATCTCCCGGCATCTGAGCTTGACCTCTCGGCAATAACGCCAGAAGCCGGCCAAACTATTAAGTTCACGTTCACTCACCATGATGCTCCTCAGACTTTCTGTCTGTGTGATGGTTGGTGGGGTGCTCCTTTCATCCGCGATGGCGGCGAAAGCGGTAACAACATTGTTCTTGCCGCTGGTGAGGACTTTCTGGAATTTGAAATCTCGGAAGGTATGGCGGCAACGATGAATGGCGAATCCGAAACCGCTCTCATCATTGGCGGTGACATAACAATTACCAAGATTCAGATTAAGACAGATTAAACTCTATACAAAGGAGTCAGAGCCTGATATCTGTAAACATTTTAAGTCTGCCGGAGAGCTAAAGTTCTTCGGCAGACTTTTTGGTAACTTATGCTTGCCGCATTTCCTCTTTTTATGTGGTTTAGTATAACCCATCCGAGGTTGTCGTGTTTCGGTTGCGCTCTCTTCTATAAAGTTTATTTCTGCAAACATCTGTCATGCTGTCACACAAAGGGGGGTATCCTTTTGACCATAAGCCGATTAAAGCGTGACAGATACCCGTGATAGATAGAAAGCATTACAACCATCCGCCACACTTTCCCACTTTTATAAAATATTGCGTTGCATATTTGTTTTGTGGGCTATGAAAATAGCTATAGTCTTAGTTTTCGGTATGAAACTTTTGGTTTTGAAGCCAAATACGGACAGTTTTTGCAAGTAAAACTATTAGTTTCAAGGCTTGAAACTCTTGGTTTATACAGTGAAAAACTATCATTCCAGCTTGTCGGGTGTCAGCAAGGGTATCTGCATAAAACGGCCGAAACAGACACTTTTCGTACGAAAAGTGTCTGTTTCGGCATAAAGGTGCTGTATTCTGGAGCAGATTTGAGGAGTGATACCCTATTTCCTTTTTCTGATTGCTGTTATATAGGGAACATCTCATTTGAGGAACGGGTCACCGTTCTTGTCTTTGCTCACTACCCAGCGGAAAGCA
>OGJY01002478.1_pt1 | contig 18110 bp, 13 predicted proteins | sample 1572231 | NCBI WGS metagenome assembly OGJY01 (sample SAMEA2582121, study PRJEB24529) | metagenome | biome: Human gut stool | place: China | collected 2011
TCTTTGTCGTTTGGACCAACTTCTTGAACAACAACAGTTTTACCAATTGCAACCTCGTCATTAGCAACAGCATCACTATCAACGATTTCTGCATAACGAATTTTTGTTTCAAGAATCTGAATTTGTCCTTCAACAAAGGCTTGCTCGTCTTTGGCTGCTTCATACTCAGAGTTTTCTGAAAGGTCACCATAAGAACGTGCAATCTTAATACGTTCTACAACTTCTGGACGACGGACGAGTTTGTACTCCTCCAATTACGCTTCAAGTTGTTGTTTCTCTGCTTGTGTCATTACATATGTTTTTTCTGCCATTTTTTTCTCTTTTCTATTTTTTGAGCCGTTGGCTGTATCGTTAGAATCACTATTCGTTTGCTTGATTTTAATGAGCCAATCAGACTATTTATCTTTTAGTTTGCTGTTAATGTAAGTTTCAACGTTATGCTGATGCTCTTCATAGCTTTCAGCAAAATAGACATTACCAGTGGTTACATCTGCCACAAAGTACATGTACTTGGTAGATGATGGATTGATAACCGCTTCAATCGCAGACAGACTAGGACTGTCCACAGGACCTGGCATCAACCCCTTATGAACATAATCATTATAAGGGGAGTCAATGTTTGTGTCAATAGTTGCATCTTCTTTCAAGGTCGTTTCCTGACCAAGTTTTCCAAGAGCATAAAGAACTGCGATATTACTTTGTAGAGCCATGTCTGAGTTTAGACGATTATAGAAGACGCTAGCAATGTTTTTACGGTCGTCATCTGTAGCTCCTTCTTTTTCAACAAGAGAAGCTAGGGTCAAAATCTCATTAATATTATGTCCACTAGATGAAATCGTCGCATAGTAAGGTGATAGGTAGGTATCCATCGTTGACAACATTTCCTCTGCCAAAGACTCCACCGTCGTATCATCATGAATGTTATAAGTCGCTGGGAACAGATAACCCTCTAGGACATACTTAGCATCCGTAGAATTTGGAAGGTTTGCCAACAAGGTTGGGTACTTCGCTTTCATCTTTGTAATGAAAGCATCATCCTTCATCAATTTCAAGAAATCTTTCGCCTTAAGTCCAGTTGATGATTTTTTGCCTTTTTTAGCTGAAGAATTAACTTCAACTGCCTTGGCAATTTGATCGATGGTATATCCTTCTTTGACCAAGACCGTACCAAGAGATGGCTCCTGAGGTTTATCACTTCCTTTTTTCTGAAGTGCCTCAATAATTTCATCCATGGTCATGCTAGCCTGAAGGTTGTAGTAACCACTTTTCAGATTTGAGATGTTTTTAAACTTGGTATAGTAATTAAAGACCTTACCAGACTTAATAACACCAGCTGATTCCAAGAGTTGGCCGATATAACTGCTACCTGAATTTTCGGGAATTTCAACACTAACAAACTTAGTTGAATTAACATCTTTTGCGCCAACAGCATCACTAACATAGCGATAACCAAAGAATGTAGCTACTGACAAGATAAGTAGCAAGAAGATAATAATGTTTCTTGCAATTTTACCAGCACGACGGTTATTTTTATTGCGTTTGTGATTTCGGTTAGAACGTGAAATCGGCTCTTCGTCGACAATGTCAGCCTGTTTACCATCTTTTGGCGAAGACTTTTTCTTCTTCACTTTCTTGCCTTTCTTTTTCTTAGGTTTTCCAGAGGGTTCTAGAGAAATACTCTCATCATCCTCATTACCATCAGCTACTAGCTCTGATTGAACCTTTTCTTGCGACGCTTGGTCACTTGTTGCATGATGTTCCTGCAAGAATGCTTCTTTTTGACGTTCTGAGGTCAATTTGGCCTCCAATTCTTTAGGGTCTGTATAAATAGCTTCGTTAGACTTAGCTTCAATGAGCTCCTTGGCAACATCTGCAGGAATATACTCCTCTTCAGATGCTTCGTTAAGACTAGTCTCCCAAACTGGACGTTTAAAACGGCGTTTCGACGTTTCAGTCTCCTGAGGAATATTTACCTTTTTCGCCTCCTCAATTGGCTCTTTAGGAATAGACGCTAGGTTTGAATGAGCATCAGATGCTAAAGACTCCGCTTGAGAATCTGAAAACAAGCCAAGACTATCTTGTTGAGAATCTTGGGCTGTCTCAGAAGTCATAGATTTAGCAAAGGCACTGTGTGAAACAGAATGTGAACTAAAATCTTGGTTACTTACTTTATTAGACGCTGAATCACTACGAGTTGTAGCGCTCTCAGCTGACGTTGAAAGTGGTGTCTCGGGCATAGTTGCACTTTTATTATGCTCCTCCTCACGAAGAGAATGGAGCCGTGTCGCTTCTTGTAAGTCTCGGAGAATCTGATCTTTGAAGCTTAGGCTATCTTCAGAAGCTTCCGAGTGTTCATTAAACTTGTCCGTCAAGGCATACCTCCTCTATAGTAACAAACGCCATTATATCTTAAAAAGTCAGTTAATGCAAATCAATTGGTCCTTTGTCACAGTAACGTAACACTGAAATCAATGGGTTTCTGGGTTCTCCCAGACCATATTATACCAAGAGCTTCCACCATGATTTGATTCTGATTCTCCCTCATCAGTAAAACCATTCATCTCATAGTAGGCAATCAAGTAATCATGACAAGTCAAGCTAATACCTTGGCGTTTTTGAGCAATAGCCAGATCTTTAAGCGCTGCAATCAAGGCTGTTCCAATACCTTGCCCTTTAAAATCTTTGGAGATAGACAAACTAGTAACTGCAATAAAACCTCCTTGACTAGCATTAGGAGCCACCTTATGGAACAGGTCATCTGTGAGATAACGTTCCGCAATCACAGGTCCTTCGATGTAACCTGCTACAACGCCATCAATTTCAGCAATTAGAAAGGTATCACAAATCGTCTCTAAACGCTCTGCAATAGCCTCTGGAGTTGCAGCCTCTTCAGGCGAAAAATTTTCTTGTTCGATACGAACAACATCAGCCCAATCATCCTCTCGGGCATGTCGAATAAGCATATCAAATTCCTTTCTATTAAGAGAAAGAGCTGAGCGAAATCGCTACAGCCCTTAATATATTACATGTGTGTTTGCAAGCTTGCTAGGAGCTCTTCAAACGAGCGTTCGTAAAGTTGGATATCTCCAGCTCCCATAAAGACATAGACAGCATTGTCATGGTCAAGGAGAGGTGAGACATTTTCAACTGTAACCACTTTGGCAGGTTTATTGATCTTAGCAGCAAGATCTTCAACCTTAACATCACCATGGTCAACCTCACGCGCTGAACCGTAAATTTGTGCCAAATAAACAGCATCTGCTTCGTTCAAAGCTTCAGCAAATTCATCAAGAAGGGCGATGGTACGTGTGAAGGTATGTGGTTGGAAAATAGCAACAATCTCTTTAGATGGGTACTTTTGACGTGCTGCATCAAGCGTTGCAATAATTTCAGTTGGATGGTGGGCAAAGTCATCGATGACAACAGTACCACTGATAATTTTCTCTGTGAAACGGCGTTTAACACCTGAGAAAGTTTTAAGGTGTTCCGCAACCAAGCCCATGTCAAAACCGGCTACATAGAGGTTCCCAATAACCGCAGTTGCATTCAAGATATTGTGACGACCATAGGCTGGTACATGGAATTCTCCAAGGATTTGTCCATCATGTTTCACCTTAAAATTAGACCCTGTCGTTGTACGCACAATGTCTGTTGCTATAAAGTCATCATTTTCTTCGAAACCATAGTAATAGATTGGCGCATTGGCTGTAATCTTACGAAGGTGTGGATCCTCACCGTAAACAAAGAGTCCTTTTTGCACTTGCTTAGCATAGTCATCAAAGGCAGAGAACACATCATCGATACTTGTAAAGTAATCAGGATGGTCAAAGTCAATGTTAGTGATGATTGAGTATGCTGGGTGGTATGGCATGAAATGACGTTCATATTCATCAGACTCAAAGACAAAGTATTGCGCATTAGCAGAACCTCGTCCAGTTCCGTCACCGATAAGGTATGACGTGTCGGTGATATTTTTCATAACATGTGACAAGAGACCTGTTGTAGAAGTCTTACCATGTGCACCTGCCACACCAAAGCTAGTGAATTGATCCATGAAGTGACCCAAGAACTCGTGATAACGCTTAAAGCTGTAGCCATTTTTAATTGCATAAGCAACTTCAACGTTGTTATCTTCACGAAAGGCATTTCCAGCAATCAATTCAACATCTTCTGTGATGTTTTTTTCATCGAAAGGAAGGATAGGAATACCTGCTTGCTCAAGACCACGTTGAGTGAAGTAATATTTTTCCACATCTGAACCTTGAACCTTGTGTCCCATTTGGTGGAGCATCAAAGCCAAAGCTGACATACCAGATCCTTTAATTCCAATAAAATGATAAGTTTTTGACATAGTTTCTCCTTACAATCGCACTGCGATTAGTTTGCGTCTTCTAAATGCGTCAAATTTAATTCTTGAGCAACTCGGTGTTCACGGTAAGTTTGACGTTCTGGGTAATTATAAACCTGGCTACGTTTCAAGAAGTCATAGCTATTTTTCTTGACGTTCTTACGAGATGGGTTACTAGGCTGTTGATAGGTTGGAGCCACTTCTGCCAAGATGTAAGAATCTTGTTGCAGACGATTTGCCAAGTGATGAATCTTTGAGTGCTTCCCATTAGGTGCTAAAGTTCGCTTGATAGCACTTACAGGAGCTCCCAAGATAGAGGCTGTCACTGGTCCTTTATCCGTTGTTACAGCAGCTGGCTCAACAGTGGCCTCAAAGCTTGGTTTGGCTTCCACCTTAGGCTTAGCAGTCAATTGACGGCTATTAGTATGTTTGGTTTGTTGAACTTCTTGGCGGAGGAATTTTTGGCGTTTCTCACGTACATCACGCTTAGCCTTTTCACGGGCTTCCTCAGCATAAGTCATGCCAGCTTCTTGTGTCTCCACTCGTTTTGGAGCCTGCTTACGATTGCTAGGCTTAGCTGACAAGAAATCATAGTTCGGCAACAAATCATTGTAGTCCTTATCTTGGTAAGGGCCACGGATATTTGTGATTAAATCTTCATTTTCGTATAGGCGCATAGAGACCGGTTCTTGCAAGCAAGGTTCCCCGTCTGGAATCAGCGGAAATTGTCGTCTTTGGCGATGCATAAAAGACTTCCTTTCATTTTCGAGATGATGCGTATCTTAATATAAATAATCGGGAATGGGAAGATACGTCTTGCAATATTCTATTATAGCCTAATTCAAAAGATTTGCCTAGTAGCATTTTTACCTCTTAGTATTCCAATATCAAATATAACAAATTAAGATATTGCAATACCAAGAATTTCTTTAATATCCTCAACGGTCATGCTGGCACGGCTTTCATTGCCATCCAAGACGGTTGTTACCAGGTTTTTCTTGCCTTCTTGAAGCTCAAGAATTTTCTCTTCGATAGTCCCTCTTGTAATCAAACGGTAAACTTCGACATTTTGTTCCTGACCTATACGGTGAGCACGACTAATAGCCTGCATTTCTACCGCTGGATTCCACCAAAGGTCAATCAGAATAACCGTATCAGCACCAGTTAGATTCAGTCCCACTCCTCCTGCTTTCAGAGAAATCAAAAAGGCATCTCGACTTCCTTGATTGAACGCTCTGGTCATCTCCTGACGACTATCAGATGGCGTTGACCCTGTTAGCTTATATGAGGAAATTCCTAATTCTTGTAAGAGACCCTCTGTAATATCTAACATCCCACGAAATTGTGAAAAGATAAGGACACGATGGTCTGATTCCTTAATTTGGCTAAGCAACTCTCTAAGGCTATCTAATTTTCCGCTATCTCCCGCATAGTCCATAAAGAGAGCTGGGGTATCACAGATTTGTCGTAAGCGGGTAATTCCTGACAAGATTTCCACCTTACGACGGTTGATTTCCTGATCACTTGCCGAAATTAATCCTTGTTGCATCTGTTGCAATTGTGCTAAATAGATAGCCTTTTGAGCATCTGACAATTCACTTTGATGAGTGATTTCAATCAAATCTGGGAGATCAGGAAGGACCTCCTCTTTTTTACGTCTTAGAATAAAGGGGGAAATATACCTAGCCACTTCCTTAGGTGTTAACTTAAGAAACGTTTTCTTAGCTGGTAAAAGTCCTGGTAGAATAATCTGGAAAATAGACCAAATCTCCAACAAATGATTTTCAATAGGCGTTCCAGATAGTGCTAAGCAATGTGGAACAGAAAAATCACGTAGATATTGGGCAATCTTTGTCTGTGTATTCTTCATGACCTGAGCCTCATCGAGAATGAGATAGTCATATTTGCCAGCCTTATAAGCATCAAAATCCTGACGGAAGGAAGCGTAGCTTGTAATAATAATCTGGTGGTCTTCAGCAATGATGTCATCACGTTTTGGCTTGAGTCCATAAGAAACCGCTACATCTAACTGAGGGGCAAACTTTTTAAACTCATCCTGCCAATTGTAAATCAGGCTTGATGGTGACAAAACCAAAACTCGTTGTCCTTCTTCTAAATGTGCAGAGAGATAGGCAATAGTTTGCAAAGTTTTCCCCAACCCCATATCATCGGCCAAGATACCGCCAAAACCATAGTGATGCAACATCGATAGCCACTGAACACCTCTTTCCTGGTAGGGACGAAGGCCAGCTTCTACCTTATAGGTTGGCAAATCAAAGGTCTCTGGCTTACTCAAATGTTGCGTTAAGAGTTGGAAATCTTTTGAAAAACGAACAGAATCACTTTCTGAAAGAGCATCCATCAATTGATAGGCAGTTAATTGATTGAGTTCTAGGTGACCTTTTCCTGAGTAACGAGCTCTCAGAGTTTTGAGACTCTCACTAATACGATGCGTCGCTTCGTCAAAAACAATCAACTGACCACTACGATTGATAAAATAGGGCGAGCTTTCCATCAAGGCTGCTAAAGCATTATCCACATCTTCGTCGTCAAGACTTGAAAAATCAAAGGAAATATCTAATAAATTTCCCTGACGCTCTACCTGAACCTGTGGACTCTGCTCAACCCGTAAGTCACGTAACTCCTGTCCAATCAGAGCCGTTCCTGCATTTTCAAAATCTGGTAGAGTATTTGTAAAGAAATCATAGAGCTCTTGACTGCTACTTAATCGTTTAGATGACTGAAAATCAGGGGTGAATCCATGCTTAGACATCAAACGAAAAACAGCCTGCTCATGACGATAGTTACTGGTAAATCCTAAATGACTCAACTCTTGGCGATCATGTACCAAGAAACCATCAAAATCAAAGGCTAATGTAAGAATAATCTCACTGTCACCTTTCAGATCAAAGCGAAATCTCGGTGTAAAATCCTTGATATTAAAAGCTTTTGGTGCCTTAACTGGCCCCATAGTCCTAAAATCAAAAAGACTAGCAGCCAAGATGGCTTGTTCATCGAGATTAAAGCTGACGTGCTTATTCAAATCGCTTCCGATTGGAAGAGAGCGTAAGCCAACCAAAAGTTTTTGTTGTTTTCGATTCAGACGATAAAAAACACCTTGATAAAAGAGAATACGATTATTAAAAAAGGCCTGACTATTCTTCTCAGCGACAGTCAATTCAATCATCTTAGGCTCGACACAAATATCAAACGAGAAGAGCTGAGCATCAGCAGTCAAATCCTCGACCAAAAGTTGGCGATATTCGGTTCCTTCCCATTCAAACCTAAAGCCATCCAAATCTTGCATCCGTCTCAAACCTTCCTCAAAAAAACCGTAAGGGAGACAAAGGTGACGTGCATTATTCGGTAAAATAAAGTCTAAATTAGTCTTGGCTTCATCTGGAATCATCCGTCCTAGGAAGTCTAAAAATGCCTGTGAAGCCTGGTCAAATTGAATAAGTGATAGGGGTTCATAGTAGTTCTTACCTATCTGATAATAACCTTCAGCCTCTACAAGTTTGAGGAAGGCAGGAATATCTCGAATAACATAAGAACGTTCATCTGGTAAGCGACGTAAACGTATACTCCACCAAATCTCTGAACCAAAGGTAGATTCCTCTCCCTCTACCATCAAGCTATATCTAACGGTATCATCTTCATTCAGGGAAAGGCCTTCTAAAAATAAACCACCAAAAGAGTGTCCTCGGTCTTGACCTTGAGAGGATTCTTGTTCCTCTTCCAGTTCTGCCAAGAGGCGCTGGCCTTCTTTATCATTTTTTAGATAATACTCAACCGCTGCCAAATGGGGACAATAGCCTTTTTGAGCGAAATAATCACAGTCACACGTGATTTCAGAATCATTGAGTGCATAAATTAAATGATGTTGGTCAACTGTTGTATCCAACTGAGTTTCTGAGACCTGATGAATGGTAATGAGATCCTTTTCAAAAAGTTCAATACCCTCATTACGGACTCTACCCGGCATCAATTTTGCCATAGTATTCACCCCTATCTTATCCCTCTATTATAGCACAAAATCCTTATAAACTAGGCCTTCACCAAGATAAAACAAAAAACACTCCCTAGGGAGTGTCGCAGATTATTATTAATAATCAAGTTTATCTGAGTGACCTGAACCATTACCAACATAGTAACCTGTCTTACAGTTGATACTGAAGAGGTAAGTTCCATCTGGAAGGTACAAGTTGTAGTAACCATTACCATTGATGATGTTAACTGGCTCAAGGATGAAGTTATCTCCTGAGAAGTAACCACGTGAGTGTGATGTTTCGATAATCTTATCAAGAACACCATCAGCCCAAGTCCAAGCTGGGTTACTTGTATCTGCTACTACGTTTGCATTATAAGGTACACGTGAGCGGTCACGTTGAAGGATTGATGGGTTATAATTTGTGATTCCGCGTGTTACAACTGTTGAAGCTGCAGCTGAGCCACCAGTAGTTCCTCCAGTCGCACCAGTTGAACCTGAGTTAGCTGATCCATTTTGCGCTCCAGAAGTATTTGATGCAGCCGAACCACCACTATTAGAAGCTGCTCCAGACGTGTTATCACCTGAAGGTGCAGCAGGACTAGCAGTATTGGCGCTATCAGCAGCTGTCGCTGCAGATGTTGCGCTCGCAGCCTTAGCTTTTTCTTCAAGCTGAGTCTTACCACCCTTAATAGCTTCTTGAATAGTGCTATCAAGACTCGCATTCCCAGTTGTTGTTACACTTTCTGGAAGATTATTAAAGTTAGCATCGGATTTAACAGCGATAGAGGCATTATAGCTACCATCTACAAGAGCATCTGACTCAAACTGACTGTTAATCTTTTGTACAGCTTCAATTTGTTTCTTCAAGTTATCATATTTTTTCTTAGCTGCATCATAATACTTGGTTTTCTCCAATTTCTTGAGCAGTTTTTCCAAATCTGATAGCTTACCAAATTGATCATTAGCGAGTTTTGTTTGCTCGTCATCTGTGAAGAAATTCTTATACATTTCTTCGAAGGCCTTATTATCAGCAGCTGCCGTGTCCTTGCTTGATGATGACGTCACTGCTGAAGAAGCTGTGCTTGTTGTTTTTGCCGATTGGCTATGTGTTCCTTTATAAAGAGCATAGCTACCACCAATAATAGCTAAAGCAAGAACTGCTAGAGCACCGATAACAACACCTTTACGGCGGTAAACTGGAATGTCACCATCAAAGGCACTCTTATGCGATGGCGAAATAGATTCTGAAGAGATTCTGTCTTCTGCAGATGGGCGATTAACTGCCATAGACACTTTTGGTGTTGTCTTTTCTTCATCAGCTTTTGCTCCAGTTACCCCTGCCACTGTTGAGGCAATAGCCGCCAAATCGATAGTGTCTGAGATAGTAACATCATCCAACAAAGGGTTTGAAGCTTGTGGCTCAGTATCATCAATATTGGCGACAACAGGATTTTGTGGTTCTGGATCATCGATGTTAGCAATCAAAGGATTGTTATCATCAATATTATCTACCAATGCATCGTTATAGGCTGGCGTTGGCTGATTAGTTGAAGTAGCTGAATCTGCAAGTGCATCACCAAGGTCAAATTTTTCTGTTTCTGACGTGATGAAACGATCAGCATTCGTTGACGTAATGATAACTTCAGAACTTTGACTTTCTGGTTCTGCAATAACCTCAGGTTCAACAGGAGCATTCGGCAACTGCTTGTCAATATGAGATTGAGTTTCATCAACCTTGTTATCTGTAGCACCAAAACCAAATGTGACCGGTGTTACTTCTTCAGTAGCTGTTGTTGAGTTGATTGACTCATTAGCCATTGATTGATCAATCAAACCTGAATCCGCAAACTCCTGACGTTGCTTTTGAATAAAAGCATCCAAAGGTGATGTGTCGCCATCAGCTTCAATTTTCTTTGAAAATTTTTGTGAGGCAACTTCTTCACGGTGTTGCTTGATATACTTATCCAAAATGCTATCTGTTTCTGTTACACCAGCATTAATCTCAGCTTCTTTGCGGACAGCCTCACCGACTGTCATTTCCTTGGCATCTTGGAAATCTAGCTCTTGGCTACCTTCATAGCCATTTTGTGTTTTATCTTCTGACACGTTTAATTTACCTTTCTAGCCTCAGAACGGCGAACACGTTCACCAAAATATTGATACAAATCAACACGGAGTGTCCCGTTATAAAGCTTACGTTTTTTATCGGCTTTCATACCGTATTTGCTTTCAAATTGTTCATCGCTGGTCAAGATAAACTTGCTCCAAGTTTTAAGTGGCGCAAAAGTTTGACCCATTTCATTATACAAGATATCCACAGCCTTGTCATCCAACAAACGCTCACCATAAGGAGGGTTTGAAATAATGACACCATTGATTTTATCTGTTTTCAGGTCCTGTAAACGCATTTGTTTCAATTTAATAACATCTTCAAGACCTGCCTCACGAGCATTGGCTTTTGCAATCTCAACCATACGGCCATCAATATCACAACCCATAATGTCTAATTCAACATCATAGTTTGCCTTGCTATCTGCTTCATCACGTACCGACTGTACTAAATCTTTATCCACCCAATTCCATGCTTCAAAGGCAAAATCACGATTAAATCCTGGCGCAATGTTCATACCAATCATTGCAGCCTCAATACAGAAGGTCCCTGAACCACAAGTCGGGTCAATCAACGGTTTATCCGGATACCAGTTACTAAGTTCAAGGATAGCAGCCGCCATATTTTCCTTAATAGGTGCCCCACCTTTATCAGTACGATAGCCACGCTTAAAGAGACTAGCACCTGTGGTATCAATCAAAACCGTAGCCTTATCCTTTAAAATAGAAACTTCAATCTTAAATTCTGCTCCTGTTTCTTGAAGAGGCACTCCTTCTGGACGGTGGAAATACTTCTGCAATTTCTTAACAACAGCTTTTTTGGAAATCGCCTGAACAGATGGCTCATTATGAAGCTTTGATTTAACACATTTAGCCTTAGAAATTGGGAACTTTGCACCTAGCGGAAGATAATTTTCCCAGTCTAAGGCAAAAACTCCCTGAAAGAGTTCCTCAAAGGTACGTGCTGGAAATTCCCCCACTACAATCTTGATACGGTCTGCTGCTCTCAACCAAAGGTTAGTTTCAGCTATTGCACGAACACCGCCTTGGAAACGCACCTTACCATTTTCAACCTGAGTGTCATAACCTAACTCACGCAATTCACGTCCAACCACAGCTTCAAGACCTGCTGCAGCAGTTGCTACTAATGTAAATGTTTCTTTCATTGTCATCCTTTTATCTCATTGTTACGAGTACAAACTTTCTTAACTGACGGCTTATTTTCCCACTCTTTTCTTTAGATATAATTGTAAAAGAGAGAATTCTTGCTAAAAGAAGGCTGAGACATGTGTCCCAGCCTCACCTATATGCAATTTTCTATAAGCCATGTTTTGTTCCAGAAGTGACTAGGTACCACTTCCTTCGATAATCATCTGTCTACTGCAAAGCAGTCAGGATGGTCCGTTCGTTTCCAGCCATCCCATGCCCCTACCAAAGTTTGGGTTGCTAGCTTGAGGGGTTTACCGCGTTCCACTTTTTAGGTTTCCCTAAAAACTCCGTCACTGTGGCACTTTCAGAGCTACTAAAACCTATCCGAAGACTTAGCCAGTTCACTCGCCGTAACTTGAAAATCAAGTCCCTAGGCTTATTAATTCACCTAGCACAAACACTACTGGCATCACAGCCAGTGCTAGCATGGACTTTCCTCATGGAAGACTAGCAACCATGCGATTATCCAAAAATTGCACAAACCAGTTTTATTCGACGATTTGTTTTCCAAAGACCTCTTTTTCCAAACGACTGATACGTTTTAAGATATCATAGTTTGAAGCCGAAGCAACATTGGCATTCGCACGTGATGGCTCACTTGTCGCACTTGCGTATGCTGGGCGACTTGCAGGAGCTGATGAAGCTTTAGCCTTAAGTTTTGCATTTTCTTCTTGCAATTCCTTAACTAGAGCAATATAGACACCGTAATCTTTGATTACATCATCTAAAAACTCATCAACTTCTTTTTTATCGTATCCACGCATGCTTGTTTTAAATTCTTGTTCGTAGATTTTCTTGGGCGTTAAATTAATCTTAGCCATTTTTATTCTCCAATACTTGTCTTATCTAACTTACTAATACTTTACTGTCTAATATTGTTATGATACAGAAAAAAAGATAAAAATGCAAGTTTAAAACTCAATTATATCCTATTCCGACATGACCTCATTGAGGTCATCAAAAGTCAGTCGAGATACGGGATAATCCCTTTCTTCTATCATCATACCGTAAAAATATTTCAGATTTGTTTCATTTTCAGGTTCATAAAATAAATAAGCCTGATCTGTATTGTCAATGAGAAACTGATTAAATTGTTTAAACTGGGCTGGAGATTGGTAAGCGGGAAAGCTATACTTGACAAAATCAACCTGCTTAAAGGCTGCTAGTTTTGTTTGATTCGCTTCATTCCAATTCTGACCGTGCGTTTCAAAAGGGAAGAGTGTCGCTAACTTCAAAGGATACTCTTTCTGAAGTTCTTTAGCCACTTCTAGTGCCCAAAATTCAAAACCGAGGTTGCCGGTAAAAATCATCCAATCCACACCATCATCCAAGAAACGCTTAAAATCACGTTTAATTGCTTTCTTGATAATGGTTACTTTAGGGTCCTTGTCTTTAAAAATACCGAGTTCAAAGCTCTTATAACCAGTTACCAGTAGTGATGTCATTTATTGTTTTCCTCGTTCATTTTATGGTATAATAAAATAGTCTTTATGCATATCTTATAAAGAAGAAGGGAAAGAAATGGTAAACTATCCCCATCAGATATCTCGTAAGATAGCACAAGTACGTCCTAAAAAATCAAATAGAGTTGACTTTGCCAATCGGGGGATGAGCTTTGAATCTGCTATTAACGCGACTAATGATTACTATTTGTCGCGTGGTTTAGCCGTTATTCATAAAAAACCCACTCCTGTTCAAATTGTCAAAGTCGATTATCCCAAACGCTCACGAGCAAAGATTGTGGAAGCTTACTTTAGACAAGCCTCTACTACCGACTACTCTGGTGTTTACAAAGGATACTACATTGATTTTGAAGCCAAAGAGACACGACAAAAGAGATCCATGCCTATGAAAAACTTTCATGCGCATCAAATTGAGCACATGTCTCAGGTCATCAGTCAAGATGGGATCTGCTTCGTGCTACTTCACTTCTCGACGCTTAAGGAAACCTACCTTCTGCCTGCCAAAGACTTAATCGCTTTTTATCAAATTGATAAAGGGACGAAATCAATGCCTCTTGATTATATCAAAAAAAGAGGCTATGCAATTGCAGAAGCAGCTTATCCTCAAGTTCCTTATTTAGAAATCATTGAAAAATTATTAGGTGGTAACACATAATGGCTAAATTTAATTTCAGCAACTTTAAAGAATCACTTAACGATTTGACTAAACGTGCTAAAAACATCAAAGCCAAACGTTCAGATTCTTCTCGCTATAGCAAAGGAAAACGCTCTGCCGCTTCAGACCAAAGTTTGGGCTGGCGTATTGCAAAATACGGATTTATTGGACTGCTCACTTTCTTTGTAGTCTGTGTCATCGCTGGTGGTAGCCTCTTTGCCTACTATGTTAGCAGTGTTCCTAAACTTACCGAGAACAAACTGCAATCAACAAACTCAAGTAAGATTTACGATGCTAACGGTAGTCTTATTGCCGACTTGGGAGCTGAGAAGCGTGAGAGTGCATCAACAGATGAAATTCCAACAACTCTAGTTAATGCCATCACCTCTATCGAGGATAAACGTTTCTTCACACACCGTGGGATTGACGTCTACCGTATCATGGGGGCAGCTGTTAATAACCTTCGTCGTAGCAGTACCCAAGGGGGGTCTACACTCGACCAACAGTTGATTAAGTTGGCTTACTTCTCAACTAACACTTCTGACCAAACCCTTAAACGTAAGTCACAAGAAATCTGGTTGTCACTCCAAATGGAGCGTCAATTCACTAAACAAGAGATTTTGACCTTCTACGTTAACAAGGTTTATATGGGTAATGGTTACTATGGTATGAAGACTGCAGCTAAATCTTACTTCGGTAAAGACTTGAGCGACCTCTCTGTTGCCCAAGCAGCTCTTCTTGCCGGTATTCCACAAGCACCAACACAATATGACCCTTATGCTAATCCGGATGCTGCTAAAAAGCGTCGTAACACTGTTCTTAGTGAAATGTATGAAGACAAAAACATTTCTAAAGAAGAGTACGAACAAGCTAAAGAAACTGACATATCAGATGGTCTTCTTCCACTCACAAAGAAAGCTAGCTACGAACCATATCTAGATAACTACATCAAACAAGTTATCGAACAGGTATCTACTGATGCCAATGCTGATATTTACTCAGCAGGTCTCGACGTCTACACTAACCTTAACCCAGATATTCAAAAATATATCTGGAACGTCTATAATACTAACGACTACGTATACTATCCAAACGATAGTCTCCAAGTTGCTTCTACTATTATTGATGTTACTAATGGTCGTGTCGTTGCCCAATTGGGATCACGTCACCAAGACGAAAACGTTGCACTTGGTACCAACCAAGCTGTTCAAACAGACCGTGACTGGGGTTCTGCAATGAAACCAATCACTGACTATGCTCCTGCTATTGAAAAAGGTGTTTATACAAACACTGGTACGACTGTTTACGATAATCCTTACAATTTCCCAGGTTCTTCAACACCAGTTTACAACTGGGACCGTAAGTATTACGGAAGCATTTCATTGACTTATGCGCTTCAACAGTCACGTAACGTTACAGCCGTTAAAGCTCTCCAAGCTGCTGGTTTGGAATATGCACAATCCTTCTTGAAAGATTTGGGTATTGAGTATCCAGAAATGTATTACTCAAATGCCATCTCATCTTCAACATCATCATCAGATTCTAAGTATGGTGCATCAAGTGAGAAGATGGCCGCAGCTTATGCAGCCTTTGCAAATGGTGGTACTTACTATAAACCATCTTACATTAAATCAATCAAATTTGAAGATGGTTCAACAAAATCATTTGATTCTAAAGGTGTCGAGGCCATGTCGCCACAAACAGCTTACATGATGTCAAGCATGTTGAAACAAGTAATGACAGGTGGTACAGCGACTGAAGCTTATGTCCCTGGTACATTCAATGCTGGTAAGACTGGTACATCTAACTATGATGACGATGAATACTACAAGGTACAAAAAGAAAGTGGCGTCTATGCTTATCTTATGGTTCCAGATGAAACTTTCGTTGGTTACAATACTAAGTATGCAATGGCGATTTGGACAGGTTACAAAAACCGTAAAACACCACTTCATGATTCAGACCTTGACATTGCTAAACAAATCTACGGTGTAACAAGTAGCTACCTTAACCAGATGTATGGTGCGGGTTCTGAAGATTTCGATATGCCTAGCGGTGTTTATAATAATGGTAGCTATGTCTTCCTTACTGGTTCTTCAACATCAAATGTTTACACAGGATCACTTGGAACATCTAGCTCATCATCAAGTTTAGACTCAAGCCAAAGCAGTGACTCATCAAGTTCACAAGATAGTCAACAGTACGGGCCTGATGCTTCAACAAATCCATCGACATCAGCCTCTAATGGCTCTGAACATTCAAATTCAAACACTGCTACAGCAGAAGAATAAGAACTAAAAAGGGTTATCCGAATGGATAACTCTTTTTTTACCGATAAAATTTAAAGAAGCTATGAAAAACCACTGGCATCATTTCCAGTGGTTTCATATATTGTCTTATTTTGAAGCAAGGGCTCCCATTGGATCCCAAGGAGCAAGTACTTGTGGCTCTGCTTCATAGGCTGCTAATTCTTCAGCTGTAAGGAAATCTTTACGAACAACGACTTGATAAGTGTATTCATCCATCCAGGTATCAGAAGCGACAAAGTAACCTTTTTGTCCGACCTTGTCTCCCCAAGAGTTTTCAACCTTCCATTTAACAGGTTTACCATCGGCATCCAAATCAACCCCAGTCAATACCATGGCGTGAGTCATAAGAGATTCACTGTAGTCCAAACGTCCTGCCTTGTCTTGAGTCAAGTTAATATCCATGCTAGATGTAAAGTCATAAACATTAGTTGCAAGAATACCTTTTTGGCGGTCTGAAACTTGACCAACATCTGAACCAAACCAAACAGTCTCTCCAGCCTTCATCTGTGCAATGGCAAGCTCTTTGAAACGATCCATTGGAAGGTTAATATAACGAACACTTGGCGCACCTACAACATTTCCCAACATCTCAACCGTGTAAGATTTTCCGTAAGGTTTATCAGCTGTTGGAGCGTTGATAACTGATACATAGTCGCTGAGTTTAAGGCCAACATATTTTTCAAAGAAGGCCTGTGGCGTGATATTCTTCTCAGATTGATAGTTGTCATCTTTATCTCGGTAGGCAAAATCAAACTGACGTGGTGGTAAACCAAGAGTCATGGCAAGATAATTGAAAATTTCTTGAAGAAGCTCTTCCTTCTTAGCTTGAACAGCAGCTTGATCAGCACCACCAGCAATCAAATCACGCAAGATTTGAGCATCTTGACGAAGAAGCTTATTGAGGTATTGATTAAGCTCACGACTATTGCTTGAAGCTACAGATTCTGGATATACTGATTTTGGTACAACCCCATATTTTTCAAAGAGCGATACGACCATATCCCATTGTCCACCATCTTGTTGAGGGGTATCCAAAAGGAATTTAACCTTACGACTACCAATTTCTTGATCTGCTGTAGCAATGATTTGTTCCAAGAACCAGTTTGATTTTTCATATTTATCCCAGAAAAATGTGTGGGCTTGAGAAAGCTCGAAACTTTCCAATTTGAAGTCTGAAATCAATTTATGGCGGAAAGTATTAAGGGCCGCAAACATCCAGCAACGACCTGAAGCTTTTTGGTTAGACACCTCATCTTTAGTCAAATCAATTGAGAAAACATAATCATTTTCCACTTCTGATTGACGTGTTTCGATAGATTTAAGCAAGCCATTATGAGTTACTGCGTTTTCAATAGCACCGTACTTGGCATTGGCCTCATAGTCTGCAAATAGTTTATCTGTGAAATCTGTTGATAGTGAAGTCATAAGATTCCTCCTTTTAAGCCTTATTCCTCTCTATTTTATCACTAATTTCTGAAAATTCAATTTAAAAATAACCCTAGGTTAAACCTAGGGTTACGACAATCTTATTCAACTTTATCAAAAAGCGTTTCAGGTGCTGGTTTAGTTGGCTGACACGACATGATAATGAGTACAATACTTCCAATGAATGAGAAGAAAGCCAAGATTGGTACAAGCCCCATACAACTTAGAAGCCCCCAAGCCGGATTAATACCTGCATCTCGCAAACGACGAAATTGAAGGGACAGTTGTGGGATTAGTACGATTACCCCAAAAATTATTATTGGTGACATATATTTCAAAATCATTTTTTGTATTTCAGCTGAATCATTTAATATAGCTGGATCATTAGACACATTACTGAAGAAAGGAATGAGAACAAAACTTACTACAAGGATAGTATTAATGATGACATTAATCAAGTAAACCCACCAGTAGTCTGGGCGTGTCGAACGTCCACTAAAATCAAAGGCACGCTTCCAAAAATCAATATAAGCTTTAATCATAACTCATTTCTCCTCTTATTTCCAAAAATCATCAAAAATAGTGATTGGCAAGTGACGTT
>OGJY01002541.1_pt1 | contig 17729 bp, 14 predicted proteins | sample 1572231 | NCBI WGS metagenome assembly OGJY01 (sample SAMEA2582121, study PRJEB24529) | metagenome | biome: Human gut stool | place: China | collected 2011
CCGAAGGTGCAGACGCCGCACATGTCGGAACTGTCCACAAAACGGCCGTCCACAGTATAAAAATCGACCACGGGCCCATGTCCGCAAATGATGCACTGGCGTTCATAATCCGGGCAGGCACGGCACAGGGGCGGGATGTCCGGACTGCCTGCCATCATCTTCTCCACAGAAACACGCGTAAATTCCGGCTGGGACAGATTGCTTTCAAACATATCAGAAGAAGGTACGTCGCAAAGGACGGTTCATGTTCTGGGGGACGAACTGACAGCGGGAAAGACCAAAGCATTCGGAACGCTCGCCACAGGGAAGACGCGATGCCGTCAGGTGCATGCGCGGGCAGGTAGCCAGCATCCCCTGGTCAAGCATGTCCTGCCAGCGGGATTCCACAAGCTGTACAGGCACGCGTACCGGCTCCACGGCTCTGGAAGAACGCGCCTCCACGTTCGTCTGTGCCCGGGATTCTGCCGTCCGGGTGGTTCGGGGGATTCTGACAGACGATTTTTCCCGATTCATGCGCCGTTCCTTCTGGCACTGGGGGCAGATATGCCCACGCGGTCCGGGGGCAATGAACGAACGACCACAACGGCTGCAACTGACTGGACAAAATGAGGGAATCATGCGCCACCTCCCTGAAAGGGGCTGGGTGCCGGACAGGATCGAGCAAGGAGGGACAAAAGGCAGCATCTTGCCGCCGGTCTGCTTCCTGCCCGGATGTGCTTTCAGACTGTCCTGTCCATTCGTCAACGCTGTGAGCGCCCGGTGACAATTCCGCTCCACTTGCGGCGGCGCACAGCAGTGTACAAAAGCCTTCGGGCTTTCCTTATGCGCCTCGCTCCATCCCGTTCCTCTCCTGAAATGGCCGCAGACCAGGCTCTTCCGCAAGAGCCTGAAATCTGTATCCTCCCGTCGCGTCCTGTCCTGCACGCAGGTCCCCGGCCGGGCATAAAAAAAGAGCCGGAGAAGCTCTCCGGCTCTTTTCCATGCCTGGGCTCTGCTGCAGGGATCCTGTCAGCGCAGGGCGCGCTTCAGGGCATCCCTGTAAATGCGCAGGACCATCAGGCGGGCATACTTCTTGTTCTCCGCGGGGACCACATGCCAGGGGGCATCTTCCGTGCTGGTACGCAGGAACATCTCGTCCGCGGCGCGGGCGTACTCGGGCCACTTGTCACGGTTACGCCAGTCTTCATCAGTGATCTTGTAGCGCTTCCACGGGATGGCCTCACGCTCCCGGAAGCGTCGCAGTTGTTCCTCCGGCGAGATGTGCAGCCAGAATTTGAGCAATATGTTGCCGTTGTTGGTCAGCTGATGCTCAAAATGATTGATCTCGGCATAGGCGCGGGCCCAGTCTTCCTTGGGGGTCAGCTTTTCCACCCGTTCCACAAGGACACGGCCGTACCAGGAGCGGTCATAGATGGTGATGAACCCGGCGCGGGGGATGTGCCGCCAGAAACGCCACAAATAATGATGCGCCAGCTCTTCATCCGAAGGCGCACTGATGGGAATGACACGCGTGATGCGGGCATCTGTGCCGGCCGTGAGACGCCGGATGGCTCCCCCCTTGCCGGCGGCATCCCAGCCTTCAAATATGAGTGTGGACGAGATGCCTTTTTTGTACGCCCGGAACGAAAGCTGATAGATCTCCTTCTGCAGGCGTTTCAGTTCCTTCTGGTAATGCTCGGGAGCCTGCACACTGGAAAGGTCGATGGCATCCAGGGTGGAGACCAGGGACTCTCGGGCGTCCTCTTCCACTTCGGGCACGGATTCCAGCACTTTGAGGCGGGCGGCACGGGCATCGTGGGCGGCGATGGTCCGCTCGATGCCTGCGATAATGGCTTTCACCACGGACAGGTTACGGAAATTGGGATCCGCGGCGTCGATGATGCTCCAGGGCGCATTGTCCCGGTCTGTCAGCATGATGGCCCGGGACGCGGCGCTGACCATGCCGTCGTAATCCGCGGCGATCTTCTTGTCGGATGGCGAAAAATGCACCAGGGCCCGGTTCTCCTGACGCTCCTTGAGCGCGCGGGCATGGTCCTTTTTGTTGAGATGGAGCCAGAGCTTGATAATGGCCATCCCGGATTCCGCCAGTCCGGATTCCAGGGCCTGCCAGCGATGCATGCTGGCGGTGAATTCATTTTCTCCCACATCCTTGCAGCAGCGCTGCCGCATGGCCTCACCATACCAGCCGTCATAAAAGACCGCCGTCTGTCCGGCAGCCGGAAGCTGCCGCCAGAAACGCCAGGGCCAGGGACGGGCCTTCTCTTCGTCGGTCACCAGCCAGAAAACATGGTTTTGCACATGCTTGCTGTCCATCCATTCCGACAACAGGTTGATGATGGCGCCGCGTCCGGAGCCGACCAGACCGGCCACGGTGATCAGGACGGGGATCTTGCGCTCAATGCACTGCAACTGAGCATTGAAAAGACGCATGCGCAGCTGGGGGGCTTTTTCTTCAAATTCTTTGTTACTGCATGCTCTGCCAAGGGCTGCCGATTCAAACATAGTATCCAACCTTGCTCAAAATGTTCGCACGGGAAGCGGACACGCAGCTCCGGAACATTCCCGGCACTCCAGGACGGTCAACGCACATTCTGCTCCCGGAGTTTTGGAACAGCATAGCTTTTTTCTTCGGCTTCGTCAGCCCGCGCTGGCCGGGATATCCTGCGAATCCTGCCCTTCTCCCTAACCGGATACCGGGATGCACGGTGCTTTCCGCAGCAGGCGCCGTCTGTGCCGTCCGTTTGCAGCGCGCGGCAACCGGCATGGCCGCCCCATGTGCGGCTTTTCTTCCCATCCAGACGATGATCTGTGTTCCTGGTGTGTTACATGCATCTTTTCTATAACCTGCCAAATATCCAATTGCGTCTGGACATATTCCTGGGTCGTCAAAGGGCCGCCCTTTTGCCCCTGAGCTACGAGGATGCCAAGCTGTATGACGCATCTTTCCAGAATGTCCAGGAGCATCTGATTTTGCTTCACGTTGTCCCCCATCGCAATCATGAAATCACCTCTGCACGTTTCTTGAAAACAATCTGTCCGAAAATCGTTCCAAAGGACGGAATCATCTTTCGGGATCTGCAAAACCAATCAAATAACTTCCAGGCTAGATTTGTCGCAGGGATATACGATATAATACCAGATGGTTTTCTATGGAATACTGGCAGATGCTACTCTCGATGGGCGAAGGGGCTTGCATGGCACAAACAGGGACAAACCGGGACGACAAGGGACTGTACCCCCGCGAAAAGAAAAGGCCCACGGTGCATTTTGGTACACCGTGGGCCTCTGGGACATGCGCTGATGGTGGAGGCGGGGGGAGTCGAACCCCCGTCCGAGAACATTCCACGCAAAGCGTCTACAGGTTTAGGTCAGGAACAAATTTCACCACCCTGCTCGCCCCTGACCGGGCACAGAGCAGCAATCCCGCCGGTACAGATCTCGTGGAAACTCCCGGCAGGCGCCAAGCTCCACCAGCCTGACGCGATGTCGCCAGCCGGACGTATCAGGCGTCGGCCCGTCTGACGTGACCATCAAATGTGGTCAGGTGCCTCGCTGTTTTTAGGCAGCGTAAGCGTAGTCGTAATCGTTGTTGGCAATTACTTTTGTGCCGCTTTTTACGAGGCCAGCGGCGCCTCGACCTGCAACTTTGGTTTCCACATCCCCGTCGAAACCAATGCGCCCCCAATTGGGAATTACTACTATAGATAATACTGCCTGCTTTGACAAGCTGTTTTTTTTATGGCCCGTGTACGACAGGCGAAGAGGTTGCACAAAAAAACTCCAGACGCTACAACCGCCCTTCTGGAATATGTTTCAACCCGTACGGAGGATGCATGGCTTCTGCCACTCGAGATCATTTTTCTTCACGGCTGGGTGTCCTGGCGGCAACGCTGGGCTCTGCCGTCGGGCTCGGTAATATCTGGAAGTTTCCCTCACTGGTTGGCCAGAACGGCGGTGCATCGTTCCTTGTGGTCTATCTGCTGGCATCGCTCTGCATCGGGCTGCCGCTGATGATATCGGACCTCAGCCTCGGCCGGGCCGGACGCAGCAACGTCATCAGCATTTTCCAGAAGCTGGCCCCCCGCACCGGCTGGTGGCTGATAGGCCTTTCAGCCATCATCAGCTGCCTGCTGATCCTGGGCTTCTATTCCGACGTAGCAGGCTGGGTCTTTGCCTATATCTTCAAATCCGCCACGGGCGCCGTCTCGTCCACGGATCCGGCCGTGGCCCAGGCCAGTTTTTCCTCTTTGCTGAATGATGGGCCGGTGTCCCTGTTCTGGCAATGGCTCGTCCTGCTGTTGACGGGGGGCATCATCATGCGCGGTGCCTCGGCCGGTATCGAAAAAGTGACGCGTATCCTGATGCCTGTCCTTTTCCTGCTGCTGGTGGGGGTCTGCATCCGCAGCCTGACCCTGCCGGGGGCCTCCGAAGGCTTGCGCTTTCTGTTCATGCCCCAGTGGGAACGGGTTGACGCTTCCGTCATCATGATGGCCATGGGGCTGGCCTTTTTTAAAATGTCCCTCGGCATGGGCTGCATGCTGACCTACGGCAGCTACTTCAAGGAAGACGTCAATATCCCGCTCATGGCCACCCGCGTCATGATCTGCGACCTGCTGGTCTCCCTGCTGGCCGGCATCGCCATCTTCCCCGCTGTGTTCAGCTTCGGCTTCCAGCCCGCGGAAGGGCCTGCCCTGCTCTTCCTGACCATACCCGCCGTCTTCGCTTCCATGCCGGGCGGGACCTTTTTTGCAACGCTCTTTTTCATCCTGTCTGCCATCGCCTCCACCGGAGCCATCCTTTCCTTGCTGGAAGTCCCGGTGGCCTGGCTCTCCGAACGCTTTTCCCTGCCGCGGACCAAGGCGGTGCCCATCCTGCTGGCCGGGCTCGTCCTGCTGGGCCTGCCGGCGACCCTTTCCACCGGTCCTGCATTGCAGGATGTGAAGCTGTTCGGCCTGACGTTCTTCGACCTGTACGATGCGTTATCGTCCACCATTTTGATGCCGCTGAGCGGCATCGTGACGAGCCTGTTCGTGGGCTATTTCTGGAAAAAAGAGCATATGCTCGCGGCTCTGGGGGGCGGTATGCCGGCCAGACTGGTACGCACCCTGTGCCGCACGGTGACGCCTGTGCTCATCACCCTGGTGCTGCTGCACGGTTTGGGCATCATCTAGGGCCAGGACCAGAACAACCGGTAACCGCATAGAACATTGGAGCGAGCCATCCCCTCCTGGATATGGTCTTCTCCGGTGCCCCGTGCCGACAACAGACCGGGAAAAACCGCCTCTGCCCCGCCATCGAAAATAAAGAAAGCCCGGCGTTTACGTCGGGCTTTCGTGTTCTCTCACCAAGGTTTTTTCTGTCTTGCCGGTGTCGATCCGCTCCGGCCCGGCAAGCCGAAGTTTATTAAAGTATCACTTTAAAAATGGATGGATCATATTTTCCGGGAGCAGCAGTTCATCCAGTTCTTCCCGGGTAAGCAGCTGTTTTTCAAGAACAAGATCCATGACGGAACGCCCGCTTTCCAGGGCTTCCTTGGCGATGCTCGCTGAGGTTTCATACCCAAGGCGGGTATTCAGCGCCGTAACGATCCCGATGCTGTTCTCCACCAGCTGCCGGCAGCGGTCAGCATTGGCCGTAATCCCTGCAACACAGCGTTCCTGCAGGGTACTGAAGGCCCGGGCCAGCCTGCGGATCCCCGTAAAAAGCGTGAAGGCGATGATGGGTTCCATCACGTTCAGCTCCAGCTGCCCGGCCTCGGCGGCCAGGGTGATGGTCACGTCCTTGCCGATGATGTCGAAAGCGACCTGATTGACAACCTCGGGGATCACGGGGTTGACCTTGCCCGGCATGATGGAGGATCCCGGCTGCATCCGCGGCAGATTTATCTCATGGAAGCCCGTACGCGGGCCGGAAGACAGCAGACGCAAGTCATTGCAAATCTTTGAGATCTTGACAGCTGTCCTCTTCAGGACGCCGGATGTCTGCACATAGGCGCCGGTATCCCACGTCGCTTCCACCAGATTGGTGGAGAGCCGAACGGGGATGTCACTGATCTCGGCCAGGCGCGCGACCACGAGCTGCGCATAGCCCTGGGGAGAATTGATGCCTGTCCCGATGGCCGTGGCCCCCAGATTGACTTCCAGCAACAATTTCTGCGCCTCATGGATGCGCTGGATATCCTCCCCTATGGTCGTGGCATAGCTGCCGAATTCCTGCCCCAGGGTCATGGGCACAGCATCCTGGAGCTGTGTGCGTCCCATCTTGACGATATGGGAGAACTCCACGCTCTTGGCCGCAAAGCCCTTCTGCAGAGGGATCATATGCTCCACAAGGTAGTCCAGCAGCCGGAAAAGGGCCAGCCGCAAGGCTGTGGGATAGACGTCGTTGGTCGACTGCGAGCAATGACGTGGTTGTTGGGGTGGCAATAGGTATAGGCCCCCTTGGGATGCCCCATGATCTCCAGCGCCAGATTGGCGATGACCTCGTTGGCATTCATGTTCGTGGACGTCCCCGCCCCGCCCTGGATGCAGTCCACAGGGAACTGGTCGAGCATGTTCCCGGCCAGGATACGGTCACAGGCGGCGCAAATGGCGATGCCGATATCCCGGGGCAGTACCTGCAGTTCCATATTGGCCAGGGCACAGGCTTTTTTGACGCAGGCCAGGGCCCAGATCATTTCCGGAAATTGGGAAAGCGGCGTTCCGGAGATATGGAAATTGTTCATGGCCCGCAAGGTCTGCACGCCATAGTAAACCGAATCATCTATGGTCAATTCACCCAGAAAATCATGCTCCAGCCGACTCATGGGACCTCCTGTGGCTATGCCGAAAAAGACAACGCCTGAACAGCGCGGATAACGGAACCCTGTTGCCAAGCGTACCGGGATGCCGGAGCAAAGTCCACTACTCCCCTGTCCGCAGCTCTTGCCAGCGGCGGCAACGCGCTGTAGGTTCGCCAGAGAAGATTCCCTCGAAGTACAGGAGATAGCAGCATGATATTCTTTTGCAGAAAGACTTCCACGGCCGACGGCAGAACGCGCTGGTCCGTGTGCGTACCGACCCTGATGGGCTTTACCACCATCGCCTGGTTCTACTCGGAAGATCTGGCGGACAATTTCATCCGTCATCTGGAAAACAGTGAAGAGGATCGCCACCTGGCCAGCCTTGATGCGTGGCGCGAATTCCAGTTCCGTCTGGACTTCATCTGGAGTGAAAAGCTCCAGCAGGACCGGGGTTTGCTGGAAAACCACTGGCAGGATATCCAGAAAGTTCTGGAAGCATACAATCAGCGCATCCATGAGCTGCTGCGCGATACGGCCAGTTATCACAGCGAAGCCTTCACGGCCATCTGGAATGAAAGTTTCCAGGAGCTGGGTGCCATCCCCGGCCTGGAAAAGCTGGCCCAGACCCTGCATCAGCAAAGCCGTGTCCTCCACAGCCTCAAGACGGAGATCGCGGCCCGGGTCCAGCAAGTCATGCCGGCAACATCCCAGCGCCTGAACTGATCTTTCCTTTTACGCAAAAGGGCGCACCTTGAGTGTGCCCTTTTTTTATTTATCGGCAAAAAATACATCGCGCGAAATTGCGATTTAAGGCGTTAAAAAATTTTTTTTGACCTGCGATTCATAAAAATCACTTTTTCGCTCTCAGAGGAAATATGCGCCATTTTCTGTTTTTTTTGACGATATCGGCTTTTCCACGCCTCCCAATTTGCCGCAGACAGGTCACTGGAATGCTCCAAGGCCCTATGACTGAAAAAGGCCACCCGTAAGGGTGGCCTTTGGTTAACCCGGCTAAAAAATGCTATCCGGCATGCGCGGCCAGCTGGGCCTTGGCCTGACGGGCCTCTTCCTCCAGCTGTCCCTTGCGGGCTTCGGAGATCTTCAGGGCCGCAGCGAGCGCATCAAGGTAGCTGCGTTCCATAAAGTGGTCGATATCCACGATCATGCACGACAGGCGATACAGGTCTTCCCCCTGCTCTGCGGACCGGATTTCCGCGGCCAGAGCCGCAGGATCGATGGGGGCATTCAGCAGCTGCCCCAAGAGGGCATTGGTGTCCTGACCGGGAGCCATCTGCGCGACGACTTTGCTGATACGCTCCTGTTCCGTCGCGTCGATATGCCCATCCGCCCGCGCGGCGAACACCATGGCGCGCAGCAGGAGCCGGGCCGTGGGATCCAGCTCGGCAGGGGCCACAGCCGCCACCGGCTGCTGGACAGGAGCCGGTTCCGCAGGCTGGCTCTCTTTCTGGGACTGCGACCACTTCTGGTAAAAATTCCAGGCCACCGCGCCCGCACCGACCAGAGCGGCATTCTGCAATGCGCCTTTGGACATGAAGGAGCCCAGCAGCGCCCCCAGGGCGCCGGCACCCACCAGACCGCCAACGCCGCCGGGAGTAGCCTTGGTCAGACCGGATGCCTGTTCTTTGGCCGTATCCATAAGAGAGCCAAGCGTTTCACCAATGTTCTTTTTATTGAAGATGTCGAAAAGGGACATATAAACCTCTCATGTTGTTGTCTGGCACAGGGGGATTTTCCATATATTCCCCTGTGCGTGAACAGCGTGTGTCAGAGTACAGATAGGGGCATGCCGCTATAAGTCAAGAGGATAGCCTTCGGCTGCTTGCCGGTGGCCCTTGCTTTTTTTCCTCACAGCCAATCTTCATTGCAAAAAACATGCTTCCACTATGTCTTGGGCAGAGGAGCCACGATGGACGACCATACCTCACCATGCCCTGTTTCTGCTTTCATACTTTTCAGGGGTACATCCAATCGTCACACAACGGACATGCTCGCGTTCCCGTTTTTGCCTAGTGTGATTTCTGCAAAGGCAAGGCTTTCTTTTCATTTCAAGGAGAAAGATCATGACTAAAAGAAAACAGCCCCCTATCGAATGCCGCTTGCGCCCCAATTATACGAAAAAATGCATCGCCTGTGGGCACGGTCCTGTGGTCGATGTCTATACGAGAGACGGCCATTTCGTGAACAGCACATCCATGTGCGGTGCATGCAGCTTCGGCAAGGAAAAATACGCCGATCCTGAAAACTGGTAGCTGATTTTGCCGGAATCCCCAAATTCCTTCCTTCCCCTCAGAATGAAAGATGCCATGACACATGCTGCCATGGCATCTTTCATTTGTTCCTAAAAAAGAGAAAATTTCAATAGTTATGGCCGTATTGCCATACGGCGGACGAGCTGTAGAAAGCTTCCTCAGGCCAGCATCTCCAGGAAGGCTTCCAGCCGGACCTTGAGCTGCTCCGTATCCGTACCTGAATAGTCCGTCACCACCTGCAGGAAAGGCAAGCCCAGCTCTTCGCGCACGAATTTTTTGACGCTCCAGGACTCGACATCATACGGCTGGCAGCCCTGCCATGTCAGATCGACCACGGCATCCACGGCAAAATCCCGGGCCAGATCCTTCAGGATGCTGTAGCGGTGGGGGTTGGGAGACATGACGGCGCAGTGCATGTCCAGATAGCGGCGGGCCAGGATGTCCAGGGCATCCCCCTCTTCTTCCATGTTCAGCAGGACTTTCTTGTAACAGGTGCAGTTGTCGATACAGACCACGCTGGCACCGCATTCTTCCAGCAATTGCACGACTTTGTGCGACCCCATACCTGTGGGGACGCCTGTCAGCAGGATACGGGGAGCATCGGGAGCCACAGCCGCCGGGACGTCCTGCAATTCCGCGTGGATGGCCTCCAGCAAGCGGATGGCCTGTTCATAGTCCGGCATGAACGAGGCCCGAAAACAGATGTCCAGCAGATCGAGACCCCGCAGGGGCGACGGACGCCGGCGGGCCAGATCCAGCACCTTTTTCAGGGCCTGACGCAAGCGGGACGTCAGATCCATGGCAGCCCGCAGCTTCTCTTCCGTTATCCGGACGCCAAAGTCCTGTTCCAGACGGGCCACCAACAAGGCGTACTGCTCCCGCCAGTAGGCATGAGCGCGTTCATCCTGGATCTGCGGAAGCTGCAGGACCATCACGGGCTTGTAGGCAGCCAGCAGTTCATACATTTTTTTCTTGCCGTCACAGGTGGCATCCGCCACCACGATGTCGGAAGCCGCCAGATAGGGGCAGCTATCCTGCAGGGCAAAGCCGAAGCTGCTCTTGATCAGGGGACACAGACAGCGCGGCAGCACCTCTTCCGCCACAGGGATGGAGTCCTGCTTCGTACCGCACAACGAGACCGGTACGGCACCCGCCGCAAGGGCGATCTCCAGCGGGGAATAGATGCAGAACTGCCCCACCACCTTGCGACCTTTTTCCCTGGCTTCCTGCAGGGCCAGCACGTTACGGCTGGTCACATCCCGAAAATGTTCAAGACTTGCGTATGTCATCTTTATTCTCCCATGCGCTCCGGAGCGTGCCGGTGGCGTCGTTGGTTATCAGTGGGCCGCCACGAGGGCCGCGCCCAAAGCTCCCACGGTCTGGGGATCGTCAGGGACATTGACCGGTACTCCCAGCTCCGCCGCAAGCAGTCCGCTGAATGCCGGACTGGTAGCCAGCCCACCGGTAAAGGTGCATTCTCCCTTCAGCGGGATACGTGCTGCCAGCCCCCGCATACGGCGTGCGATGGACAGGTATACCCCCGCAGCGATGTCGGCCGGGGCCGTCCCCTGCGCCAGCAGCCCGATGATCTCTGTCTCCGCAAATACAGCGCACATGCTGGAGATGGATACGGGTTTGCCGGTGGCGGCGGCCTGCCCCAGCTCCGGCAGCTCCATGCCCAGGATACCGGACAAGACCTGCAAAAAACGTCCTGTCCCGGCCGCGCATTTGTCATTCATGACAAAATCCTGCACAGCACCGTCTTCCACCGCAATGACCTTGCTGTCCTGTCCGCCTATGTCCAGCACCACGCCTGTGGCAGGAAACAGCCAGGAGGCACCGCGCGCATGGCAGGAGATCTCGGTCACGACCTTGTCGGCAAAGGGCAAGGCCACGCGGCCATAGCCCGTGCCGACCACACGCCGCAGGCCCGCCGGCTCCACTCCCGCGGCACGGCAGGCGGCCTGCAGCACCTGTTCCCCGGCTTCACGGCTGTTCCAGCCGGTGGGCAGAACGGCCCGCCCAAGAACGATCTTTTTTTCCTCGTCCAGCACTACGGCCTTGGCGGCCACAGAACCCACATCCACTCCAGCTACCGGCATGGACAGCCTCCCGCATCATTTTTCCGCTCATCGCGCCCGGTCCCGGCACTTGTATCCAGCATTTCCAGGATGGAAGCCGTCAGGCGCGCATACTCAGGATCCCCACGGTGGCGGGGCCGGGGGATGTCCACCGGCACGACAGCGCGGACCGTTCCCGGGCGCGCCGACATGACCACGACCCTGTCAGCCAGATATACGGCCTCGTCCACCCCGTGGGTCACGAAAAGGATGGTGGTCTTGTGATGCTGCCAGATGCGCAGCAGCTCCCGTTGCAGCAGGATACGGGTATGCGCATCCAGCGCCCCGAACGGTTCATCCATCAGCAGCACGTCAGGCCTGTTGGCCAGGGCCCGCGCTATGGCCACGCGCTGCCGCATGCCGCCGGAAAGTTCATGGGGCATGGCCCGGGCAAAAGCGGCCAGATCCACCAGCTCCAGATATTCGCGCGCCACCTTGCGACGCTCTTCGCGGCCTTTCCCGGCAAATTCAAGGCCCAGAGCTACATTGTCTTCCACCGTGCGCCAGGGCAGCAGGGAATATTCCTGGAACACCATGCCCACTTCACGGCGCGGTGTCTTCACCGGCTGGCTCCGGTACAGGATCTCGCCTTCACTGACAGGTTCAAGCCCGGCAGCCATGCGCAAAAACGTCGATTTACCACAACCGCTGGGCCCCACGATGCAGATGAATTCATTCTCCCGCACATCCAGATCCAGTCCTTTCAGGGCCAGCACTTCACCTTCACGCAGGCGAAAGCGCTTGCGCACCTTTCGGGCAGAAAGCACACTCTCCGTCATACGCGCCTACCGGGAAAACTGTTTCCACGCATACTTGCGTCGCTCTATCCACTGAAAAGCCATATCCAGCAAGGCTCCCACCACACTGATGCAGATCATGCCGGCAATGACCACGTCCGTGCGTCCCACGGTATAGGCATGTGTGATCAGGTAGCCCACCCCGGAAAGGCTGCCGGGCAACATCTCCGCGGAGACCAAACACATCCACGCCACCCCGAGACCTATGCGCAGGCCATTGACGATGGACGGAGCCGCGGCGGGCAGCAGGATCTTGGTGAAGATGTCCCGCTCGGACGCCCCCAGAACCCGGGCCGAATCCACCAGCGTGCGGTTGACCGTCTGCACACCATGCACGGCGCTGGTCAGGATAGGGAACAGCGCGCCGATGAAGATGATGAACAGCATGGATATCTTCAAGTTATTAAGATAATAATATAATTCGCTTCGCGGCAGGCCCATGGCCGTTGCCAGGCTGCTGACGCCGAACCAGGCCAGCACCAGCGGTACCCAGGCCAGAGGCGGGATGGGGCGGAACATGCCCAGAAAAAGATTGAGCAGACGATGCAGACCGGCATAATAGCCCATGGCCACCCCCAAAGGCACTCCCAGCAGCACGGCTGCCGCATACCCGCAGAGGACGCGCACCAGACTGATGCCGATATTGCCTGCCAGCGTGCCCATGGCGATGACATTGTCCAGCGGGTGCGCCAGCAGGGCCCCGATCTCCTCCAGCGGAGGAAGGATCAGGCTGTTGCCCACCAGCGTCGCCATGGATTCCCATACGATAAAGAAGAGCACAGGCACCAGAAGAGGTGCCGCCCAAAAGATGATTCGTCCCGGCATAGTCGACCTGCAAGCAATGAGTGGCCTGCGGCAGAGGCTCATCCCCTGCCGCAGGAAAAGGAACGGCGGTTACAAAGAGATCCGACTATTTTCCGGTATCAAGGAACGAATCGTTGATCAGCAGGGGGCGGGCCTGTTCCATGGTCTTGTGGCGCAGGCTGCCGCTGAACTTGTTCATGCTGTCCAGGATACGCAGATAGGTATCCGCGCCGCGCAGCCAGCTGTCATTGAAGCTTCCCAGGAACACAAGGCTGGACTTGCGCCCGGCCTCGGGCGGCAGACCGATCCACTGGGCGGCGATCTCACCGGCCTGCTGGGGATGGGCATTGCACCAGGCCCCCACGCGGGAGATCAGGGCCACGAAAGCCCGGACCACTTCAGGATGCTTGGCGATCATTTCTTCAGAGGCCACGCCCACACAGCAGGGGAAGTTGGCCCACTGCCCGGCGGGAGGCAGTTCGCCCAGATTGACCAGTACCTTGCCGATACCGCGCGTCTGGGCCACTTCGGGGAAGGGCGAAGGACCGACAACAGCTTCCACCTGCCCAGCGGTCAGGGAGGCCAGCAGGTTACTGGTCTCTTTCAGGTCCACCAGCAGGACATCCGCCTTGCTGTCCGAAGGATCAAGCGTCACCTTGAGCCCGGCTTTGACCAGCGCGCCTTCCAGCACGATCTTGGGGGCACTGGTAGGCGAATGGAAGCCGATCTTGACGGGCTCCTTGCTGTCCTTCACCCGCTGCAGCAGGCTTTCCCAGCTGGTCAGAGAAGAATCCTTGGGCACCACCAGCGCCATGCCTTCCGTCTGCAGCGGGCAGACGATCTTCATGGGCGTCCCCTTGTCGATGCCGGCCATGATGGCCGTGATGGAGGCGATGCCCATATCCAGATGCTTCTGGGCAAAAAGCGTGGCGGTCTCGGAACCGCTCTTGGCCACGACCAGATCGAGGATGGCAATGGGCTTGCCGTCCTTGATGAGCTCGTAGCTTTCGCGTTCCACAAGAGGTTTCAGATAAACGCCCAGATCGCGGAAGGCCTCACCGCGTGAAGCTGCGACCTGGAATGGGGAATGGTGGGTGGTGAAGATGAAACCAGTCTTGAAGGCCGGCAGTTCAGCGGCAACAGACATGGAACACAGACCCAGCACAGCGATGCCAGCCAAAGCCAGCCTGCGAAGGGTGGACGGAACGAACATGGGCAACCCCCTTTTTGTGATGATGCGACCACCATGGTCGCAAAACGGCAGGCCATCCTGCCGTTGGGCACAAAAAAACCGCGCGAGACTGCGCGGAAGTGATGGGGTGTTGCGAGCTTGCCCGGAGAAAAGCGACGGAAAACAGGCGTCAGCAAACCGTCTGCGGCGACAAGGACATACAGCCCCACCACAGACAGCGTCAGGTCAGACCAGACAGAAGCATGCGCCAACTATCCATATTCTCTCCAGAAATACTGCACCAGATATATTTTGAGCATACGAAGGAAGGAATACAAAGTAAAGTACCCTCCCCTGTTCTCTTGAAAGTTTTTCCAAAACAACCAGCTATGAGACCTTTCCCTATCGCCGGAAGGATCAGGACAGTCCTGAAAGAAAAAAGGGGGCGCTTTGGGCGCCCCCTTTATCGTCAACGTATCCGCGAACTGGCTCAGGACCGACTCGCGAACCGGTACGGGTTAGAACTTGATCTTGCGGTATTCTTCCAGGGCAGCAGCCTGCTCTTCGAAGGAAGCGAAGCCGGCCTGATGCAGGGCGTCTTCCACCGTGCTGCTCCAATCCCAGGTCGCGTAGATGACGGGCTTGTGGAACATGGAGCGGAAGCTTTCCAGCTCGGTGCGGTAGAAGGATTCCTTGGGGGTATCCAGATGCTCACGCAGCTGCTCGTGACGACGCTGCAGCTCGCCTTCGTACCATTCCTGGATATCCTGGGGCAGCGTGTACTTCTTCAGGATGTGGCCGTAACCGGCCTCTTCCATCAGCTTGGCAAGACGCTGATGATGCTGCTTGCCCAGCCATTCGCCCAGCTTGGACGTGGGGATGTTCTCGGCTTCCACAGCGGCGATGTCGAACACGGTCTGGAAGTAGGTATCCGGCACTACCGAAGCGGAGACGATACCGGCGATGGCCACCAGGCCGCGCAGGATCACGCTGTTGGAGATACCCTGACCGCAGAAGCCCACCTTCTTGCCGTACTTCTGGCCGGTGAAGATGCTGACCAGGATGGCCCAGACCACGGCGGGATCTTCTTCGTCGTAGATGTGGCCCAGACGCGCGTTGTCGCGGTCCGTGGCCAGCACCATCTGGGTCATGTCGTTGGAACCGATGGAGAATCCGTTGAACTCCTGGATGAACTGCTTGGCCAGGATGGCGTTGGAGGGGATTTCCGACATCTGGATGATGCGCAGGCCGTCCTGACCGCTGGTCAGCTTGTGCACCTGGCTCAGGTAGGTCCGCATGGAGCGGGCTTCTTCCAGGGTACGCACGAAGGGCAGCATCATCTGCAGGTTGGAACCGCCGTACACGCCGCGGGCCAGCTTGAAGGCTTCGATTTCCCAGTCGTGGATATTGCGGGACACACCGCGGTAACCCAGCATGGGGTTGTCTTCGTGATGTTCGAAGAGGTTGCCGCCCAACAGGTTGCGGTATTCGTTGCTCTTGAAGTCCGTGGTACGGTACACGATGGTCTTGCCGTAGAAGGCCATGGCAAACAGGGCCAAGTTCTGGGCCAGCGTCTGCACATAGTGTTCCTTACCGGTGCGGAAACCGCGGGACTTGATGATGGCGCGGATCTTTTCGGGCAGAGCGCGCACATCGTCCATTTCCTTCTTCAGGCCGCCACGCAGGCTCACTTCTTCACGCAGGCGGGCAATGTTGCCCAGCAGAGAAGTCACCACGGGCAGATCCTTGATGCGCTTCACATGCTCTTCCACCGAGGCTTCGATCTCGGCGATGCGCTTGGCTGATTCGGGATCGGAGGGCGAAAGCAGGGCCAGCTCGTCGTCATAGCCCATGATGATGCGCACATGATCGGCCAGATCCACAGAGGTCTTGAGGATCTCCAGGCGGCGGGAAGCCATTTCCATATGCTGGTCGATCTTGTGGTCGAGCTCACGCATCTTGCGATGCTGCAGCAGCACTTCCTCGGCGCTGAGGCTGCGGTCGGCGTCCACCAGAGCGGAGACTTCGGCATTGAGGCCGGTCACTTCGCCCACGTATTCACGCAGGTTGAAGTTGAACACGATGAGGCCGGCAGCCATCTGCTCGCGCAGGACCTTGGAAAGGTTGTCTTCCAGTTCCTTGAGCTTGCCCTGCACCACGTCTTCCAGTTCGCCGTTATCGAAGGCTTCCAGAGCCTGGGGATGGATGCTGATGTTGCCCAGCATGAACTCGGCACGCAGCAGACCCACTTCGAACTGCGGGAACTCGCGCAGACGGGAGAGGAACAGGGCCTGACCCACGTCCGCCAGCACCAGGCCGACCTTGGTCTTGGTGGTGGGCAGTTTGGCCACGTCCATTTCGCCGCCCACTTCGCGCAGGGGCAGCAGACCGCGATACACCCGGCCGCGGGTACCGTCGACGGTCACTTCCACGCCATCCAGGGCGCGCAGCACATCCAGACGCTGGATGCCGATGACGGCGGCGATGCCCAGTTCACGCGAGGTGATGGCGGCGTGGCTGGTATCGCCACCCACGTCGGCCATGATGGCGGAGGCCACACGCATGCCGGGCACCATGTCGGGGTCGGTGCGCTCGGCGGCCAGCACGTCGCCCTTGGCGACCTTGTTCAGTTCCAGAGCCGAACGCAGGAAGCGCACGGTACCGTGACCGGCACCGCGGGAGGCACCATTGCCTTCCACCAGCACTTCGGCATTGGCGGCAGCCTTGGCGTCCACTTCGCGACGACGCATGAAGATGGTGGTGGGATGCAGCTCCAGCTCTTCGTTCCAGCGGGTCTCGGGGCGGGCCTGCACGAACCACAGTTTGTCGTTGGCGTCGATACAGAATTCCGTATCCATGATCATGCCGCCGTAAGCCTTGCTCACGGCACGCACGCCCTTGGCCACACGCTCGGCCTGGCTCAGGGACAGGGCCCAGCGCAGGGCTTCCAGTTCAGGCACGGCCACTTCACGGGTACCACCGCGTTCGTCATAGACGATCTTCATGTCCTTGCAGCCCATCTGGCGGATGACGACTTCACTGCCGTCATCGCGCTGGAAGACATAAAGCTTGTCGGGGGTCACCTTGCCGCCCACCACAGCTTCGCCCAGACCGTAGCTGGTATCGATGCTGACCAGGTCCTTGCGGGCCGTGCCGCGGCAACCGGTGGACGTATCGGCCGAGAAAGCCGTACCGGAGATCACGGGGTTGATCATCTGCATCATGCAGACGGAAAGCGAAGTGTTCTCGATGGCCCATTCCTGCTTGGCGTTGATGGCGATGGCTTCATCGCCGGTCTCTTCAGCGCGGGCAATGGCATCGAGGATGGCCTCGCGGCGGTAGGTCATGGAGCGCAGGTTGTACGCGGAAGCACAGTCCCAATGGTAGGCTTCCACGACCTTGGCCGGGCCCACCATGTTGAGGTAGGTGTCCTGCAGACCGGCAAAGGCTTTCTTGCGGGAGTCTTCACCGGCAGCCGAGGAACGCACGGCCACGGGGGTCATGTCGTCGCCGTTCTCGTTGCAGATGGAGAGGTAGGCACCGCGCACGGCCTCATCCACGTCCTGGGGAAGATCCACGGACAGGATGGCGGCCTGCACCATAACAGAGCGTTTGCGCAGCTGGTCGATACCTTCGGGAGAAGTAGCAAAGCCTTCCACGATGGTATTGATGAAGGTGCGCAGTTTGGTGTGGGACTGGTCCCCTTCCGCAGCGGCAGCGTCATGGATCTGCTTGCCGAGCTGGAGATCGGAAGAGCGTCGTGTAGGGAAAGAGTGTAGATCTCGG
>OGJY01002543.1_pt1 | contig 17704 bp, 18 predicted proteins | sample 1572231 | NCBI WGS metagenome assembly OGJY01 (sample SAMEA2582121, study PRJEB24529) | metagenome | biome: Human gut stool | place: China | collected 2011
TTGCAAATATGATGTGTTTTATAATTATGTCAAAATTCTTAACTTAATGACATTGGGACGATGAGCCCTCTATTTCTTTTTCCTTTTATATTTTCTTTGGTTTTCTTGTCCTTCTGAATGTCCATTTTATATCCTCAATTTCCTCGCCTGTGGCAGAAATCGGAGTGTCATTAACCATTACGGAAAGACAGTAAATGGCTGATTTTTTTTAGACATTGACGGAGTGCTCAATTCAAGTAAAATAATAGATAGGAATTTTGATTATCCGGAGCTTGTAATGTCAAAGTAAATGCTATAGAATATTTTTATATCAAATTAAACACAAATGAGGAGATTTAAAGTTATGAAACAGAAATTGAGAAACCTTTCGGCACCGGCAAATATAATATTTGCCATTCTTGCAGTCTTTCTTTTCATTGCACCCTTGCAGTGGAGCGGAAAAGTTTTGGACCTGATTCCCGGCATGGAAAAGGCGGATGACTATCTGCTGCAAGCTATTGTGGAGACCGTTGTTTTAGTTATTTTTCTGGGCATCACATATTTATTTGGGCTGTGGGATATCTTTAAGGAAAATGCAGCAGGATGGACAAGAAGCTTATACACAGGCGGTTTTTTCATAGTGTACTGTTTGTATGCTGTTGTTTCAGGCATTTATTTGTGCTTTTTGGGTGAGCATGGTGATGTGAAGGCATTTTACAACATCATCTTTTTCTTTATTGCGGTCTGCCTTGTAGGGCTCGTTGAGGAGATGGTGTTCAGAGGCGTGGTGTTTAATCTGCTGCTGAGAGCTTTTCCAAAGACGAAAGGTGGAATCACAGGAGCCGTAGTTTTGGGAGGCGTACTGTTTGGATTGATGCATTTTTCCAATATGGGCGCAGGGGTTAAGTTCAGCAGTTGTCTGATACAGGTTATTTCAGCAGGTCTCATGGGTGTGCTGTTTTGCATGATATACGCGTCTACACGCAATTTCTGGATGCTTGCCATTTTTCATACTGTTGTAGATATGGGAGGACTTTTATCATCGGGAATATTTGAGGGAGGAGGAGTGGCCGACAGGATTAATGAGTTTTCGGCAATGAACTGTATCGCGTTTATCGTGCTCGGTATTCCTATGCTTGTTATGTTGCGTAAATCAAGGCGTATCCGTCTTGAGATGCTCTACAATAATGAGACTATCATAGATGACGAGAGGGAGGGCGCTAAGCTTGCAGTGGTTTCACTGGTGCTTGGTATTTGCAGTATTATTTTCTCGTTTTTTGGATATCTGATGGGACTTGGAATTGTCGGCATGCTTGCTTCCAAAATGTCAAAAAAGGCAAAGCAGTATAACAATGCAATAGCAACTGCCGGTTTGATTACATCGATAATAGGCTTTGTGCTGTCGGTCATCTGCACGATTGGCATGATGGTGCTGTTTGCAAGTGGCATGTACGACAGGCTTGTTAATATGTCGATGCTGCAATAATACGAAGCAGACCTTTGAATGTGGCATAAAGTCTACATTCAAGGGTCATTTTTTAAGGAGAAACCATGAACATTTTACTGACAGCAATCAATGCAAAATACATACATTCAAACCTCGCAGTTTACTCACTGCGCGCCTGTGCCGGGGAGTACCGGGATGCTGTGGAGCTTGCGGAATACACGATAAACAATCAGAAGGATTACATACTTGAGGAGCTTTATAAGAGAAAGCCCGACGTACTTTGTTTTTCGTGCTATATATGGAATATTGATTATGTGACTGATATTGCACGCGAGTATAAAAAGCTTTGTCCGTCAGTGCCGATATGGGTTGGAGGCCCTGAGGTGTCTTACGAGGTGGAGGCATTTTTGAGGGAAAATCCATACATAGACGGTGTGATGATAGGCGAGGGTGAGGATACCTTTAGGGAGCTGTGTGGGTATTATGCGCATAAAAGAAAGCTGAGTGATATTGCAGGCATTGCTTTCAGAAAAAACAGCACAGGTAATAGTACAAGTAATAGAACAAGTGTGAACAACGCAGGCTGCAAAGCGGATGAAATAGTATTCACAAGTCCACGCCAAATCAAAAACATGAGTGAAATCCCATTCTGCTATGATACGCTTGATGATTTTTCAAACCGCATCATCTACTACGAGAGCAGCAGGGGATGTCCGTTTTCGTGCAGCTATTGTCTGTCATCGGTGGATAAGACACTGCGTTTCAGGGATACCGGGATTGTCAAAAGGGAGCTTAAGTTTTTCATAGATCAGAAGGTGCCACAGATTAAGTTTGTGGACAGAACCTTCAACTGTAATCATGCTCATGCAATGGAGCTGTGGCGCTTTATAAAGGCGAATGACAATGGTGTGACAAACTTTCACTTTGAGATATCAGCGGATCTGCTGAATCAGGAGGAGCTTGAGCTGATTTCTGATATGAGACCGGGGCTTATACAGCTTGAAATCGGTGTGCAGTCCACCAATGAGGTCACGATTAAGGAGATTCACAGGACTATGAAGCTTGAGAGGCTTAAGGAGGTTGTGAGGCTCATTCAAAGCGGCAACAATATCCATGAGCATCTGGATCTTATAGCAGGACTGCCGTATGAGGATTATGACAGCTTTGGGCGTTCCTTTGATGAGATTTATGAGCTTAAGCCAAACCAGCTCCAGCTTGGATTTTTAAAGGTACTCAAGGGCTCGTATATGTTTGAGCATGCCACGGAATATGGTATTGTGTACCATGACAAGCCACCGTATGAGGTAATGTCCACGAAGTGGCTTTCGTTTGATGATGTGATAAAGATTAAGCGCGTCGAGGAGATGCTTGAGGTGTATTACAACAGCGGACAGTTTGAGATTACGATGAAGCTCATGGAGTGTATCTTTGACAGTGCGTTTGAGTTTTTTCAGGAGCTTGGAGATTTTTATGAGGCAAACGGCTATTTTGGAATGAGCCATTCGCGCATCAGAAGGTGCGAGATACTGCTTGAATTTCTGGCTTTATACCTGCATGGCTGTGACAGCGATGATATGGCTTCTGTGGGATTATCCGGAAATGCCGGAGATAGAGATAATACTGATTGTGACGAACATGCCATAGATAGAGATAATACTGATTTTGATGAAAATGCGCAGATTTACAAAATGATCCAGGAGTCACTCATCTTTGATTTGTACTATCGAGAAAACTGCAAGAGCCGCCCGAGGTGGGCCACAGATATAGGCAAATTCAAGCATATGACACATGCATACTGTAAGAATGGAAAGTTGTCGCATGTGGAGCCGTTTCACTATATTTTTCCGGATAAGCACACGCGAAAGCTTAAGGAGCTGCCAAAGTACAATAAGGAGCCGGTGTGGGCGCTTTTCCACTACGACATGAGAGACCCGCTTGACCACCAGGCGCTGGTGGAGTATGTAGATAACAGTAAAAAGCCGGAAAGGTTTACGGACTAAGAAAAATGAGCAACATAGATGATATAAAAAATTATACGGTGATTGACCTTGAAATGACAGGTCTTTCTGCCAAAAATGATAAGATAATAGAGATAGGTGCGGCACGCGTGCGTGGCGGCAGGATAGTGGATACGATATCCACACTGGTAAATCCAAAGCAGCATATTCCACAGCGTGTGCAGGAATTAACGGGAATCACCGACAGTGATGTGGAAAACGCGGCAGATATGGACGCGGCTGTGGATAACCTGCTTGATTTTATCGGTGATGATATCATACTCGGGCAGAATGTGACCTTTGATTACAGCTTTTTAAAGCAGTGGGCGGTAAATCACAAGAGAAAACTCTCGCTGAATGCATATGATACACTGAAAATAGCCAGAAAATGTCTGCCTGCGGAGCAGTCGAAGAAGCTGGAGGATTTGTGTGAGTATTTTGATGTGAGTAGGGAAAATGCGCACAGGGCACTCGACGATGCGATAGAGACAAAGCAGATATTTGAAAAGCTTCTTGTGCTGATGGATGAAAAGGGGGAGCCGGTGAAGGCAAAGCAGCTTGTATACAAGGCAAAAAAACAGACACCCGCCACGGCCCATCAGGTCAGACAGCTAAAGGAGCTGATGGCTGAGTATGGGATAGCAGATGTCATATCGTGGGACAACCTGACCAGAAGTCAGGCCTCAAGGCTGTACGATGAATATCGAAGCACATATATTAATAGGTGTGTGGATGGCTCGGAATAAGTTTCAATACAATAAGTTATAATACAATAAGCTATAACGCAAATTAATTACCGGCCGAGGCGGTATCAGCCTGTAGGCTTTCAAGCATAGAAACGATTCCATCCCTTGAAAGAGAATTGAGCTGCTTTGCTTTCTCGATAAGCTCTGCAAGCCGGTCAGCTTTTGACATGCTGATGAAGGCGTTGGCTAACAGCCTGTATACGTTCTTTGAATCGGCACCCTGCTCCACTGCAAGCTCAAGCAGTTCATTGCCTAGCGATTCATAGCCTGCTTCCTTAAGCCTGTTGTAATAGTCAGGCAGCATTGAAACAAATTTCGTGAAATTATCATCATATTCAGACAGCTTTTTAAAATTGAGAATGCCATATTTAAGCTTTAAATCAGTGTTTGTCATTCCGGTGAGATTGACAAGGGTTTTATCCCTTAAATCATTTATTTTATCATTATTTAATGGAAAAAACTTTTCCGGTATGGTAATATAACACAGGTCAGTGGTATCTCCGCGGAGGGTTGAGTTGGCTTTACGCTCCTTCTCCCAGAACTCCTCGGTGACCTTTGCCTGGGCAGAATCAGCCCTCTTTATGGCAAAAGTAATCACTGCAATAAATAAAATGAATAAAATTAGACAAATTGGAATCATATGTTGGAAAATCCTTTCTCATATATGAAAATAGTATAACTCATTTTTGAACAGAGGTGAATAGTATGTACGATTTTAATAAAAAAAGAAATCAGAAGGTGGTTGCTATAGTGATAATAGTGGTTATAGCAGCGATGCTTGTGACAACATTTGTGTCAAGTCTTGTATAGCTTTTCTTGAAATATGGAAAAAATATGATAATATGATATAAAATGCAGTTCAGTTAAGCGGATGACAGAGGCGCTTTTAACAGCCTCAAGAAAAGGAAGCGGAAATGAAGATTAATAAAAAAGCATTATTACTGGGTACAATGGCATTTGTGCTTGTGGCAGCATCAGGCATGGTAAGTGCATATGCAAGCGGTTCGTCAGGCACAAAGAAGGCAAAGGTACAGACAATTACAGAGGGTGTGTGCATTGGCAGTGTGGATGTAGGCGGTATGACAAAGGAAGAAGCAAAAAAAGCAGTTGATGCCTATGTTGACAGCATAAAGGATACATCCTTTTCATTAAAGGGTGCCAATGGTTCATTTGATGCAACAGCACAGGAAATGTCTGTTTCGGCGGACACTGATGCAGCGGTGGATGAGGCTCTTTCAGTATGCCATGAGGGCAGCCTGATTGACAGATTTGTGGAGTCGGAGGAACTCAAAAAGGGCAATGTTGCCGTCAATATGTATCTGTCGGTTGATAAACAAAAGACCGCAAATATGATTTATGACAAGAGCGACGAGCTCAATATAAAGGCAGTTAACAATTCGCTGCAGAGAAACGGCGACAGCTTCGATTTTGTTCCGGGACAGGAAGGCAAAGAGGTCGATGTGGTAAAATCAGTCTATGCTATAAATGACTTTTTGCAGAATAGCTGGGATGGTTCGGCGAATGAGATAGAGCTGGTCACAAATACGGTTCAGCCGAGGGGCTCAAAGGAGGAGCTCTCGAAGATTAAGGATAATCTGGGAGGCTTTTCTACAGATTTCAGCAGATCGGCAGCAGGGCGTGCAGCCAATGTAAAGAACGCATGCAGCCTGATAAACGGCAGTGTCATATATCCGGGTGAGCAGTTTTCGGTTTATGAGGCTATCAGCCCTATCACAACTGACAACGGCTATCAGATAGCTGGCGCATACGAGAACGGTCAGGTAGTGGACTCGGTAGGTGGAGGCGTGTGTCAGGTTGCTACCACACTCTACAATGCGGTTATAAGGGCTGAACTCGACATAGTGCAGCGCTATAACCATTCCATGATAGTAAGCTATGTAGAGCCGTCTGATGATGCAGCAATTGCAGGTACCTACAAGGATCTTAGGTTTAAAAACAATCTGGACAATCCGGTGTATATAGAGGGCTATTGCAGAGGAGGAATCATTACCTTCAATGTGTACGGAGTGGAGACGAGGCCCGCAAACAGGGAAATTTCTTTTAGAAGTGAGACAATTTCCGAGGAGGATCCGGTTACGCAGTTTAATTTTGATGCAGGTCAGCCGGTCGGTTATTTCAACACCGAGCAGTCTGCGCACAAGGGGGTGACCGCAAGGCTTTGGAAGACGGTCACAGTCGATGGTACAGTGCAGAGTGATGAGATATTCAACAACAGCAAGTACAAATCATCACCGAAAATCGTGACGGTTGGTACAGGAGGAGCATCAGCGGAGGTTGTTGCGCAGCTTCAGGCGGCGGCAGCGGCTAATGATGAGGGCTCGGTTAAATCTATTGCTGCATCTGCGGCAGCAGCGGCTCAGGCAGCACAGGCTCAGGCAACCCAGACACAGGATCCGAATGCGGCAGGGCAGACACAGGGCACCCAGACGCAGCCGACAGACCCGAATGCAGCAGGGCAGACACAGGGCACCCAGACGCAGCAGCCGGCAGGACAGACACAGGGAGCACAGACGCAGTAAATGCCCTCATATCATATTATTATTAGGAACAGGAAAACACATGAAAAACGGTAAAATATCAGAGTCGGTTTTAAAGCGCTCTGTCTTAAAACAACTTCATACCAAAAGTGACAGAGTACTTTTTAAACCGGCAGTAGGTGAGGACTGTGCGGTGATTTCCCTTAAAGCAGGCGGTCAAACTAAGTTAGTTACTGCTACCCAGACATTCACGCTGGATGTATCGGATAAGCATGTGCGTGCCAACTGCGCAGTTTATGATGCATTGAACAATATTTATGCCATGGGGGCAGGTCCTATTGGTATAGAGCTGGCACTGCTTGTACCTACCACAGAAAACGAAGCTGTGCTTCGCGAGACGGTGAGAGCGCTTGATGCTGTATGTGAGAAAGCAGGCATTGTGGTGCTTGGCGGACATACACAGGTGAGCCGTGCGGTGAAGAATATCGTGGTGACAGTTACAGCAATAGGTGAGGCCTGTGAGCAGATGCTCACACCATCATCTAAAGCAGCACCCGGCATGGACATAATAGTGACAGGCTGTGTGGGGCTTGAGGGCACCGCAATTCTTGCAAATGAGAAAAGAGCCGAGCTTGAAACGAGATTTTCCAAGGCATTTATAGATAAATCAGCAGCATATATAGACCATATTTCCACCGCAATGGAGGCCGCATCCGCGATTGGCGCCGGTGTGGCGGCAATCCATGACGCTTCGCAGGGAGGTATCTTTGGAGCACTCTGGGATATGGCAGAGGCTTCGGGAATTGGTCTTGACATCGATTTAAAGAAGCTCCCTATCAGGCAGGATACGATTGAAATAAGTGAATTTTTTGACATAAACCCGTATAAGCTTTTGTCAGGAGGAAGTCTGATAATCATAGCTGCAGATGGCACCCGCGTGGTCAGAGAGCTTGAGAAAACAGGACAAAATGCTGTTATAGTCGGTGCTACAACCGATTCAAACGACAGAGTGCTGATTTCCGGCGAGGAGAGACGGTTTTTGGAGACTGCCCAGACTGACGAGATATACAAGGTTTTCAACTAATATATTTGAATCAGGAGACTATATATCATGAGAGAAAAGATATTAACATTTATAGAGAAAAACAGCAGGATAAACCTGAAGGAGCTTGCAATCATGCTTGGTGTGGATGAGGCAAGTGTGGCAAACGAGATTGCTGCCATGGAGCAGGAGAATGTCATCTGCGGATATCACACACTGATTGACTGGGACAAGGCAGGTCTTGAGAAGGTCACAGCCATGATAGAGGTCAGAGTGACACCACAGCGCGGCATGGGCTTTGACAAGATTGCCGAGCGTATATACAACTATCCTGAGGTGAAGTCTGTATACCTTATCTCAGGCGGTTTCGACCTCATGGTCACACTCGAGGGCAAGACTCTGCGCGAGGTATCACAGTTTGTGACAGATAAGCTTTCTACACTGGATCAGGTGCTTTCGACAAAGACAAACTTTATTCTGAAGAAATACAAGGACCATGGAACTATCATGGCGGCACCTGTCAAATCCGATGAAAGGGGAATTATGTCATAATGAGAGACCCTTTATCCAGTACCATAAAGACTATCCAGCCGTCAGGCATACGTAAGTTTTTTGATATAGTGAGCGAGATGAAGGATGCGATTTCGCTTGGAGTAGGTGAGCCTGATTTTGACACACCGTGGCATATCAGGGATGAGGGCATATATTCCCTTGAAAAGGGACGCACCTTCTACACCTCAAATGCCGGACTCAAGGAGTTAAAGGTTGAGATTGCAAGATATCTCGACAGAAGATACGGCATGACATATGATTACAACAAAGAGATCATGGTAACTGTCGGTGGCAGCGAGGCTATAGATATCGCACTGCGCGCCATGCTCGATCCTGGAGATGAGGTGATTATCCCGCAGCCAAGCTATGTTTCATATGTGCCATGTACTGTTTTGGCAGGTGGCACACCTGTGATCGTGGAGCTCAAGGAGGAAAATGATTTCAGGCTTACAGCCGAGGAGCTTGAGGCTGTTATCACTCCAAAGACAAAGATACTTATCATGCCTTTCCCTAATAACCCTACAGGCGCTATCATGGAAAAAGCAGACCTTGAAGCAATCGTTCAGGTGGTTAAGGAGCATGATCTGTTTGTGATAAGTGACGAGATTTATTCGGAGCTTACATATGTGGATAAGCATGTGTCTATAGCATCGTTTCCGGGAATGAAGGAGCGCACAGTGCTCATAAACGGTTTTTCCAAGGCTTATGCCATGACAGGCTGGAGGCTTGGATATGCATGTGCACCTGAAACAATTCTAAAGCAGATGCTAAAGATTCATCAGTTTGCAATCATGTGTGCGCCGACCACGAGCCAGTATGCGGCTGTCGAGGCTATGAAAAACGGCGATGAGGATGTTGTACAGATGAGGGAGGAATACAACGGCCGCAGACGCTATGTGCTTCACCGCTTTAAGGAGATGGGACTTAAGTGCTTTGAGCCTTTCGGGGCCTTTTATGCGTTTCCAAGCATCAAGGAGTTTGGCATGACATCCGATGAGTTTGCCACAAAGCTTCTAAACAGCAAGAAGATTGCCGTGGTTCCGGGAACTGCATTCGGAGAGTGCGGTGAGGGCTTTTTACGTATATCATATGCATATTCGCTTGATGATTTAAAGGAGGCACTCGGCCGCATTGAGGAGTTTGTCACAGAGCTTCGCGCCGGGATGGATAATAAATAGTTTAAATTGACAGGAGACAAAATGGCAAAGCTGAACATAGTGTTACATGAGCCGGAAATTCCGGCAAATACAGGAAATATCGGAAGAACCTGCGTCGCGACAGGCACGAGACTTCATCTTATAGAGCCGCTTGGATTCTCACTTTCAGAGAAGGCACTAAAGAGAGCCGGAATGGATTACTGGAAGGACCTCGACGTCACCACATATGTGGACTGGGAGGATTTCCTTGAGAGAAATCCGGGCGCAAAGATATATTATGCGACAACAAAGGGCAGACATGTGTACTCTGATGCTCATTTTGAGCCCGACTGCTATATTATGTTTGGTAAGGAAAGCGCAGGCATTCCGGAGGAGATACTAAAGGAGCATCCGGATGCGTGCATCAGGATACCGATGATAGGTGAGACAAGGTCACTTAATCTGTCAAATTCAGTAGCTATCGTGCTCTACGAGGCATTGAGACAGAATAATTTTGATCATATGAGGCTTGAGGGAGAGCTTCATCACTTAAGCTGGGATGACTAAATAAAGCGGCAAAGCGCATATTTTTGCAGCTATTTGGGCTTTAACAGCTATGATAATTGTAAATACGGTAGATTTTTAGGAAAAAGAAATGGGCATAATTAAAACAAGCAAATTAGTACATGAATTTATACGAAGAGACGAGGAAGGCAATGTAGAGTCAATCACTACAGCACTCGACAACGTAAACCTTGACATAAAAGAGGGGCAGTTTATTGCAATCCTCGGTCACAATGGTTCAGGAAAATCAACTCTTGCAAAGCATATCAACGCACTTCTGGCACCGAGCGACGGCACCATATGGGTGGATGGCATGGATGTGTCAAAGGAAGAGAATGTCATACCTGTCAGGAAAAGTGCAGGTATGGTTTTCCAGAATCCCGACAATCAGATTATCGCCAATGTCGTGGAGGAGGATGTGGGCTTTGGACCTGAGAATATCGGTGTGCCGACAGATGAAATCTGGCAGCGCGTGGACTATGCGCTAAGGGCTGTCGGTATGACAAAGTACCGCACACATTCACCGAACAAGCTCTCCGGAGGACAGAAGCAGCGTGTGGCAATCGCGGGAGTTGTGGCAATGGAGCCAAAATGTATAGTATTTGACGAGCCTACAGCCATGCTTGACCCAAACGGCCGCAAGGAGGTCATAGCCACAGCCCATGAGCTCAATAAGAAAAAGGGCGTGACCATAATTCTCATCACCCATTACATGGAGGAGGTGGTCGGCGCAGACCATGTCTATGTCATGGAAAAGGGCAAGGTGGTCATGGACGGCACACCGCGTGAGATTTTTTCAAGGGTAGACGAGCTGAAGGAGCACAGGCTTGATGTGCCGCAGGTGACACTGGTAGCCGATGAGCTCAAAAAGGCAGGGCTTGATATCCCTGATGGAATCCTGACGAGGGAAGAGCTTGTAAATGCGCTTGTTGCGCTGAAAAACAGATAGGCGGGAGAAAATATGTCAATAATTCTAGATCACATAAACTATTGCTACAGTGCCGACTCAGCCTACAAGGTGCAGGCACTTAAGGATGTAAGCCTTGAGATAAATGATGGAGAGTTTATCGGAATAATCGGTCACACCGGTTCGGGAAAATCCACACTTATCCAGCATATGAACGGCCTTTTGAAGGCAACAAGCGGTCATATATACTACAATGGACAGGATATATATGACAATGATTATGATTTAAGCAAGCTGCGTCACAAGGTGGGGATGGTGTTCCAGTATCCGGAGCATCAGCTTTTTGAGACAACCAACTTTGAGGATGTATGCTTTGGACCGAAAAATCAGGGGCTCGATAGGAAAACAGTGGAGCTAAGAGCCTATGAGGCACTGCAGAATGTACATTTTCCGGAGGATCTCTACTATCAGCCACCGTTTGATTTGTCCGGAGGACAAAAAAGGCGTGTAGCCATAGCTGGAGTACTTGCAATGCACCCTGACGTACTCATACTCGATGAGCCGACAGCGGGACTGGATCCTGCGGGCAGAGATGAGATACTGGGACTGCTTTTACAGATGAAAAAGGATCTGGGTATCACAATCATACTCGTATCACACAGCATGGAGGATGTTGCGGAGTATGTGGACCGCATCATTGTTATGAATTCAGGAGAGGTGATGTTTGACGGAGTGCCGAAGGAGGTATTCTCACACTACAAGGAGCTTGAGGCAGTCGGACTTGCAGCACCGCAGGTCACATATCTGATGCATGATCTGGCAGAAAAGGGTATACCGGTTGACCTTTCGGCAACGACAGTTGCGGAGGCGAGGGACTCAATACTAAAAGCCTTTAAATAGCTCACCAATGCTGACATTTTGATACAAAACATGAGGAAGGAATACAAAAATGATTCGTGACATTACCATAGGCCAGTATTATCCGGCACAGTCGCCAATACATAAACTGGACCCAAGAGTAAAGCTTTTCGCAACACTTATATATATTATTGCGCTGTTTTCCTACAAGGGAATAGCCGGTGTGCTGTTTATAGTTGCCGCACTTGCAGCAGTTATAAAGATTTCGAAGGTGCCCTTTAAGTTCATGGTAAAGGGACTCAAATCCATTATAATACTACTCCTTTTTACAGCCTGCTTCAGTGTATTTTTCACACAGGGAGAGTACACAATCTGGGAGTACGGTATACTGCACATTTCTGACACCGGACTGATAAATGCAGCCACCATGATGATACGACTTGTGCTTCTTATTATAGGAACCTCGCTCATGACACTCACCACCACACCAAACCAGCTCACGGATGGTCTTGAGAAATCACTGGGCTTTTTAAACAAAATACATGTTCCGGTGCATGCGATAGCCATGATGATGTCGATAGCGCTTCGTTTCATTCCAATCCTTATTGAGGAGACAGACAAAATAATGAAAGCACAGATGGCAAGAGGAGCTGATTTTGAGCATGGAAATATCATAAAAAGAGCAAAGAGCATGGTGCCTCTGTTAGTACCGCTTTTCGTATCGGCATTCAGGCGTGCGGATGACCTCGCAATGGCCATGGAGGCAAGATGCTACAATGGTGGAGAGGGCAGGACAAAGATGAAGCCGCTCGTATATGAAAAGGACGATAAAATAGCATATCTTTTCATATTTGCGTTTTTTGCGGTTGTGATAGTGCTTAGAATCCTTCTGCCGGTGAATCTGGGCAATCTTATTTTCAGATAGTGAAATAGATAGTGCAGGCAAAACAGGAGAGATATATGCGTGTAAAAATGATTGTAGCCTACGATGGCACAAATTACTGCGGCTGGCAGATACAGCCAAACGGCATCACAATTGAGCAGGTATTAAACGAGCACCTGAGCCGACTGCTAAAGGAGGACATAAAGGTGACAGGAGCAAGCCGCACCGATGCGGGAGTGCACTCACTGGGAAATGTGTGTATGTTTGACACCAATACCCGCATGCCTGCGGAAAAGATATCGTATGCTCTGAACCAGAAGCTGCCGGAGGATATAGTGGTGGTCGATTCCTGCAAGGTGAGCGATGATTTTCATCCGCGCTTCTCAAAGAGCCGTAAAACCTATGAATACCGCATATTAAATGCGAGGTTCAGAAATCCGACACGCAGGCTTGACACATATTTCTATCATTATCCGCTTGACACAGAAAAGATGGGTGAGGCTGCAAAATATCTCATAGGAGAGCATGATTTCGCAAGCTTCTGTTCGGCAAACTCGCAGGCACAGACCACAGTCCGCACGATATATGACTGTACGGTGTCAAAGGCCGGTGACATCATCACAATACGTGTGACAGGAAACGGCTTTTTATACAATATGGTGCGCATAATCGCAGGAACACTTGTGAAGATAGGTGGAAGCGATATGCCGGCAGATGCGATGAAGGGCATAATAGCCGCAACAGACAGGGCAGCAGCAGGTCCCACAGCCCCGGCACATGGGCTTACAATGATAGGACTGGAGTACGAGTAACAGCTTTAGATTTTTAATATTATATTAAGATTTTTGGAATATCCGTTTTTAGCTTCGATAATAGGTTATAATGTCGTTACGGTTAAGACATGGTACGGTAAAAAGAAGCTTGGAGATGAAGATGGTTATGAGATTTACAGAAGTTAAAGAGAAAATTATAAAAAACAAAGCCATAAACAGCACAGACAAAGTAAAAGGCAGACACCGTAGAGTGATCCGTATAGGAGCGTTTGCCCTGATATTTGTAGTGCTGTTTTCGTTTGTCTCGACATTTTTTAAGATGACGGATGCTGTCAATATTGCGACTATAGAGGGCTTTTATAAGGAGCCGAAGGACTCAATTGATGTGATGATGATAGGAGCCAGCGAGGTATACGCTGATTACAGCGCAACAGAGGCCTGGAAGAATTATGGATACACCTCATACTCGCTGGGGGTATCCGGAGCGCCCGGCAGCCTGTACAAATCAATGCTCAGGGAAGCTCTCACCAGACAGCATCCGAAGGTTGTGGTGTTTGAGGTGAATGGCTTTTTACAAAAAGACAGCTACTACGACAGGACGGTAAAGCTGCACAGCTGGATAGACAATATCCACAATGAGGAAAACAGGCTTGATACAATAAAAGAGATTGTGCCAAAGGATGAGCAGGACAACTTTACAAATCCTTTAAAGCTGTATCACAGCAACTGGAAGGATATAGACAAATGTGCACACACCTTTGCTACAAGAGTTGGAATGTATTTTACAAAAACATCATGCATGAAGGGCTTTTCATCTATTGCTAAATATTCCGATTGTCCATCAGGCAAGCAGAAAACTCTCTATTTTACCGACAAGAGTAGAGCGTATATGACTGATCTGCTTGAGTATTGTAAAGCGCAGGGCGTGGAAAAGGTGCTTTTTGCGAGGTTCCCTCATGAGAAGGAGATAAAGAATCCGCAGGTGCTTTGTGACGTGAAGGAGCTGGTGGAGTCCTATGGCTATGATTTTGCAAGCTTTGAAGGAGATAAGGAACTTATCGGAATCAATGAGAGGGATGATTTCTACAATTCAGAGCATCTGAATATAAATGGAAGCCGCAAATTCACTGCATATATGGGGAAATATCTGTCTGATAATTACAGGCTTAATGCAGACCACTCACCGGAGCTTCAGAGTGCATGGGGCGAGTGCGCAAGGCGCGCTGACAGGGTGATGAGTGCCTGCGCAAAGGATACGGATCTGAGTCTGGGCAATCATTATTTTGAGATGTCCGTTTATCTGCCTTATAATTTTTCGTCAAGCCTTGCGACAAATAAGGTAGCAGATACAAACAACGATGCAAAGCCTGCAAAGGAGTTAAATACCCCGGTTAAAAAATAGCATGATAGTGTATGGACTTTAAAATAAATACTGTCTGTTAATTAAAGTATGTATGGCAGTATTACTTTAGAAAATAGATTTGGAGTAAATAAAATGGAACTCATTTCATTAAAATATGCGATATTTGTAATCGTATTGCTTGTACTATATTATTGCTTTCCGAAGAAATACCGCTGGTATGTGCTTCTGGCGGGAAGCATGGCATACTATGTGATTATATGTAAGTGGTATGTGCTTTTTATCATTTTCACAATATGCACCACCTATGGCTCGACAATATGGATTGACAAGCTGCTAAAGGAGCAGAATGCCATCGTAAAAAGCCATAAGGAGGACTGGGACAGGCAGACCAGAAAGGAATACAAGGAAAAGGGCAGAAAAAAGAGAGTGGCAGTCATGCTTTTTGCGCTGCTTTGCAATTTCGGTATATTGGCATTCCTTAAATATATACCATATGCGGGCGAGCTTGGACTTTTGCTTCCGCTTGGCATATCCTTCTACACCTTCCAGTCCATGGGCTATGTGATGGATGTATACAGGGAAATTGTCGAGCCTGAAAAGAATTTTCTTAAGGTAGCACTGTTTGTATCGTTTTTCCCTCAGATAATACAGGGACCGATAGCGATATATGATAAGTTTGCGGGACAGCTTTACGAGGGACATTCGCTGAGGCTGGAAAATCTGCAAAAGGGTGCGCTTCTGGTGCTCTGGGGAGTCATGAAAAAGCTTGTGATAGCAGACCGCGCGGTAAATATCATCAATTTTGTAATGGATAAGCCGATGGATTTTTCAGGCACCTATGTATTTTTTGCGGCAGTAGTATATGCGCTGCAGCTGTATGCGGATTTCTCGGGAGGAATCGATATAGTGCGCGGTATTGCAGAGATGTTTGGCATAACGATGTCAACAAACTTCAACCACCCGTATTTTTCGCGCTCACTCACAGAGTACTGGCACCGCTGGCATATGACTCTTGGAGACTGGTGCAGAAACTATATCTTTTACCCGCTTTCAATCTCAAAGCGTTTCCTGAACTTTGGCAAATGGCTAAAGCCGAGATTTGGTGCGCATATCAGTAAGGTGCTGCCGGGCTGCATCGCGAGTGTCATCACATTTATCGTTATCGGAGTATGGCACGGTGCCAATATGAAATACCTGTATTTCGGACTCTGGAATGGCATTGTCATCATGCTTGCAGAGCTTTTTGCTCCGGTAAACAAAAAGGTGGCAGGAGGCTTTTTTAAGCTGACCGGCCTCAGGGAAAAGGGTATATTTGCAACGATTATATCAGTGCTTTGGACCTTTATGCTCATACTGGTAGGCTACTATTTTGACATAGCTGCAAATGCGTCGACAGCATTTCACATGCTTTTTAAATCAGTCACAGATTTCCATATCGGCGAGCTTGGAATAAACAACATCATTTTGAATCTAGGAGCATGCGGACTGGACAAGTACGATATACTTTTACTTATAATATGTACGCTGCTGTGGTTCTTCATCAGCTTCGTTGAGGAAAATAAAAAGCTCGACATGCGCGATTCCATACTTTCAAGAAAGCTGCCGCTTCGCTGGGCAATAATATATCTTGGCATCTTTATAGTAATAATATTCGGTTACTACGGACCGGGAGTGAATCCGGCGGATTTTGTATATATGCAGTTTTAAAATAAAAGTTTAAAGAAAAAGTATAAACATAAAGAAAAAACTTAAAGAAAAAGTTTCAAGAAATAGCTTAAAAAAAAGCTTAAAGAAAAAGCCGAAAATAAGGGTGAAAAACACTTGACAACAGCCGGTTACGCAAGTATAATATCTAGGTCTGTAAAAGTAGATAAATGGAAGCCAAAGCCCCGGCAACCATTTAGTATAGATAATGATAGTCATCTGAGATGGAACAGAGGACTATAAGATGTCAAAAAGGAAGTGGCGTCCGGACATACGCGATTTCAAGAGGCATCGGCATTAAAAGTAATCGAATCATTTAAGGAGGAAAACCGATGAAAACATTTATGGCTAGTCCTGCTACAATCGACAGAAAATGGTACGTAGTAGACGCTGAAGGTAAGACATTAGGACGTTTAGCATCAGAAGTTGCTAAAGTATTAAGAGGAAAGAATAAAGCAATCTTTACACCACACATTGACACAGGTGATTATGTAATCGTTGTCAATGCTGACAAGGTTAAGGTTACTGGTAAGAAATTAGACCAGAAGATTTACTATCATCACTCAGATTATATCGGTGGTATGAAAGAGACAACATTAAGAGAGATGATGAACAAGCACCCAGAGCGCGTTATAGAGTACGCTGTAAAGGGAATGCTTCCAAAGGGACCTCTTGGACGTCAGATGTATACAAAGTTATTCGTATACGCTGGACCAGATCACAAACATGCAGCTCAGAAGCCTGAGACATTAGAGTTTTAATAGGAGGTAAAGTAAATTGGCTACTACAAAGTATTACGGAACAGGAAGAAGAAAATCATCTGTTGCTAGAGTATATTTAGTACCTGGAACAGGAAAGATTACAATCAATAAAAGAGATATCGATGAGTACCTTGGTCTTGAGACATTAAAGGTAGTTGTTCGTCAGCCATTAGTTGCAACTGAGACAGTTGACAAGTTCGACGTTTTAGTTAACGTTCGTGGTGGTGGATACACAGGACAGGCTGGAGCAATCCGTCACGGAATCGCTCGTGCACTCCTTCAGGTAGATTCAGAGTACAGACCGGTTCTTAAGTCTGCTGGATTCTTAACACGTGATCCACGTATGAAAGAGCGTAAGAAATACGGTCTCAAAGCAGCTCGTAGAGCTCCTCAGTTCTCAAAGAGATAATCTTCGGAACTTGGATTTACGTTCAAATCTTTGTTTTACAAGGGTTTGTGGAGTTGTCAGATGTGGTGAAAAGCGGTGGAATTTA
>OGJY01002555.1_pt1 | contig 17634 bp, 13 predicted proteins | sample 1572231 | NCBI WGS metagenome assembly OGJY01 (sample SAMEA2582121, study PRJEB24529) | metagenome | biome: Human gut stool | place: China | collected 2011
CGTGCGCCAAGGCTTCTTTTTTCATTTCTTCCGGCACTTCTTTTTCGGTTAATGTGTCTTTCTCTTTATCATACACATAGCCTTTTGCTTTGCTATTTGGTGTTTGAATAACGACATCATGATTACCTTTCATTAAGGCTTGAGTTTGATCAAATTGCATAAAGGCGCGATCTGGATTCACATCTTGTGTTAAATCAAAGCCAATCATCGGATAATTACCACTTACGCCAGCAATAGAAAGTAAGGTTGTCGGCATATCAATTTGGCTCACTAAACGACTGTCTCGGCGTGGTGCAACATGATCACCTAAAATTAGCGCAGGAATATGGAAATGCTTAATTGGCACTAAGCTTGCTCCTGCTGCACGGGAATCATGGTCTGCAATCACCAAGAACACAGTATCTTTCCAATAATTAGATTGCTTCGCTAATTTGAAGAAATAACCAATAGCATAATCTGCATATTTTGCACTGTTATTACGGGTGGCTTTTGGTTGTTCGTAAAGCTCAATTTTGCCATCCGGAAATTCAAAAGGATCGTGATTGCTCGAACTAAACACTAAGCTAAAGAATGGTTTTCCTTCATTCTGTAATTGGGTAAAGGTTTCGTTCGCTTTATCAAATAAATCCTCATCACTCACGCCCCAAGTCGCGGTAAATTTGGGGTTTTGATAATCCTTTTGATCGATAATGGTTTGGAAGCCGTTGCCATAGAAGAAGCTTGCCATGTTATCAAAATGTTTTTCACCACCATAAATAAACGAGGTATTATAACCTTGTTTAGCAAGTAAATCGGCAATGGTAAAGAAACCACTTTGGCTGTTATTCAATTTCACCACTGCACGTGCTGGAGTGGGTGTAAAGCCCGCTGTAGTTGCTTCAATACCACGAACAGAACGTGTCCCTGTAGCATAGAGATTTTCAAATAACCAACCTTCTTTAGCTAATTTATCAAATTCAGGTGAAAGTGGTTTTCCGCCTAACGTACCCACAAATTGCGCCCCAAAACTTTCTTCCAAAATAATGACGATATTTTTCGGTTTACCTTGGTAAGTGGCTTGGTTTTTCGTTAATGTTGGAATCTTCTCTGAAATATAATCACTTTCAGGGCGGCCACGGCTGGCTTTGACAATACGCAACATTTCATCAGTATCCATTTTGCCATAGGCTTCAGAAGAGGCTCCTTCATCTTTAAATTGTTGTGCTGCATAAAGGACAGAATAGCCAGAATTCAGCACAAGCGAATTGACTAAACCATCGGAAGAAAAAGCCACCATTGCAGGGTTCACACCACGGTGCTGAAAACTTGAACGCGCACCTAAAAAAGCAACGGCAATCACGAGCAATGCTACAACAGGGCGTAATTTCCAGCTCATTGAACGTAAGTTTTTCACCGCATAACCAGAGAGTTTCCAATAACAGAAGAAAGCCGCAACGGTAAAAATGAGGCTAAAAATGACCGCAGTTAAATGCCCTTCCATCAACATTGAAAAGACTTCTTTCGGATAAATTAAATATTCAATAAAAAGTCGGTTTGGACGGAAGTCATAGGTTTCGATAAATGCAGGCGTAGCCAATTCCATAAATAGAATAAACACACTACCTAAGGTAAGCCAAATGCGTAAAATCATTTTCCAAATTCGGCTATTATGGAATAACACCGTCAATAATGCCGGTACACCAAATAAATAGCACAAGGCCACGATATCCATACGTAAGCCTTGTAAGAATAATTGTCCCCATCCCGCTACCGCAGAAACGCGATCTGACTGCCAAATCGCAAGTCCAAGACGAGATAAGGTGAAAATAATCAGATTAATGATGACGAAGAGGAAAATCGGATATAAAGGAGAACGTGTTTGTTTCATTTTGACACTCATAAGTCCTAAGGGAATCGCTACCCTTTGATTAATTTAAAGCACGCTAATGTGCCATTCCTTTCATAGACAGATAAAAAAACACAAAGTGCGGTTAAAAACATCATCATTTTTGACCGCACTTTGAAAGAGAAAGATTAAGCTGCAACTAATGCTTTTAATTGTTTTTCATAAGCTGCCCAATCTGTAATTGGACGTGTTGCTACACCGGTTTCCATCGCTTTTTTCGCTACCGCAGAAGAGACAGTAAACAATAAGCGTGGATCAAATGGTGTTGGAATCACATAATCCGGTCCAAAAGATAACGCACCATAATTAGCAATAATTTCTAACGGAACCGGTTCTTTCGCCAACCCTGCAATCGCACGAGAAGCTGCTAACTTCATTTCTTCATTAATCTCTGTTGCACCTACGTCTAATGCACCACGGAATAAGAATGGGAAACAAAGTACGTTATTTACTTGGTTTGGAAAATCTGAACGACCTGTACAAACAATTGCATCTGGACGCACTGCTTTCGCTTCATCAGGCGTAATTTCAGGCACTGGGTTAGCCAATGCTAAGATTAATGGATTCTCCGCCATGGTTTTCACCATTTCAGGTTTTAATGCACCCGCTTTAGAACAACCTAAGAAGACATCTGCACCGTTAACTGCATCGGCTAATGTGCGCCAACCATTATCTTCAATCGCGTAGAATTGTTTAGTCTCATCCATGTTATCGCCACGACCTTTGAAAATCACACCTTTAGAGTCACACATGGTGATATTTTCTTTTTTGAAACCTAATGCTCGAAGCAAGTTAGTACAAGCAATAGCAGAAGCACCTGCACCATTAACCACTAAGCGCACATCAGCAATATTTTTACCAATAATTTCTAAACCATTTAATGCTGCTGCGCCGACGATGATCGCTGTACCGTGTTGGTCATCATGGAATACCGGAATTCCCATACGTTCACGCAACGCTTTTTCAATGTGGAAACATTCCGGTGCTTTGATATCTTCAAGATTAATGCCACCAAACGTTGGTTCTAATGAAGCAATAATATCGATTAATTTATCAGGATCATGTTCATTGATTTCAATATCGAATACATTGATGCCGGCAAATTTTTTGAACAATACACCTTTCCCTTCCATAACAGGTTTTGAGGCAAGTGCACCAATATTTCCTAAACCTAATACTGCTGTACCATTTGAAATCACGGCCACTAAGTTAGCACGAGCGGTATAACGGCTTGCAGCAGAAGGATCTTTTTCAATTTCTAAACAAGGCTCTGCAACACCAGGAGAATAAGCAAGGGCTAAATCATGTTGGGTTTCTAATGATTTGGTTGGGGTGACTGCAATTTTTCCCGGAATTGGGAACTCATGAAAATCTAATGCAGCTTGGCGTAATTGTTCGCTCATATAAAAATACTCCATTTTCACTTAGGCTAAATAAAATTTGCGCCATTATACTCTCTTTTTTAGAGAAATTTGTGATATACCGCAAAAATTTTACAAAATGATTACAAAATATGAGTGAAATCGACCGCACTTTTTGTCTTTTCTTCACATTTCGAACCAAAAACGTTACTATGTCGCAAAAAAACATGCAGGATGTAAATAATGAGTTTGTTTTCTAAATTTAGAAGTGCCATCAATAAATTACAACGGAAAGCGATTAACAAAACCTTTCAAAAACGGTTAACCAACCAAGGCATGTCAGTGATTTCGGCAAACTGTGTCGGTGCATTTATTTTGCACGACCTAAATCAGCCTTTTAATTCTCCGTTTGTTAACCTTTATTTAGACCCAAGCGATTTTGTTCGCTATCTACAGAACATCACATTCTATCAAGCACAACCGCTTCAATTTATACAAACAGAAAAACCGTATCCCGTTGGTCTATTAGGTGATCTTAAAGTACACTTTATGCACTACCACTCTGAACAAGAGGCTCGGGAAAAGTGGGAAGCTCGCTCACAGCGTTTAGACTTCGATAACTTGTTTATTATGATGACAGATAAAGATGGTGGAAAAGGTGCAAAATATGAAGACTTGCAAGCCTTCGATAACTTGCCTTATCCAAACAAAGTGGTCTTTACCAACAAGCCATATCCTGAATTAAAATCTGCTTTCTACATTAAAGGCTTTGAAAATGAAGGAGAAGTGGGCGATTTATTTACCTTTTCCGGTTGGAATGGCGAAAAATATTACGACCAATTTGATTACGTTAGCTGGTTCAATCAAAAATAAGAGTTTACGATGCGATTAGATAAATTTATTGCCGAGAATACAGGTTTAACCCGTTCACAAGCCACCAAGGCCATTCGCCAAAGTGCGGTCAAAATTAACGGTGAAATTGTGAAAAATGGTGCCACTAAGGTAAGCCAAGAAGATAAAATTTATTTTGAAGATGAATTGTTGCCTTGGGTAGAAGAAGGCCAATATTTTATGTTGCATAAACCTCAGGGCTACGTTTGCTCTCATGATGAGGGTGACTATCCTACTATTTATCAATTCTTTGAACCACCTCTTTCTGGCAAGTTACACAGTGCTGGACGACTAGACGTCGATACGACAGGACTCGTGTTATTAACTGATGATGGTCAATGGTCACACCGTATTACCTCACCAAAGCATCAATGTGAGAAAACCTATTTAGTCACTTTAGCTGATCCCGTTGAAAACCATTATGCAGCTTCTTGTGAAGAAGGTATTTTATTGCGTGGCGAAAAAGAACCGACTAAACCTGCAAAACTTGAAGTGTTAGATGATTACAATGTAAACCTTACTATTTCTGAAGGACGCTATCACCAAGTAAAACGCATGTTTGCCGCGCTGGGTAATAAAGTCGTGGCACTCCATCGTTGGAAAATCGGTAACGTTGAATTAGATGAAAGCTTAGAAGAAGGCGAATTTCGTCCACTCACTCAGGAAGAAATTGACAATTTAGTGAAATAATATGAGCCAAAATATTAAACCTACCTTTATTTTTATCGCCACGCTCGGCATCCTCTCGATGCTACCGCCTTTGGGCGTGGATATGTATATTCCGTCCTTTTTAAATATCGCTGAAGACTTAAATATCAACTCCGAGCAAGTACAGCATACGCTGACATTCTTCGCTTATGGTATGGCAGCAGGGCAATTGTTCTGGGGACCATTTGGTGACAGTTTTGGTCGCAAGCCAATTATTTTATTAGGTGTCATTATTGGTGCTATCACGGCCATTATTTTAACGGGTGTTCATTCTATTGGCAATTTCACTGCGCTACGTTTTATTCAAGGTTTCTTTGGGGCTGCGCCTGTTGTGCTTTCAGGCGCTTTATTACGAGATTTATTTAGCAAAGATCAGCTCTCTAAAATCATGTCCACCATCACGCTTGTCTTTATGATCGCGCCACTTGTTGCGCCTATAATTGGCGGATATATCGTGAAATATTTCCACTGGCATATGATTTTTTATGTCATTGGTGCGATGGGATTTCTTGCAGCATTACTCGTCTTTTTCGTTATTCCCGAGACCCATAAACAAGAAAACCGTATTCCCCTGCGTCTTAACATCATTGCCCGTAACTTCATGACGCTTTCTAAACAAAAAGAAGTGTTAGGTTATATGGCGGCGGCTTCTTTTGGTTTTGGGGGGTTATTTGCTTTCGTCACTGCTGGTTCGATTGTTTATATTGGTATCTACGGCATTCCAGTCGATCAATTCGGCTATTTCTTTATGATCAATATCGCGATTATGACCGCTGCTTCTTATCTAAATGGAAAATTTGTATTGAAGCTAGGTGCTGAAACCATGTTACGAATTGGTATTGCCGTACAGTTTATTTCAGGAATTTGGTTATTTTTAACCGCACTTTTTGATTTTGGTTTTTGGTCAATGGCAATTGGTGTGGCTTTTTTTGTAGGACAAAATCCACTTATTTCGTCCAATGCTACTGCCTCTATTCTCGAAAAATTCCCTACGATGGCAGGTACCGCCAACTCATTAATGGGAAGTGTACGTTTTGGTGTTGGTGCTGTGATGGGTTCTCTTGTAGCGAGCTTTAAAATGGAAACAGCAGCCCCAATGCTCTATACGATGACGGCTTGCGTGGTCATTTCCGTCCTCTCTTATTACTTCCTGACTTATCGAAATGAACGATAAAGTGCGGTCAATTTTCAAGTCAATTTAAAACAATAAAGGCGGGATGTCCCGCCTTTTTTATTTCCATCAACATTTATTTCCAAATTCGATGTTCTAATACTCGTTTTTTAATTTCTGGATAGAGGTCAATTTTAAATTCAGGCTCTTTTCCTTCTTTTAATTGACGTTGATAATCTTTCATTAACTTCCACACAATCGGGGAAAGTAAAACAATCGCGACTAAGTTAATAATTGCCATCACAGCCATCACGGTATCTGCGAAATTCCACACAACATTACCTGATTTTACTGAACCGAAATAAACAAAGAATAAGACAGCCAAACGGAACGACCACACAAACCACGGTTTATTTTTTATAAAACGAATATTACTTTCCGCATAAGCATAGTTACCAATGATAGAGGAATAAGCGAAAAGTAATAAGATGAAAGCTAAGAAGTGTACTCCGAACTCCCCTACATGATAACGCAATGCATTTTGCGTTAAGGAAATGCTTTTCAGTGTTTCACTGCCATAGTTATCGGAAAGTAAAATAATCACTGCCGTACAAGTACATACGATCATGGTATCGACAAACACACCAAGCATTTGCACTAAACCTTGGCTGACTGGATGTTTTACATGTGCTGCAGCGGCCGCATTTGGGGCTGAGCCCATCCCTGCTTCATTAGAGAATAATCCGCGCTTAATCCCCATCATCATGGCTTTAGACACTAAAGCACCAAACATTCCACCAGCTGCAGATTGGAAAGTAAAGGCACTTTTGTAAATATTGGCAATTACCGTTGGGATCATATCAATATGCATACCTAGGATAATTACCGCCATAATTAAATAAAAGAGTGCCATCATCGGTACTACGCTACTAGAAATGGTCGCAATACGTTTCACGCCACCGAAAATAATTGCGGCAGTTAGTACCACTAAAACCATACCAACATATTCACCTTGCCAATCCCAAGCATTTTTAGTCGCTTCTACGATTGAGTTTGCTTGTACTGAATTAAATGCAAAACCAAAGGTAAAAATAAGTGATACAGCAAACGCTACTGCTAAGCAACGTGATTTTAAACCTTGTGTAATATAGTAAGCTGGGCCACCACGGAAAGAGCCATCTTTATCTTGAATTTTGAACACCTGTGCTAAGGTAGATTCCGCAAAAGCACTCGACATGCCAATAAATGCCGTTACCCACATCCAAAATACGGCACCTTCACCACCAAGCGCAATAGCTGTTGCCACACCACTGATATTACCTACGCCAACTCGACTTGCAAGCCCAGTTGCAAAAGCTTGGAATGGCGTTAAAGAATTACCTTCTGCCGCACGTCCAAACCACATTTCACGTATACTTGCAGGGAAAAGACGTAACTGTACTAGCCCTGTAGTAATGGTAAAAAATAGACCTACACCTAATAAAATAACAATGGTGATATTCCATAATGGCTCATCTAAATGTTCAACAACCCATGTTAAACCTTGCTCAATCCAGTTCCCAAATTCTGTCAACATAAAAACCTCGCTTAAAAAAGATCAATATTTTGATTGTAGAGAGATAAAAGAAAAAATCCAGTTTTCTTAAAAAGAAACTGGATTTTTATCCTATAACACAAAATTTATTCAGATTTTTGCTGTATTTTTAGATTAAATCTATTCACGTTTTAAAAATAACGCTGCAGCACCACGCACTCCACCAGAATCACCATGTTTTGCTTTTTTGATTGGTGGCACTTTTGCACTACGCATTAAATGAGGTGGCAATGCTTTTGGTAACGCTTCATAGAGATAATCAAAATTCGATAAACCACCACCAAGAACAATCATATGTGGATCAAACGCAGTGATAATGTTACCGATAGAAATAGCCGCTAACTCCACAAAAATTCGAACAAAATCAACCGCACTTTCCTCTTTCGCATAAAAACGATCGATAATGTCTTTGGCTGATAATTCTTCCCCTTTTAAATCACGGTACAACATTTCAAAACCGCGACCTGAAATATAAGTATCTAAACAGGCATGATTACCACAACCACATTGATAAATAGGTGCTTTATCCCAACCCAATAATTTTAAGGCATGATAATTTAATTGAAGATGACCTAACTCTCCCGCCATTCCAACTTGTCCTGAGTGAATTTTGCCGTTAATCACAAAGCCACCACCAAAACCAGTGCCTAAAATCAGCCCTAATACGGAAGGATATTGGGTATTTTCTTCATCCCAAGCTTCAGAAAGCGCAAAGCAATTTGCATCATTTTCAGCTCGCACTTCACGCCCGAGTATTTTCTCAAGATCAGTTAAAATAGGCTTATTATCTGCGACACGAATATTCGTTACTTCAGCAAGCCCTGTTGTTAAATTAACAAATCCTGGCAACCCAAGACCTACCGTGCCTTTTTCACCAAAGTGGGCATCCGCACGTTCGACTAAAGTTTTAATCGCCTGTAACCAATCTTGATAATCTGTTTGTGGCGTTGGCACGCGCTCGGTATAAAGTTTTTCTAATTTTTCATTAAAAGCAGCTAATTCAATCTTTGTGCCACCAATATCAATACCGTAATACATATTGTCTCCTCAAAAGAGCGGTCAAAATTGTTGGAACATATAGGCTGTATTTTCCTTGAAATCAAAATGAAAATCCATGATAAAAATCATATTTTGTACAAGCAATAAAAAAGACCGGCTTTATCACTAAAACCGGTCTTTGATGCTATTTATTGTTAAACAAGCCTTTCTTCTGTAAGAAACCAAAAATAATCAAATGAACAATCCATGCCGAAATTATCGCCACAAATAAATCGATTGGATAATGCATTCCAAGGCGGACTCGGCTAATCAACATTAATACGCCCCAAATGGTTATAGCACCAATCAGTAATTCTGCTTTAAAAGAACGTTTCCCTAATAATTGGCTAAATCCGACGGCTAACATAAGCCAAGTGGCGGCAAAAATAGAATGTCCAGATGGGAAAGAATAACCCGTTTCATCTTCATAATGCGCTTTTAACCAGGCAGGTGTATCCGCTTGTGTAGAATAAAATTTATCCACTAATTTCGCACGCTCTGAACGATCTTGATGATAAAAAGCATCCGTCGTACTTTCTGTTTTTTCCGCTAAATAGACGGTAAAAGGACGCGGCTCGGCAAAAACCGTTTTTAAACCTGTTTTAATTACTTGTGTAGATAATACCGACAGACCCATTACAATCACGCCCATAATCCACTGTTTACGGTTTTCAAAAAGAAAACGGAAAAGTAAAGCAAACACACCACAGGTAATTAAAGCATAAGGTACGCTACCGGTTTCGGTTAAAAGATAAAGCCAATAATCCCATTCCATTAATTGGTTGTTTCCATGCCAATGATAAGCAAAACCCCAAACAAAAAATGGTACAAGACAAAGGAATAACGTATATAATGACAGCCTTTTAAACATTGTTGCCTCTTGATAATAAAAATAAAGTGCACATTTTAGCAGAATAAAGTTGAAAAAAGGATACGTTATGTCAAAAATCCAACTGGTTGCTCAAGCCAATTTGCCTACCGAATATGGCATATTTAAAATGGTCGGATTTGAATTTCCCGATACAAAAAAAGAACACGTTGCATTAGTAATGGGTGATATTTCAAACCAAGATGAACCTGTACTTGCCCGTATTCATTCTGAATGCTTAACGGGTGATGCATTACACAGTTTAAAATGCGATTGTGGTTTCCAACTGGCAGCCGCATTACGTCAAATTAGCGAAGCGGGTCGAGGCGTGTTGATCTATCATCGTGAAGAAGGACGAGGTATTGGTCTAATTAATAAAATTCGTGCCTATTCATTACAAGATCAAGGCATGGATACTATTGAAGCTAACCTTGCGTTAGGTTTTAAAGCTGATGAACGTAACTTTAATGTGTGTGCCGATATGTTTGAATTATTAGGTGTGAAGCAAGTTCGCTTGATGACAAACAACCCGCAAAAAGTAGAAACCATGAAAAAAGCTGGAATTAATATCGTAGAACGTGTGCCATTGAATGTAGGTGAAAACCGTTACAATACGAAATATCTTGATACTAAAGCGAAAAAAATGGGCCATTATATTGTGCACAATAATGAAGAACATTTAATGACTTGCCCACATTGCCAAGAAGAAGTAATTTAACAAAAAAGCCATACAACTGTATGGCTTTTCTTTTATCAAAACAATTATTGATTAACGCCCCAATGACGAGTGTCTTTATCAAATTTCATGCCTGAATGCGATCCTTCTGAACCATTAAAATAAACGTCTTTATTTGCACAAGCTGAAATCACTAATGCACCGATAACAATAAGAATTAATTTTTTCATTGTATTTACCTTTTTTAAAATTAGCTTGCTGAAATTGTATCACAATTTTCTCCACTTTTTCCTGCTTAAATTAGTCCTTTTCTTGCAAAATTTATCTTTGACTTCTACAATACCGCCTCATTTTTAACCTTGTAGTTCGCAAACCTCCTACATAAAAAAACTAGGTATCCTATGAATATTTCAAATCCTAATCTCAACCGTAAAGCCCTTGTGATCTTCTCTGGTGGACAAGATTCCACAACCTGTTTAATTCAAGCTATTGCCGAATATGGCGTAGAAAATGTCGAAACCGTCACCTTTCAATACGGCCAGCGCCATGCCATTGAATTAGAAAAAGCCCGTTGGATCGCCAAAGATCTCGGCGTAAAACAAACGTTGATTGATACGTCCGTCATCAAATCTATCACCCACAATGCCTTAATGGATGCAAACGCTGACATTGAGCAAAAAGACGGTGAATTACCTAATACCTTTGTGGATGGCCGCAATGCACTCTTCTTATTGTATGCGGCGATTTATGCAAAAGGACAAGGTATTAATGACATTATCACAGGCGTATGTGAAACAGATTTCAGTGGCTATCCCGATTGTCGCGATGTGTTTATCAAATCCATGAATGTCACCCTTAATTTAGCCATGGATTATCCGTTCAATTTAAAAACACCGCTAATGTATCTTACCAAAGCCCAAACCTGGGCATTAGCTGATGAATTAGGTGCGTTAGATTATGTTCGTCAGCATACCCACACTTGTTATGAAGGTGTTGAAGGTGGCTGTGGAGAATGCCCGAGCTGTAAATTGAGAGATAAAGGCTTACAGGAATATTTAGCAACAAAAGCAAAAGCTTAGTATCGAGATAACTCAATCTATCACAGATTAAATAGATTCAAATGAATCCAAAGTGCGGTCAAAATTCACGTCAAATTTTGACCGCACTTTTGCTTGATATAGTATCCTTATCTTTTCTCATCTTTGATTTTATAAACGCGTCATTTTTTGATAAAATCACGCTAATTTTTTTATAAATAAGTAACTAATTTTAAAAATGACTACAAATTATTCTGCTCAAGAAATTACGGTTCTAAAAGATCTCGAACCGGTGCAAATTCGCCCCGGTATGTACACGGACACGACCCGTCCGAATCACCTTGCTCAAGAAGTTATTGATAACAGTGTGGATGAAGCTCTTGCGGGTTTTGCCACCAAAGTTGAAGTGATTTTACACGCTGATCAATCACTTGAAGTCATTGATAATGGACGCGGGATGCCAGTGGATATTCACCCAACGGAAGGCGTTTCTGGTGTCGAAGTCATCTTAACCAAGCTTCACGCTGGCGGTAAGTTCTCGAATAAAAACTATGAATTTGCCGGTGGTTTACACGGGGTAGGGATTTCTGTCGTCAATGCCCTTTCTGAACGCGTTGATATTCAAGTTAAACGTAACGGTGAAGTGTATAAAATTGCCTTTGAAAATGGCGTAAAAGTAGAAGAATTAGAAGTCATCGGGACTTGTGGCAGACGTACAACCGGCACCACCGTTCACTTCAAACCAAACCCAAAATATTTTGATAGCAAGAATTTTTCTGTTAGTCGTTTACGCCACTTATTACGTGCGAAAGCCGTACTTTGTTCTGGCTTAGAAATTAAATTTGTCGATAAAGTGAATAACACCGAAGATGTGTGGTGCTATCAAGATGGTTTATCCGATTACTTAACCGAAGCGGTAAATGGTTTTGAAACTTTGCCTGAAAAACCTTTTGTCGGTGAATTTAAAGGCTCCACAGAAGCGGTAAGCTGGGCATTATTATGGTTACCAGAAGGTGGCGAGCTTATTGCAGAAAGCTATGTAAACTTGATTCCAACAGTACAAGGCGGAACACACGTTAACGGTCTTCGTCAAGGCTTGCTCAATGCTATGACCGAATATTGTGAATTCCGCAATAAATTACCACGCGGAGTAAAATTAACAGCAGACGATATTTGGGATCGCTGTGCTTACATTCTTTCACTGAAAATGCAGGATGCCCAATTTGCCGGCCAAACCAAAGAACGCTTATCTTCCCGTCAAAGTGCGGTCTTTGTTGCAGGTGTTTTAAAAGATGCCTTCAGTTTATGGTTGAATCAAAACGTACAAGATGCGGATCGCTTAGCTGAAATGGCGATCAGTTCTGCACAACGTCGTTTAAATGCTGCTAAAAAAGTTGTGCGTAAAAAATTAGTGAGTGGCCCTGCTTTACCTGGGAAATTAGCCGATTGTGCATCACAAAATTTAGAAAAAACCGAATTATTCTTAGTAGAAGGTGACTCTGCGGGTGGCTCAGCTAAACAGGCTCGTGATCGTGAATATCAAGCGATTCTGCCGTTACGCGGAAAAATCTTAAATACTTGGGAAGTCGCCAGTGATCAAGTGCTTGCCTCAACAGAAATTCATGATATTGCAGTGGCGCTTGGTATCGATCCTGATAATGAAGACTTATCTCAACTTCGTTACGGTAAAGTCTGTATCTTAGCTGATGCGGACTCTGATGGTTTGCATATTGCTACCCTACTTTGTGCACTCTTTTTACGCCATTTCCCTAAATTGGTTCAAGATGGGCATGTTTATGTGGCAATGCCACCACTCTATCGCATCGACTTAGGTAAAGAAGTCTTTTACGCCTTAGATGAAAACGAAAAAGAAGCGATTTTAGAACGCTTAAAAGGTAAAAAAGGTACTTTAAACGTACAACGCTTCAAAGGTTTGGGTGAAATGGATCCATCACAATTACGTGAAACCACCATGGATCCGAACACACGCCGTTTAGTTCAATTAACCTATGAGCTAGGCGAAGATCAAGGGGCAGAAACATTAGAATTAATGGATATGTTACTCGCCAAAAAGCGAGCGGAAGATCGCAAAAATTGGTTACAAACCAATGGCGATCAAGTGGATTTAGCCGTTTAATTATTTGAGGTCAATCATGAACGAACAACGTCGAGATTTTTTTAAAAACAGTGCGCTAGGCCTAGCAACAATTACATTAGGTGCAGGTTTAAGCCTTATTCCTTCTGCTCAAGCAGAGGAAAAGTCCTCTAATACGGCAACCACCGCGGTTGAAAATTTACCAGAAATTGAAGCTGAGCTAACGCTTGCACCCAATGTGCCAAAACCGATTGAACGTAATCACCCTGCAAAAGTTGTGGTAAAACTGACCGCACTTGAGCAAATTATGGATTTAATGGATGGTGTGCAATTTAAATTCTGGACATTAAACGGTAGCGTGCCTGCTCCATTCATTCGTGTACGCGAAGGCGATATGGTGGAAGTACAACTTTCCAACTCAGCAAGTTCAATGATGCCGCACAGTATCGATTTTCACGCTGCCGCTGTGCCAATGGGTGGTGCTATCGCAAGTGAAACCCCGCCAACGCGTACATCCACCTTCCAATTTAGAGCGTTACGTTCAGGGATTTATTTATACCACTGCGGCAGCCAACCTGTGGATATTCACCTTGCCAAAGGGATGTATGGTTTAGTTTTAGTTGAGCCGAAAGAAGGCCTGCCAAAAGTGGATCGCGAATTTTACATTATGCAAAGTGAATTCTATACCAAAGGTGAATTTGGCGATCCGGGCTTGCAGCCATTCAGTATGCAAAAAGCCATTGATGAGCGCCCAGAATATGTGTTGTTCAACGGCAAAGTCGGTGCAACTATGGATGAAAATGCCTTAAAAGCAAAAACTGGCGAAACAATTCGCCTATTTGTAGGAAATGCGGGGCCGAATTTATGCTCTTCTTTCCACTTAATCGGTGCGGTATTTGACAATGTGTATGTGGAAGGCGGTACACTTGTTAATCACAACGTCCAAACCACATTGATTCCATCTGGTAGTGCCACCATGGTGGAAACGAGAATTGATGTGCCGGGTACTTATGTCTTTATGGATCATTCCATTTTCCGCGCAGTAAACAAAGGCACAATGGGACATATTGTGGTTGAGGGTGAAAAAAATCCGAATATTTATTCCGGCAAATTAAAAGAGGAAGCCTTTAAAGAAGCCAATCCACAAAAACCGCAACCCGTTCCTTATGAAATAGACAGTCATAAAGGAATAGATATGGGACATTCTCCTCACGAACATTCAGATGAGAATTCTGGTGCAACCAGAAAATAGATTAGAAGAATATGAGCAATATTAACTACGAAGGCATCGAGCAGATGCCACTTCGCACCTTTACAGAAAAGGCTTACCTTAATTATTCAATGTACGTCATTATGGATCGTGCATTGCCTTTTATTGGAGATGGCTTAAAGCCTGTTCAACGTCGTATTGTCTATGCGATGTCTGAACTGGGTTTAAATGCCGCGGCAAAATTTAAAAAATCCGCGCGTACCGTCGGTGATGTGTTGGGTAAATTCCATCCACACGGCGACTTAGCCTGTTATGAAGCCATGGTATTAATGGCTCAGCCCTTTTCTTACCGTTATCCTTTAGTGGATGGCCAAGGAAACTGGGGGGCGCCAGATGATCCTAAATCATTCGCGGCAATGCGTTATACAGAATCTCGCTTGTCCAAAATCTCTGAAATTCTATTATCTGAATTAGGTCAAGGCACTGTTGATTTCCAACCGAACTTTGATGGCACCTTAGAAGAACCACAATATTTGCCTGCTCGTTTACCTCATATTCTCTTAAATGGCACAACAGGGATTGCTGTCGGGATGGCAACAGATATTCCACCACACAATATTAATGAAGTGGCGGATGCAGCTGTCCTGTTATTAGATAATCCAAAAGCGGGATTAGATGATGTGCTCAATATCATTCAAGGCCCTGATTTCCCAACTGAAGCGGAAATTATTTCTCCTAAAGATGATATTCGAAAAATGTATGAAACCGGTCGTGGATCCATCAAAATGCGTGCAACATGGCATAAAGAAGACGGTGAAATCATCATTAGCGCACTTCCTCATCAATCTTCACCATCAAAAATCATTGCACAAATTGCTGAGCAAATGACCGCGAAAAAATTACCAATGGTGGAAGATATTCGTGATGAAGCGGATTACGAAAATCCTGTGCGTATCGTGCTTGTGCCACGTTCAAATCGTGTTGATACTGATGCCTTGATGGCGCATTTATTTGCAACGACCGATCTCGAAAAAAGCTATCGTGTGAATATGAATATGATCGGGCTTGATCATAAACCAGCCGTGAAAGGCTTACTTCAAGTTCTTACCGAATGGCTGACATTCCGTCGTACTACTGTGACACGTCGTTTACAACATCGTTTAGATAAAGTACTTGCTCGTTTACATATTTTAGATGGTTTGATGATTGCCTTCCTCAATATTGATGAAGTGATTGAAATTATTCGTACTGAAGACGAACCTAAACAAGTTTTAATGGCTCGTTTTAACTTAAGTGATGAACAGGCAGAAGCCATTTTAAACTTACGTTTACGCCATTTAGCCAAATTAGAAGAACATCAATTACAAGCTGAAAAAGATAAACTCGAAGAAGAGCGGTCAAATTTAGAGTTAATTTTAGGATCGGAACGCCGCTTAAATACTTTGATCAAAAAAGAAATTCAAGAAGATGCGAAAAAATACGCCAGCCCTAGAATGTCTCAATTAGTTGAGCGTGAAGAAGCGAAAGCCATTTCTGAAAGTGAAATGACGCCAGCAGAACCTGTTACCGTCATCTTATCTGAAATGGGCTGGGTTCGTTGTGCGAAAGGTCATGATATTGATCCGGAAGGATTAAGCTATAAAGCAGGCGATAAATATCTGGCGCACGCTTGTGGTAAAAGTAATCAACCGGTGATCTTTATTGATAGCACTGGTCGTAGCTACGCTTTAGATCCGTTAAGCTTGCCTTCTGCGCGTTCACAAGGTGAACCGCTCACCGGTAAACTGACATTACCGGCCGGTGCGACCATTGAACAGGTTATTATGGAACCTGAAAAACAAGAATTATTGATGGCATCAGATGCAGGATATGGTTTTATTTGCAAATTTGAAGATTTAATTGCGCGTAATAAAGCAGGAAAAGCCTTGATTTCTTTGCCAGAAAATGCGAAAGTCTTGAAACCTGAGACACTTTCCGAGTCGGCCTCACTTCTTGTGTCCCTCACTTCAGCGGGTCGAATGCTGATTTTTCCGGTACGGGATTTACCGGCATTATCAAAAGGGAAAGGCAACAAAATTATCAGTATTCCGGCAGCGAATGCAAAAGCGCGGTCAGAATTATTGGTGAAATTGTTCTTAATTTCAGAGCAAGCTAGCCTTGAGTTCCATTCCGGTAAACGAAAAATCACATTAAAACCGGAAGATCTGCAAAAATTCCGTGCGGAACGCGGCAGAAAAGGCTCCCAGTTACCACGAGGATTACATAGTAATGTTGACATTGTGGTGGTTGAACCTGAACACAACTCATAAGAATTCTCGAAACCAAACTAAATAGGAGGATATTTCGTGAATATTGTTTTTGATACCTATCAAACACTTGCTTTAGCAAGTTTTGTATTATTACTCGGTTTTTTTCTAGTAAAACGCATCCGGGTTTTACAAACATTCAATATCCCAGAGCCTGTTGTTGGCGGCTTTATTGTGGCTATTGCATTAACGGTTTTATATAAAGTAAATGGCACTTCATTCACTTTTGAGAAAAGCTTACAAACATCGATGATGTTGGTATTCTTCTCCTCTATCGGTTTAAGTGCAAACTTTGCTCGCTTAATTAAAGGCGGAAAACCATTAGTTATCTTCCTATTGGCAGCGGGAATACTCATTGTTTGCCAAAATGTCATCGGTATTTTAGGTACTCAATTATTAGGTATTGATCCTGCTTATGGTTTACTGGCCGGTTCAGTTACCCTAACCGGTGGTCATGGTACAGGTGCGGCATGGGCAGAAACTTTCACTAAAGAATTTAATCTGCCGGCTGCAACAGAAATCGCCATGGCATGTGCCACATTCGGTTTAGTCTTTGGTGGTATCTTAGGTGGTCCAGTATCTCGTTATTTATTAAATCATCAAAAACAAGGTGAAAATCCAGAGAATGATGAAATAGATGACGTACAAGAAGCATTTGAGCACCCAACTTACAAACGTAAAATTAATGCGCGCTCAATCATTGAAACCATCGCGATGCTTTCTTTATGTTTACTCATCGGTCAATATTTAGATGGCTTAACAAAAGGTACAGAAATGCAATTACCAACATTCATATGGTGTTTATTTACAGGGGTAATTATTCGTAACAGCTTAACCAATTTATTCAAATTCCA
>OGJY01002559.1_pt1 | contig 17619 bp, 17 predicted proteins | sample 1572231 | NCBI WGS metagenome assembly OGJY01 (sample SAMEA2582121, study PRJEB24529) | metagenome | biome: Human gut stool | place: China | collected 2011
TAAGGGGATTAAAATTAAAAATGTTCTCTATGAACATCTTGAAAGTTTTATTGCTAAGCTTGAAGCAATGGGTGTTCGTATGACAGTTGAAGAAGATGCCATCTTTGTGGAAGAGCAAGGTGATCTAAAACCTGTTGACATTAAGACGTCGCCTTATCCAGGTTTTGCAACAGATTTACAACAACCGATGACACCTTTGTTACTGAAAGCAAGTGGTCGAGGAAAAATTATTGATACGATTTATGAGAAGCGTGTGAACCACGTTCCTGAATTGGCTCGTATGGGAGCTGATATTCAAGTACTCGGTGGACAAATTGTTTACAATGGTCCAACGCAACTTTCAGGTGCACCAGTAAAAGCTAGTGATTTGCGTGCGGGTGCGGCGCTTGTTACGGCAGGTCTTATGGCAGAAGGTCAAACTGAAATTACCAATATTGAGTTTATCCTTCGCGGGTATTCAAATATCATTGAGAAACTTTCTGACCTTGGTGCAGATATTCGTTTGATTGAAGATTAAGTCTAAGGTTCAACCCCTAGTGGTTGAGCCTTTTTCCATTTCTAAAACTGTGTTATAATACTATCATGGATATTTGGACTAGTCTGGGTGCTTTTGCCTTTTTTGAGTCGGAGCGCCTTTCTTTTAGACCACTCATCTTTTTGGATCGTTTTGATTTACACGAAATTGTATCAAATCCTCAGAATCTACAATTTTTCTTTCCTGCCACTCAAACACAGCATGAAACGGATTGCCTTTTGGTTCATTATTTCATGAAGGAACCTCTAGGTGCATGGGCCATTGTAGATAAAGAGTTAGATAAGATGATTGGCGTTGTTCGTTTTGAAAAGATTGATGTCCAGAAACGGACTGCAGAGCTTGGCTATTTTCTGAATGCCTCTTACTGGGGTAGAGGTCTAATGACTGAGGCGGTTACCTGTCTGTCAGATTTGGCTTTGACAGCTATGGGAATGGATCGTATTATCCTTATTGCACATTTGGAAAATAAGGCATCGATTCGTGTAGCGGAAAAATCTGGCTTTAAACTTGTGTCTCGCTTTAAGGGAGCAGACCGATACACTCGTACCATGCGTGATTATCTCCGCTTTGAGAAGGAGGAGAACTGTGAGTAAACATCAAGAAATTCTAGATTATCTTGAGGCCTTGCCTATCGGTAAGCGTGTTAGTGTGCGTAGTATTTCGAATCACTTACAGGTTTCTGATGGAACTGCCTATCGAGCAATTAAAGAAGCTGAAAATCGAGGGTTGGTTGAGACACGTCCTCGGAGTGGGACGGTTCGAATTGAAAAGAAAGTCCAAGTTCGTCTTGATAGGCTGACATTTGCGGAGATTGCAGAGATTACAGAGTCTGAGGTTATCTCTGGTCATGAAGGTCTGGAACGTGTCTTCAGTAAGTTCTATATTGGAGCCATGACTATTGAGAATATCACCCGTTATCTAACCAAGGGAGACCTTCTTATTGTTGGGGACCGTGAGGATATTCAATTGCTTGCCCTGGAACACAATAATGCTATTCTAGTGACGGGGGGCTTTCAGGTTTCCGATAGGGTAAAAGAGCTTTCTCGTTTGAAGCAATTTCCGGTCATGGTCACAACATACGATACTTTTACCGTGGCAACTATGATTAACCAGGCGCTTTCGAATGTCCGCATCAAAACAGACATCAAGACTGTAGCTCAAGTCTATACCAGACGAGAAGACTACAACTACATGACTCCAGAAATGACGGTCAGGGATTTTCAGAATTTGGTTAAACGGACCAACTTGGTACGTTTTCCAATCTTATCTGAGTCTGAAAAAGTGATTGGGATTGTGACCATGCGGGATGTGTCTAATCAGCAACCGACGACCATGCTTAAGGCAATCATGACCAAGCCGACGGTGACACGACTTGAGACTAGTTTGGCAACTGTTGCCCAAAAGATGATTTTTGAAGACTTTGATATCATTCCTGTTGTGGATGAAGAAAAACACTATCTAGGTGTTATCACCCGTCGTCAGGTTTTGGAAGAACTTCAGGACAATAATCGTGGCAACTTGCACACTTTCAGCGATCAAATGATAGCTAACCTGAACCAGGACAAGCATGCTTTCAGCTTTGAGGTAGAGCCCACTATGATTGACAATTCTGGAAACCTCACTCAGGGTGTTCTTGCAGAGATGGTTAAAGAGGTTGTCTATCGTATCATGGAAAAGCAGGAGCAAAATGGTCTTGTGATTGAAGAGATGATGTTTTACTTTCTTCAGGCAGCTCAGATTGATGATAAGGTGACGATTACACCAAGTATTATTGCTGAGACCAGACGTAGAGCTCATCTGGACCTTATGGTCACACACGGGAATCATACCGTCTGCAAATCAGTCGTTGTGGTTAAGAAAACATAGTAACGAATAAAAAATAAAAGATATAAAGAAAACGGAGAAAACAATGATTACATTAAAATCAGCACGTGAAATTGAAGCAATGGATAGGGCAGGGGATTTTCTTGCCAGCATTCACATTGGTCTACGTGACCTCTTGAAACCAGGAGTAGACATGTGGGAAGTAGAAGAGTATGTGCGCCGTCGTTGTAAAGAAGAAAATGTTCTTCCTCTTCAGATTGGAGTTGAGGGAAGCATTATGGATTACCCTTATGCGACATGCTGTGGTCTTAATGACGAAGTGGCACATGCCTTTCCACGTCACTATATTTTGAAAGATGGTGACCTCTTGAAAGTGGATATGGTCTTGTCAGAACCTATTGATAAGTCTGTTCTCAATGTGTCAAAATTGGATTTTGATAATGTTGCTCAGGTTAAAAAATACACGGAATCATATTCTGGCGGTTTGGCTGACTCATGTTGGGCTTATGCGATTGGAACGCCATCTGACGAAGTTAAAAAACTTATGGAAGTAACACGTGAGGCTATGTACCTTGGTATTGAACAAGCAGTAGTCGGTAACCGTATCGGTGATATCGGGGCAGCTATCCAAGAATACGCTGAAAGTCGTGGTTACGGTGTTGTTCGTGATTTGGTTGGACACGGAGTTGGGCCAACAATGCACGAAGAACCAATGGTGCCAAACTATGGGGTGGCTGGACGAGGTCTCCGTCTCAAAGAAGGAATGGTTTTGACTATCGAGCCAATGATTAACACTGGTACTTGGGAAATTGATACGGACCTTGAAACGGGTTGGGCTCACAAAACTCTTGACGGTGGACTTTCTTGTCAATATGAACACCAATTTGTTATTACTAAGGATGGTCCAGTAATTTTGACTTCTCAAGGCGAAGAAAGAACTTACTAATATGAAACGACAAGGCTTAATGGCCCGTCTCTTGGATAAACTCCAGTGGCGCCCTTTGCAGGTTTATCTTAGGCATTATCGTAGTGCAGAGATAGACATTTCAACTATCGCAGTGGCTTACTATCTCATTTTGACGGTTTTTCCGCTCATTGTCATTGCGGCCAATGTCTTTCCCTATCTGAATATTGATACGACAGATCTCTTGAGGTTTATGAATGAGCACCTTCCTAAGCAGTTTTATGCACCTGCAGCCAACGTTGTTCAGGATATCTTCTCGACACCTTCTGGACAGTTGCTAGGAGTTGCCTCTTTGACGGGATTCTGGACTATGATTAAGTCCTTGTCTTCACTTCAAAAGGCGATTAACAAGGTATATGGTGCTTCAGAACACCGTGATGTCTTTATTAGTCACATTATCGGTGGTTTCATGAGTCTGGTCATTTTGTTCCTACTCACCTTTGCACTAATGCTGTCCACGATTATTCAGTCGGTCCTTCGAGTTATCAATCAGACCTATCCTATTGGTTCCAAGATGACTCAGCTTATTTTAAACAGTATTCAACCTCTGAGTATTGCAGTTGTCTTCCTGGGAATGATGGTGCTTTATTTCGTGCTTCCAAATGTGAAGATTCGAAAAATACGCTATGTTATGCCAGGGACTATCTTTACGACTTTAGTGATTGGCTATTTAAGCAACTTGTTTGGAACCTATGTGATTCGTACCTTGAGTCGATTAGTTGATATCAAGTTATTTGGATCCATTATGATTTTCGTCTTCATGCTTTGGTTCATCTTTTTGGCCAGGATATTGATTTTGGGTGCCGTCTTTAATGCGACCTATCAAGAGCTTAGACAAGGTGAACTGAAAAGTAGAAGAGGAGATGTGATTACTATTATTCAGAGCTTTTCTGGAGATGGTAGTGACAGCAAAAAACACAAAAAACATGAGGATGATTCCTAGATGATAAAAAGAGCTTGGTGAGATCCAGGCTCTTTTGACGGGATTATTGATTTTTCGTAGCTAATAAAAAACATTGATTATGGAGGAAAAATGAAAAAACAAACTGTTCGTGATTTAACACATATTGCTATTGTGGCAGCTCTTTATGTAGTCTTGACTGTTGTGCCACCTTTTAACTTAATTTCGTATGGTCCCTACCAGTTCCGAATTGCAGAAATGTTCAATCTTTTAGGATTTTATAATCGCAAGTATATCATTGCCGTTACTTTGGGCTGTGTGATTGCCAATTTCTTTAGCTTTAACATGATTGATGTGGTTGTTGGAAGCCTATCAACATTGGTCTTTGTCGGTTCAGGTGTTTATTTCTTTGACCGTTTTAAAAACCAAGACATTTTGGGTGGCCTTTTTGACAAGGCTCATGTTTTCTTTGCCTTTTACTTCTCATTCTTCATGGTGACGATTGCGGCTGAGTTGACCCTAGTTACTCAAGCACCATTTTGGGCAACTTGGTTCACTGTTGCTATGGGAGAATTGGCTTCACTCTTGGTTGGTGCAATTCTTATTAAGAAATTGGCCAAAGTCATTGATTTTGTTTCCTAAATTAACGTCTGTAAAGGCGTTTTTTTCTGCTTTTATGTTAAAATGTTCCTATGGAAAAACGAATGAAAGAGCTGGTTGCTAAACTTAACCAGTATGCAAAAGAGTATTATACGGAAGATAATCCATCGGTGTCAGATGCAGACTATGATAAGCTCTATCGAGAGCTTGTAGCTTTGGAGGCTGAGCACCCTGAATATGTTCAAGCAGATAGTCCTACGCATCGTGTGGGAGGTCTAGTCCTTGATGGTTTTGAAAAATATCAACATGAGTATCCGCTTTATAGTTTGCAGGATGCTTTTTCACGAGAAGAACTAGATGCCTTTGATCAGAGAGTGAAGGCCGAATTTCCTAATGCTGATTATATGGCTGAACTTAAAATTGATGGTCTCTCTATCTCGCTAACCTATGTGGATGGTGTTCTCCAGGTAGGTGCGACACGTGGTGATGGTTCTATCGGTGAAAATATCACTGAAAATGTCAAGCGTATCTCGGATATTCCTCTCAAGTTGGACCAACCGCTTAATATTACCGTTCGTGGGGAGTGTTACCTGCCACGGGCTGAGTTTGAACGCATCAACATCCAGCGTCAGGAGAACGGTGAAGCCGAATTTGCCAATCCACGTAATGCAGCAGCCGGAACCCTTCGCCAGTTGGATACCAAAGTGGTTGCAGAGCGTCATTTGGCGACATTCCTTTATCAGGAAGCGAGTCCAACGGAGCGTCTCACACAAAATGATGTCTTGAATGAAGTGGCAGAACTAGGTTTCTCTGTTAATCCACGACGTATTGTCACATCATCGATGGATGAGATTTGGGACTTTATTCAAGCTGTTGGACAGGATCGTGATGACTTGGCCTATGACATTGATGGTGTTGTTATCAAAGTCAATAGTTTGGCTATGCAAGAAGAGCTAGGTTTTACAGTCAAGGCGCCACGTTGGGCCATTGCTTATAAATTCCCTGCTGAGGAAAAGGAAGCAGAACTTCTCTCAGTGGACTGGCAGGTAGGTCGTACGGGTGTAGTAACGCCGACTGCTAATTTGACTCCGGTGCAATTAGCAGGGACAACGGTTAGTCGTGCTACTCTTCATAATGTGGATTATATTGCTGAAAAAGACATTCGTATCGGGGATACCGTTATTGTCTACAAAGCTGGTGATATTATCCCTGCAGTACTTCGTGTAGTAGAAAGCAAGCGTACAACGCAAGAACCGATGGAAGTACCGACGCAATGTCCATCTTGTGGCAGTGGTCTCTTACATTTTGAAGATGAAGTTGCCCTACGTTGTATTAATCCTTCTTGTCCTGCTCAGATTAAGGAAGGCCTCATCCATTTTGCCTCTCGTGATGCCATGAACATCGCAGGTATGGGACCTTCAGTGGTTGAAAAGCTCTTTAAAGCTGAATTGGTTAAAGATGTGGCTGATATCTATGGCTTGAACAGTCAAGATTTCCTCCAATTGGAAGGTTTCAAGGAAAAGTCTGCTGAAAAACTTTATGCAGCCATTCAAGCCTCAAAAGAAAATTCTGCAGAGAAATTGCTCTATGGTTTGGGTATTCGTCATGTCGGTGCCAAGGTTAGTAAGCAGTTGCTAGAAGCTTTTGGCAGTATAAAAGAGTTAGCAAGTGCAGATGTCGAGGCAATTGCTGCTGTAGATGGTTTAGGAGAGGTTATTGCCAAGTCCATCCAGCGTTATTTTGCCAAGGAAGAAGCTCAGGTTCTTCTTAAAGAACTGGAAACCTACGGGGTTAATTTGGCCTATCTTGGGCAAAAGGTAGCAGATGATGCCATCCTATCTGGTAAGACAGTTGTTTTGACAGGAAAATTGGAGCATCTTAAACGTAGTGAAGCAAAGGCAAAACTAGAAGCTCTGGGTGCTAAGGTGACAGGTTCTGTCTCTAAGAAAACAGATTTAGTAGTTGCTGGTAGTGATGCCGGAAGTAAGTTGGAAAAAGCACAAAGCCTAGGAATTGAAGTAAAAGATGAGGCTTGGTTGCTGGATTTATAGGAGTTCAATATGAAACAAAAACGTGCCCGCTTAATTTATAATCCAACATCTGGACAAGAAATTATGAAAAAAAATGTTGCCGAGGTCTTGGATATTCTGGAAGGTGCTGGCTTTGAAGCGTCAGCCTTTCAAACAACACCAGATGAGAACTCAGCAAAAAATGAGGCCACTCGTGTAGCCAAAGCAGGCTTTGACTTAGTTATTGCTGCAGGTGGCGATGGAACAATCAATGAGGTTGTTTCTGGGATTGCCCCACTCAAAAATCGCCCACAAATGGCGGTTATTCCAACGGGGACAACAAATGACTTTGCACGCGCTTTGAAGATTCCAAGAGGAAATCCTGTTGAAGCAGCCAAGGTTATTGCTAAAAATCAAACCCTTCAAATGGATATTGGTCGTGCCTATGATGACAAATACTTCATCAATATTGCGGCTGCGGGTTCCTTTACGGAACTAACTTATAGTGTGCCTAGCCGCTTAAAGACAGTGCTTGGTTATTTGGCTTACCTTGTTAAGGGGGCAGAGTTGCTGCCACAAGTTAAGAAGGTTCCTGTCCGCATTACGCATGATGAGGGTGTCTTTGAAGGTGGTCTTTCCATGATTTTTGTTGCCTTGACCAATTCAGTTGGTGGCTTTGAAACGATTGCCCCAGATGCTAAACTGGATGATGGTAAATTTACACTAATCATGGTTAAGACAGCCAACCTCTTTGAATTGGTAGACCTTATTCGTCAGGTTCTCCAAGGTGGTAAACACATCTACGATAAGAGAATTTCCTATATCAAAACGAGCTCGCTGTATATTGAGCCTCTAAGTGATGATCGTATGATGATTAACCTCGATGGCGAATACGGTGGTGATGCACCTATCCAGCTTCAAAACCTTAAAAATCACATTGAATTCTATGCTAATATTGATGAGATTTCAGATGATGCCATCACTCTTCCAGATACAGATGAATTAGCTCTTGAAGCCATCGCACAAAAATTCAGTACAGAAGCTGAAAAAATCGAGAATGACTAATGTTAAACCTTTAAGCAACCTAAGACAGGTTGCTTTTTAAGTATATCTGTAGAAAATGACGTTTTCATTTGTTACAATAGAAAAAACTGGGAAATTGTTATATAGAATATTTAGAGGAGTAGATGTTTGTTTAATAAAGAAAGTGAACGTTATTTAAGTGATGATCATCTAAAGAATGGTGATCAGGTTTTCGAGTCGGCTTTTAGTAATCAAGGGCCAGAGTTTGAATCTGCTTTTCAGGAGGAAAAAGCTGAAAAGCGACATTTCTTTTTGACCTTTGTTTTGCCATTGATACTCTTAAGTGTGAGCTGGATGTCGGTCTTCTTATGAGTATAACGAAAAGAAAAAGGACTATTATTTGAGCTATAATTCTGTGGATCGTGGCCACTGGTGATGACTATCTATGATAATTAATAACTAGACAGCAATTTTTTAGTAATAAGAGGTTTGATTATAAAGGGGGATTTTATAATGACAGCATCAAAAACCAAACGTCTCTTGTACTTTATGTCCGAATTGGAAAAGGGAAATGACATTTCAAAAACGGACTACCTAACTCGCTTTGGTATCAGTGAGCGTACGCTTAAAGAGGATGTGAGTGAGCTAAAGGAGAACTTGACTGAACTCCGTCCAAATATGAAGGTTAAGTATTCCAGAAAATACGGTTCCTATCATGCTCAGTATGAACAAGGCTACGGTAACCTTAAATACAATCAGGCAGTTATCCTCTCTAAGATTCTTTTAGAGAGTCGTGCCCTTCGAAAGGATGAAGTAGCAGAGATAATCAACATCTTTGTTGAGAGGGCTGTAGACGACAAGGAGCGCAGACGAATCAAGCGATTGACTGAGCTAGAATTAGATAGTTATCAAGAGCTTAAGATTTATCAGGAACAAGATAAGTCACTCTTACCAGCTATTTCAGCTATTTTCGATGCCATAGTGGACCAACGTCCATTGTCTTTTAGTTACCGTAAGCCAGGAGAAAAAGTGGAGGAATATAAGGTCTTTCCAATTTCAGTCATTTTTGACAACCACTATTTCTACTGTATTTCTTACAAACTGGATGACAACTTTACTTGTGATTATCAGTTCTCTGAAATCCGTTATTTCCGTGTGGATCGTTTCCAGACCATTCATAAATCCGAAAATGATTTAGCTTTCACGCTCAGTCCAGAACAAAAAGACCGTCTTATTACAGATGAGCAGGTACGTTATCAGGCTTTCTCAATGCTTTCTGGTAACGAGTGGGCTCGAATTACCTTTGAGTATAAAGGACTTTACCGTGATGTCTTGGAATCCGATATTCCAAAACTTAAATTACTTGAGGAAAGCACTAGTGATGGTGTTGATCAGGTCCGTTATGAGATTGAAACCTTTAGTTTATTAGGTTTTCAAAAGTATATTCAACGCTTTGATGGGGATTTTGTGTTCCTCAAGATTGAAGCAATAGATAACAAGTGAAAAGGTATTCGGTTATCCGAATGCCTTTTTAAATCTGACAAAAATAGTACAATTGTGTTAAAATAGGAGTACGGAAACGTTATCATTTCCATAAGGAGGGAAAATATGAAAGAAAAGAAAAAAGAAATGCAAAAACAGGTCTTAACTCTTTTAGGAATCTTGATTTTTGCCTTTGTCAATGTGTTTATCTTTGATAATAAGATGGGCGCTGGTTTTTCTGCCTTCTCAACTATCACCCTGATGAGTATTGGACTCTTGTCTAAGCGCACCAGTCTGCGAGTTTTGGCCATTATTTCCTATCTCATCAATGTGGTAGCAGCCGTTTTTGGCTTCAACTACGTTGGTTTTCTAACAGCAGTTCAAGCCATTGAACTTATCTTCGTTATCTGGTATCTTTACCCACGTGACACGTTTTTGAGACGAGATACAACTGATAAATACACTTACCGCTATCGTTGGATTCATTTGCTCTTGACGGTTTTAATCTCAATTGGAGGTTATATCGTTTTTACAGTTGTTTCTAGTATTTGGAATGGTTCCTTCCTAGAATACGGTGGGAACACAGCTCTCATCTTTGCCATGCAATATTTACTCTTTTTGAGTATTACCAAGTCAAGGGAAGATGAACCGACCAAGGTTGCCCATTTGTTCCAAAAGGAACGCCGTACTAAGGAAATGAAAGCAGCAATAGAGGCTGAACGCCAAGCCAAAGAAAGAGCACTTGCACAAGCTTTCGAGGTACCTTTAAAGGCACCTAGTCAAACGGCTGCAAAATTTGGTAACAACATGATCAAATTTGCATCTGTCTGGCTTTTGGTGATGGATATGTCCATCTTGGCTTATTTCTTCCGTCCAAATGATGTTGGCTTCGGCTTTGGTGCCTTCTTTGTACTCTTGACCATTGTCTTGTCCTTGATTTTCAAATCTGAGGAAGACAAGGAGGACGTTTTCTCTATCATCTATCATAAGGTCCGTCCTATTCAACCTATTTTCTTCATTTTACTTTTGATTGCCCATGCGCATAAGTTCAGCTACGGTGCTGCTTACGCTCTCTTGTTCTCAGCTGCTTATTTCTTCTGGGCTATCAATAAGATTAATATGAAGACCCTCTTGACCTTTACAGTCATCATTTATTTCTTCCCAGTCTTTGGTTACCTTTCTAACCCATACCGTCTGGGTGCTGAAAACCTTAAGATGGTAGGTGAACTGGTGACAGATCGTGAGAAGTCTAATACCTTCTATCTCGGTCATTATTGGTCACTTCTAGGTCTACAGAGTGATGGTGAATATGAAGGAGTCCCTACTTCTTGGCAGGCTGCTAAGTTCGCTGACATTCAGACATTCTCTGATGATAGTGATATTACTTCAGGCGTCTTCCAAGTGAATAGTCACAATGATTATGATTATGATTTGCATTTAACAAATAACAAGGGCACCATTGAAGTCACAACTGGCTCTGGAAAAGATAAGAAAGAATACCAGTTCACAGACTTTGCCAGAACCTATTATCGATATGAAAAATTGAAAAAAACGGATAACCAAAAGCGTTATAAAGATTTTTACAAGGTAGGTACTGTTTCGACTGAGTTGGGAACTTATAATCTTTATCTTGAAATGAATCAAGATTGGGTTGATGAGTATCAAAAAGATCCTACTAATGTTGACTACCGTTTGCTTATCTCTGGTGACAAATTGACACCAAGAGAAGCTTACAAGAAAGCATATCATTACTAAAAAAATATCTCTGCACATTGCAGAGATATTTTTGTTTTTGTCAGTCTTTATATCCTCGTTTAGCTAATTCTCGTACCAGGACTGCTCCCAAGATTGACGGTACTAATTGTCCTAGGAGGAGATTAATAACGAGAGCAAAATAAGGAAGTTTGAGCAAGGCACTAAGCCAGATTGGTACCACTAAAGCAGGAACGAGTAGGATTGGAAGGATGATGAACCAGCTAGATAACTTGGCTTTACGGATGAGGTAGATGCTACCAGTTGTTAAAAAGCTAGCACAGAAACCACCAACCACGTCAATCAATCCCAAACCTCCAAAAGAGTTTGCGATGGCATTAGCCAGACTAATTGGGAATACCAAAAATGGGAAGATGTAGGTTAATCCATATAAAGCGGTGGCCAGACGCATCTGAACCGCACCAAAGGAAATGGCTTGAGACACAAAGAGGATAGCGATGTAAAGAGCCATCATAATAGCTGACAGAACGAGCTTTTGAGTGGTATTAAGTTTGGTTTTCATAATTTCTCCTTAATTGGGCATAGTAAAAGAGTAGCAGGTCTACTCTTTTTGTGATTTAGGTCTAGAGTTATTTTATAAATCAATCTCTAAGACAATAGGTGTGTGGTCTTGGCGATCACCAGAGTCAATCATGTCTGATTTTGTGACCTTGTCGGCAATACGATTTGAAGTCAACCAGTAGTCGATTCTCCAGCCTGTATTGTTGATTTTAGATGTTTTACTACGTTGGGCCCACCATGTGTAGGCTCCTGTAACGTCGCCATTGAGGTGACGGTAGGTATCTGTGAAACCTTTTGCAAGGAGGTTAGTGAAACCAGCACGTTCTTCATCTGTAAATCCTGGTGAACGACGATTACTTGAAGGGTTGGCCAAGTCGATTTCCTTGTGGGCAACATTGTAGTCACCAGTCGCAAGAACTGGTTTCTGAGCGTCCAATTTAGCTAGGTAATCCGCATATTTTTCATCCCAGATTTGACGTTCAAGCAGACGTTTGAGGCCATCACCAGCATTTGGTGTGTAGACCTGTGTCACAAAGAAATTGTCAAATTCGAGAGTGATGATACGCCCTTCACAGTCCATGGTTGAAGGTGCTCCGATTTCAGGATAGGTAATGACTGGATTCAATTCTTTTTTATACAAGAACATGGTTCCAGCATAACCTTTACGGGCAGGTTCAACAGATGAACGCCAAGTATTGTCATAGTCAGGGAAATAGTCTTCCAAGATTTGCAAATGCTTTTTAGTCGGACCTTTAGCAGACAGTTTTGTCTCTTGAATAGCAATGATGTCTGCATTTTCAGCGACCAAGGTGTCGATAACAGCGCGTGATAATTGAGCACGTGCAGAATCACTAGTAAGGGCGGCATTTAGGGAATCAATATTCCAAGAAATTAATTTCATGTGTACAGTTTCCTTTTTTGAATCTTTCCTTTCTATTGTAGCAGAAAATAAGGTGTCAGGCGAGTTATGGGCTTGATAAGGGAAGCTAGGAGGAGTATACTTATCTTAGATTGAGAGGTACATATTAATGAAAAAGCAATCATACATTTATTACATGTTTTGGGTTCTCTTGTTGATACAAATCATGCTTACCATCATGACTAGTCTGTCACAGGGGATTATTCTTCCCATTGTCATTTTTCCAGGGATAAGTCTCTTCTTTCTATTTTACTTAAGGGATCTCTTAGGCTACAATCTTAAGCAATCTCCTTCAGAACCCTTATTTGTCCTTCGTAGGAGTGGTCTTGGAACTAGTTTAAATCCTCAAAATCCTCTGGGTTATAAGCTTAGTCTCTTAGTGGTCATGGGTGTTTTAGTTCTTCTTTTCTGCCTAACCCTATTAGCCTTTCTTGGAAAATAGAGTTTTAGGCTTTTTCATTTGTAATTATCACTAATTAGTGATAATGTTGTTCTCATAACAAATAAAAGAATTACTGGAGGAAAGATTTATGACGATTGAACTTGGCATTTCAACTTTTGGAGAAACAACCCTCCTAGAATCGACTTGTTCGTCGTTATTTTGAAAATAAAGGGTAATTGGTTGAAGGTAGACCTCAAGTTCTCTCTACTATTGTCATCATCACTGTTCTATGATAGGATGGAAGATAATTGATAAAGAGAAGAGGAAAATTATGCGAAAGCTGTCAGAAGCAGAATGGATAAGTCGTTTTGAGCAAGTTCAAGGGCGGAAACCGAAACCAGATGAACTACAATTAGCTTATCAGTCTGGCCTTATTGGAATCTCGAAAAATTATAATTATATCTATATTCTTCTGGGGGCTCTAGTAGCAATCGTAGTTGGCATTGGCTTGACTCTAGTCTCTAGTTCAATGAAGAACGTCAAACAGAGCAAGTCATCTGACACAGTGGCTACAGATAAGGCTAGTGCCTCATCAAGTACTTCATCGACCGGAAATACGAGGACAAGTGAATCTAGCAGTGCAAGTATTGACACACCTGATGCTAACCATGCCAAGGAAGCCTATACTGAAAATCCACGTTGGACCAATGATAAGGCTAGTCGACTTGCTAGTTTGATGGTTTCTTGGGGCAATCAGATGAATCAGCCTGGATACAAAGAAATCACCAATGAGGCTTCTTCTTTGCCTATCCGTTGGATGTCGGACCATAACCAGACTGTGGATGCTACTTATGCTGCAAATGGTAATAGCAGTTCTGAGTATACCATTGTTTCCGTTTACGAGAGATGGGAAAATGTATCTGTTCACCGTTATTTCTTTACCATTAAAAAAGATGGGACTCCCTTTGTTCTTTATTCACCAACTACCAATGGTGGTGTCTATTATGTCAAAGAAACAGAAAATGCAGACCTTAAATCAGGATATGCAGATATTGTAAACAATTAAAAACTAGGAATCCGACTGGGTTCCTAGTTTTTACTTTGAAGACAAGTCAAGCTGTGCTCAGCTCGTCTGCAGTTATTCGCTCTTATTTAACCTTCTTAGCTAACATGGTTGCAAATTGAAGGGCGATGGGATTGCCATATTCATCCAAACGGTGAAGGTGACCAAGATTTTCATTATACTTGACTAACTCCCAATCACTATAATAATTTTTCAACTCTCCCTCTTCAAACGTAAATGGGAAAGGCATGGTACAAGGGTGTTCCTCGGTATCCATGGCACAAACAATCAGATTGTAACCACCTACGACAGTACGCTCTTGCATATTCTTGATAATAGCTGGAATTTGATCGGGATCAAGGAACATAAAGACTACTGTTGAGAGGATGAAATCAAAGGTCTCAGACTCAGGAAGAGCAGCAGCATTGATATCGTAGTAGCCAGCTCTAACATTGTAATTTTCCTCATCTGCAATCATTTGGATACGTTGTGTAGCTTCGTTATTAACATCAACGGCTGTAACATCATGCCCAAGAGATGCCAAATAAAGAGCGTTACGACCGTGACCACAGCCTAGGTCAAGGGTACGACCAGGTTTGATATGGCCAGATTGGACTGCTTCAAGAACCTCGGAATGGGCTTTAGTATCATACTTTTTAGCCATGTAGTCTTCAGGTTTACAGTAAAAAGAAAGATAGCATTCCAAATCATCTGAAGCAGCAGCGATGCGATGCCAAGCTTGTGGTTCAACAAAAGGAATTTCTGTCTCGGGGGTAAAGAGGTGCTCTGCAGTAACCTCTCCCTCTTCATCTAATTCGTAGAAGTGAAGAGATCCTGATAAAATGGTCAATTTAGCCCAAGTTCCCACCTTAGTATTGTGTTTTTGCGTTACCATTTCTGGCAGTGTTGTAGCTGTCCAGTTTGGTAAACGTTTGTAGCAAAGAAGTTGCTGATCTATAGTCATTTTATGAGTTCCTTTCAAACGGTATGGCTCTATTATAGCAAAAGTATGGAAAAAGAAAAAAGGCCTAGCCGGGTGAGCTAGACGATTTTCTTGTGAGAGATCTGATAATCTAGGAATGGGGAAAAGTGTTTGGGGAAGATAGGTATAAATGTTAAGAAGGGTTCCTAGACTATTTAGAAAATGTTTATGAGAACAATAAGTTTTAAATGATAAAATACTTATCTATAACTCATTAGGTCTCTCTTTACATTATCTATTGTACCAAAAAAAATCAGAGAAAACTTACATATTTTTAAAATATGTAAGAAAAAATCATGAACAGTCATTTTCTGGTCTTGAATGGTCATCTCACTTGTATCAAAAAAAGCAGAACCTGATAGGTCTGCTTATAAATTGTAGTGATGGTGTAAGAACTTAAATCTTGCTATAGAGTTTCTTAACATTGTTAATATCAACTGGTTGGATACTTGTCTTACCACCTTTAGGTTCCATTACAGAGGCAACAGCACTGTTGTGCTCAAGTCCAATTGAGTGTCCTAATTCGTGTTGCGCAGTGTTAAGGAGTTTTCCACCATTCTTTTGATAATAATTGTTTTGAACATGGAAGCTATTCAAGTAAACAGTAGCATTACTATATTGCTTTGTTGGGAGGTAGTAAGTAGAGTAGGTAACCCCAAGAGGAGCTGCTACATTACCTTCATAACGTTCATCAGCAATGATGTTAGCTTTTTGTTTATCGTTAGTGAGTAAGAAATTAAAGGCACCAGTGTTATTCCAAGAAGTGATAGCCTGTTTGTAGGCGTTCACGATTTCAGGATTTTTAGCATTGATGAAGACTGTTGCTTCCTTACTTGACCAGTGAGGAGTGTCGTAATTCTCTTTTACCAGTTCGTTATTCTTTTGCCATACTTGAGCAACTCGGTCCACTGGTTTAGCAGGTTGGATAGGAGTGGCTTTAGGAGCTGTAGGTTTAGTGACAGTCGTTGTTGGTTTCTTGGGTTGAGTTGTAGGAGTTGTAGGTTTGTTAGCGACTGTGGCCACTTTTTTAGGTTGACTAACAGCAGGAGTTGATTGTTTAGGTTTCGGTGTAGCTGTTGTCGTTGGTTTTGTAGAAGGTGTTAATGGTTTTGGAATATAAGTAGATATAATCTTATGAACGTTACCATTATTAATTTCTGTTGACACCCATGTAGCACCATCTTTTGACCAGGTTTGTGCTTGAGCGACAGTTTCGGTCTTTGGTTCAGAGTGATTTTCTACAGCCTTATGATTGCTATCTGTATTTGTCGGAATTCTAGTCTCATAGGTTTTGCTGCCAGTCTGGCTGTCGACAGTACTATTAGCTGTTTGACTATCTTGTTTCAATTCCTCAAAAGTCGTAGTATTTGCGGGAGTTTGTTCATAGTCATTTTCATGTGTATGAAGACCATCCACAGAGGTATGTGACACAGTAGTCACAGTAGTAGGTGTTTCACTAGATACACCTGTTTGAGTGTTGATATTGGTATTTGTAGCTGTTTCAAGTTCAGAAAATGTCATAGCCTGGTTAGGATCTGAAACATAGGTTTGATCCGCAGAGGCATGCTGAGGACTTCCCACAAGAAAAGCACTAATTATACCGACAGTTGCAAGGGTCAAGATGGTCTTTGTCTTAGTCCCTTGTGTTTTAAATGAACGTAACATAACTTTCTCCTTTTTAATATCAAACAAAAACAGTTCTCATGATAACACCTAAAAATGAAGATGAAATGACAAGGAGATAACAATTGTTTTATAAATGAAATGAGGTAAGTTAAAAAGACTTTATGCTGTAAAAAAAGGAATATTCTCCGATTAATTATGATAAAATGTTAAATAGGTATATTAAAGTATATTAGAAAGAAAGAGGGAAATAAGATGCTTTCTATTATCGTCCTTGAAGATGATGCCTTGCAGCGTCATCGTGTTAGCCGTTTATTGGACGAAGCAGTTGAGGAGTCGAAGGCCGTTGTTGATGGGATTACCTTTTATGAGCAGGGTCAGGAATTGTTAGATACTGACAGGGATTCAGGTAAATCCATGGTTTATCTTTTGGATATTGACCTTAAAAATCAAACGAAGCAGGGACTAGATATTGGGCTTGAAATCCGTAAGGAAGACTTGAAAGCACAAATCGCTTTTGTTACGGCCTACTCTGAGTTTATGCCCTTGACCTTCCGTTATAAGATTCAAGCTCTGGACTTTGTTGATAAATCCATGGAAGATGCAGATCTTAAGAGAGCCTTGGTAGAACTTTTAGATTTTGCGTATTCGCAGGTTGAACAAGAAACCAAGGCACAGAGTCTAACGGTTAAAACGGATAAAAATGATGTTAATATTCCTTATGATGACATTTTATACATTGAAACAGCCCCTGTGCCACATAAGTTGATCGCTCACACCAAGTCAAATCTAGTAGAATTCTATGGAAAAATTGCAGAAGTAGCGAAATTGGATGATATTTTCTTCCAAACGCATCGCTCTTTTGTTGTCAATGTGAGTAATGTGACAAGTGTGGATCGTACGGCTAATATGGTCTTCTTTGAGGGAGACGAGTCATGCCTCCTATCGCGGACACGTAAAAAGGAACTTTTGGAACGATTGAAAAATCGTTAAGGTTCAGATTTTCCCCTTCTTCTCTAATCATTATTGAAAGTTTTC
>OGJY01002569.1_pt1 | contig 17569 bp, 10 predicted proteins | sample 1572231 | NCBI WGS metagenome assembly OGJY01 (sample SAMEA2582121, study PRJEB24529) | metagenome | biome: Human gut stool | place: China | collected 2011
CAGAGCTGCCACCACAGGAGGGGGGATCTTTGGGATCTTCCTTCTTTTCTTTCAGGGGCTTTTTCCCATGCGCTTCCCGGTTTTCGTTGATTTCCTTCTTTAACTGCTCTTCGAAGAACAGAGCTTCCTCATCTGCAATCCGTTTCCGCATCACAACCATCGGACGCAGCAGCGGCAGAGTTACCTTGCGCAGCACCTGTCCGCTGGATGCGCCGTCGATTGCGGCAGCCTCAAACAGAGACGGGTTGATACCCATGATACCAGACATCATCATGATCATGGTATTACCAAACCACAGCCATGTCTGGATGAACATTACGATACCACGGCTCCATGCAGCAGATGCTTCGAAGCTAACCGGATCGCCGCCATTCAGCATCAGCAGTGTGTTGACTGCGGACAGCTGGCTGTTGGAGATAAAGCGCATGAACAGAGCTGCAACGGAAACGGCAGTAATGATGTTCGGCAGGTACATAACAACTTTGAAGAAGCCCACGCCCGGAATGTGCAGTTTCGAATCGGTGAACCAAACTGCCAGCAGCAGGGACAACAGGATCTGCGGAATGAAGTTACCAAACCACAGGATGCTGGTGTTCTTGAACGATGTCAGGAACAGATCCTGCATTGCCGCAGCACGGCGGCCCATGCCTTCGCCAGAACCGAACAGGATGATGCCATAGTTGTCGAATCCGACAAAGTTACCGGCATCAGCGCCGTTACCCTGGAAACTCAGGATAAAGGTCTGGATCAGCGGCCATACCTGGAAGAAACAATACACGAGAAAGAACGGGGCAATGAACATATAGCCATACTTCGCATAGCTAATCGACTTGATTCGACGTTGTGCAGCGGAAGCCATTTGCACCCACCCTTTCAAAAATTCAGTAGAATAGTAAGAGAAAAGATAAACATACGCCTATAGGACGCAATTATCCTATAGGCAGTACGTTCAATCATTCAAAAAAGTGTTGAGAGCCGAAGCTTATTCAACAGTGATGTCAGTTACGTCAGCAGCAACTGCATCCAGGAATGCGTTCAGGCAGTCATCCTCAGAAGAGGTTACGCCGTTGCAGTAATCCTGAACTGCGTTCTGCAGGTCTGTGTTGATCTTTGCATCATACTCAGAAGCAATGCTCATGTCGATCTTGTCAGCAGAGTTGAACAGGATCTGGAACTGATCCTGACCACCGAACAGCGGGTTGCTGTTTGTGCCAGCTTCAGTTGTAGCAGACATTACGCCCTTGTTGTTTACGAAGTCACCACGAGCGTCTACATACTTCTGCATTGCATCAGCATCAGCAGTCATAGTGTAGATGAACTGACCAGCTTCCTTAGCGTTATCAGTCTTCGGATATACGCAGATCCATGTGCCGCCCCAGAACCAGGATGTCGGGCCTTCGCACAGTGCATACTTGCCGTATGTAGAGCCGCCTTCGCCGCCTTCAGCCTGTTCCAGAGAACCGCCCTTAGCGATTGCCCAAGTCGGGAAGAAGAAGCCGAAGGTCTTGTTAGCCTGAGCACCGTCAGACTGACCCTGCGGGAGCCAGTCATCAGTCCACTGAGTTGCACCAGAGATGTAACCCTTGTCGAAGTTCTCCTTAGCCATAGAGATGAAGTCACCTACGGAAGAAGAATCCAGCGTGTGTTATTAGTTGATTTTTCTTTTTATATGGGCAGATTTGGCAAGTGCATATTACAAATATATTGCATAACTTTGCACTTTATCAAGAAAAACGACTATGCTAAAACGGATACCACACACATACACCATCATTTCTTCTGTCATCTTGCTCTGTGCAGTGCTTTCCTGGATCATTCCCGCAGGTGAATATGTGCGCGAGACCATTGACGTCAACGGCACTTCCCGCACAGTCATTATAGACCACTCTTTCCATCGGGTAGAACAGACGCCACAGACCTGGCAAGTGTTCAGCGCTCTTCTTGAAGGCTTCGAACGGCAAGCGGGAATCATCGCCTTCTTATTGATCATGGGAGGTGCCTTTCAGATAATGAACAGCAGCCGTGCCATCGATACCGGCATCTTTTCATTCCTGAACTTTACGAAGGGGCTTGAAAAGCACAGACTGATTAAATCATTGGGGGTAAACAATGTGGTGATTTCCTTAGTCATTATTCTCTTCAGCCTCTTCGGCTCCGTATTTGGCATGAGTGAAGAAACCCTGGCCTTTGTCATTATCATCGTCCCGTTGGCCATTTCGATGGGATATGATTCCATCACGGGGCTTTGCATGGTATATGTTGCTGCCCACATAGGTTTTTCGGGTGCCGTACTGAATCCATTTACCATTGGCATTGCACAAGGCTTGTCCGACTTACCGCTATTTTCCGGATTTGAATATCGCATGCTTTGCTGGCTGATACTGACCACGGTCCTGATAGTCTGTGTACTCAGATATGCCGCCGTCATTAAAAAGCATCCGGAGAAATCGCCCATGTATCATGCCGATGCTTATTGGCGGAAACGGGAAGAAGAAAGCAACGGAGAGATATCCCGTGTCACGACTCGTCCGGCATGGATCGTCTACATACTGTTACTCATATCCTTGTGCCTGTTTTCCATCATTTACCCAACCAGTACTTTCGCAATAGGCGAAGCGTCTGTCACCTGCTATGCAGTGCCCGTCCTGTCTGTTTTGTTTGCCGCCTTCGGCTGGCTGGGTTTACGTAAATCCAACCAGTTCTTCATACTGACCCTGCTTGCGTTCACCATTCTTTTCCTGATTACCGGTGTCATGGGACATGGCTGGTATCTGCCGGAGATCTCCGCCATCTTCCTCGCAATGGGTATTCTCTCGGGATTTGCCAACAGTGAAAAAACAGATAACATCATCGGGCAATTCATGGACGGAGCCAAAGATATGCTATCAGCTGCCATCGTGGTAGGTCTGGCAGGAGGGATCATCCAAATACTGCAAGACGGACATATCATCGACCCGATCTTACATTCTCTGGCTTCACTGATGGGAGAAACCGGAAAAATAGTATCTTTGGGGGTGATGTACCTGATACAGACACTGATCAACCTGATTATCCCGTCCGGATCGGCCAAAGCTGCATTAACCATGCCTATCATGGCACCTTTTTCCGATGTCATCGGGCTTTCACGGCAAGCTACAGTAATGGCTTATCAGTTTGGTGACGGATTTACCAACATGATCACACCTACTTCCGCCGTATTGATGGGAGCCTTGGGCATTGCCCGCATCCCCTACGAGATATGGGTGAAATGGTTCTGGAAAGTACTTCTTTTATTCATCATTCTGGGAATGGTATTGCTGATCCCCACAGTACTCTTCCCTATGAACGGATTTTAGGAAATAAAAAAAGAAATCATAATCAAATATATAAACCAACAGCATTCACTCCTCCCCTCTCTCCGGGAGAGAAAAAGGAGCGAAGCCTTATTTAACAACAAATTGTATGAAAACCCTGACCCGCTTTCTAATCATCCCGATGTTGTCGGTTGCGTTTTTTTCATGCAGTGAGTCCCACTTCCTGAAAGATGAGACTTACCGTAGCCAAGTGACGCAAGATTTTGAAAAGAAGAAGCAACAGCTCCCTAACGGAGATCTGTTCGCAGTGTTCAATGAAAAACTCACCACTTCCGAACAGGAGGCTTTGATGTTCCTCTATGCCTATATGCCCACAGGTGACGTGACGGATTATACAGGTGACTACTATCTGGAGAATGTCAGACTCTCCGATCAGGCGCGTCGCGAAATGCCTTGGGGAAAAGAGATCCCCGATGACGTATTCCGCCATTTCGTACTCCCTATCCGGGTAAACAACGAAAATCTGGACGACTCGCGCCGGGTATTTTACAATGAACTGAAAGATCGTGTGAAGAACCTGTCGCTGCACGACGCTGTGCTTGAAGTGAACCACTGGTGCCACGAAAAGGTAGTCTACACCCCAAGCGATGCCCGTACCAGTTCCCCACTCGCTTCGGTAAAGACCGCCTATGGCCGTTGTGGTGAAGAATCGACCTTCACTGTAGCCGCTCTCCGCTCGGTAGGCATTCCGGCACGGCAGGTTTATACTCCGCGTTGGGCGCATACCGACGATAACCATGCCTGGGTAGAAGCCTGGGTAGATGGTAAATGGTACTTCTTCGGCGCCTGCGAACCGGAACCGGTACTGAACCTGGGCTGGTTTAATGCTCCTGCCAGCCGTGGCATGCTGATGCATACCAAAGTATTCGGACGCTATGCCGGACAAGAGGAAATCATGTACGAAACTCCGAACTATACGGAAATCAATGTAATCGACAACTATGCCCCGACAGCCAAAGGCTCGGTATTGGTGACAGATGCCGAAGGGCAGCCGGTATCCGATGCCACTGTAGAGTTCAAGGTGTATAATTATGCTGAATTCTACACCGTAGCCACTAAACATACGGATAAGGCAGGACGCGCATCGCTGACTGCCGGCAAGGGCGATATGCTGGTATGGGCCTCTAAAGACGGACGGTTCGGTTATTCCAAATTGTCATTCGGCAAAGATAACGAACTGAAGATCGCACTGGACAAGAACGCCGGTGAAACCTATTCACTCCCACTGGATATTGTTCCTCCGGCCGAAGGTGCCAACCTGCCCGAAGTGACTCCGGAGCAACGTACTGAAAACGATCGCCGCATGGCACAGGAAGATTCCATCCGCAATGCTTACGTAGCCACTTTCATTACCGAAGAGCAAGCCCGGACTTTTACCAAAGAGAACAAGCTGGATGAAACCGAAACAGTACGCCTACTGATAGCTTCCAGAGGTAACCATCAGACTCTGACAGATTTCCTTTCTGCTGCCGTAAAAGCCGATAAAGCCAGTCAGGCCATCAGCTTGCTGAAAGTAATCTCAGCCAAGGACCTGAGAGACGTTAGTCCGGAAGTACTGAACGATCATCTGAACAACTCCGGTCTGCCCGGTTCCGAGGACTTCTACAGCAACGTACTGAACCCTCGTGTGGCCAACGAAATGATCACTCCCTACAAAGCATTCTTCCAGAAAGAGATCCCGGCAACTGAAGCGGAAGCTTTCCGAAAGAATCCACAGGCTTTGGTAGAATGGTGCAGAAAAGAGATCACTATCAACAATGAACTGAACTCACAACGTATTCCGATGTCTCCAATGGGAGTATGGAAAGCCCGGGTAGCAGACGAAAAGTCCCGTAACATTTTCTTTGTATCCATGGCACGTAGTCTGGGTATCCCCGCCTGGATAGACGAAGTGACCGGAAAAATTCAATACCGGAGTTTCAATGACAACGATCTAAAGAACGGTAAAGTCTACGACGTGGATTTTGAAGCAGCACAGCAGACACAGGCACCGACCGGAACACTCGTAGCCCGCTACCAGCCTATCCCTTCGTTGAGCGATCCGAAATACTATTCACACTTCACTCTCTCGAAATTCCGCAACGGGACTTTCCAATTGCTGAACTACGATGAAGGGGACGTAGATATGGGCGGCGGAGCCACCTGGTCGAACTTGCTGAAAAATGGCGCCCGCATGGATACCGGATACTACATGATGGTAACCGGAACCCGTATGGCAAGTGGAGCAGTGTTGGCCAACATCACTTTCTTCACCATCGAAGAGGGAAAGACAACAACTGTCGATCTGGTGATGCGCGAAAGTAAGGATCAGGTGCAGGTGATCGGTAATTTCAACTCCGAATCCACCTACCTGCCGATAGGAGCCACCGAACCGCAAAGCATTCTTCAGACTTGCGGACGGGGATATTTTGTAGTTGCCGTGTTGGGAGCCGGACAAGAACCGACAAACCATGCTCTCCGGGATATTGCGGCCCTAAGCAGCGAATTCGAAAAATGGGGCCGCAAAATGGTACTGCTTTTCCCTAATGAAGAACAATATAAGAAGTTCCGCCCGACGGAATTCCCCGGACTGCCCTCGACCATCACCTATGGTATCGATGTAAACGGAGCCATCCAGAAACAAATTGCCGAATCGATGAAATTGCCTAACAGCACCATCTTGCCGATGTTTATTATCGGTGATACGTTCAACCGGGTAGTTTTTGTTTCACAAGGCTATACCATCGGACTGGGAGAACAACTGATGAAAGCGATACACGGATTGTAGCAAACAGATTCCGGCAGCTTTTAATGGCTTTTCCGGAGAAACCGGCAATTCCCCCGGATGCAACCGGGAAAAGCACCGGGAGCCGGTTGCTCCGAAAACGAATGAAGTAAGCACTTGCCGGAAACAGAGACTCTGCAGAAGCAGAACAGAGGCTCTATCCGTACCAAACAAAGGCTCTGTTCATAGCAAACAGAGCCTCTATACAGAAGGGGAGAAGTTTCGGCTTCTCCCCTTTCTTATATATCATAAAACGAGGACAGACATTCAGGCGGCTGTCCCGAGCCACCATACTATCCCCCAAATATAAATGTAGCCTTTATGGACATATCCCCCGGAGAGTAACTCGTTATTCCTATTTTCCCTTCATAAAAGGAACTCTCAACCACGACCGTTACCTTCTCCGTGTTATTTAATAACAGTGACACATCTTCTTTCCCATCAGCAGACAATGCTATATCAGGAACTATTTCCTGTCCGCGATATTCCAGAACTCCATCCGGAAGATAGCGGAAACCTGCAATATCCATCGAATATATTCCATAATAAATATATACTTTAGCATTATAATCCGGATGTATTCCGGATCCGTCGTTATATTTCACAATGAAGTTCGCGGTTCGTTCGTCGGTCGGAGGTATATCCTCCCTGTCTTCATCGTGGCAACTACAGAACAACGCAAATAGTAGCAAGAAGAGAATTGGACATCTGCTCAGGTTCATGATCTTTTATAATTTATTAGTTCTCAATGCCGTATCACTCCCAAAGATAAGAAAAATAATACTAAACAGATACAATCACCCGACTATTTCATCCCCGCATCCCGATCTTTAACTATTTTCCCCAGTCACTGAACTCAAAACTCAATTGTTCCCACACTCCCCGATGCTCATTTGTCTCCTCTCTCGGATTCGACACCGAAAGCCCTATCAACCGAATGGGATGTTGCTCATACTCCACCTCTTTCAGCAACTGTTTGGCAAGAGGCAGAATTCTTTCAAGGCTCGTCAGTTCCTGAGCCTGCGTCATGCTCCGTGTGATCTGGCTAAAGTCATGAAATTTGATTTTCAGCGTCAGCGTCTTTCCCCGGAAGTCCTTCCGTTGCAACCGTTCCACAAGTTCCGTAGCTACGTGATAAAGTTCTATAATCACAGCCGATTTCACATGAATATCTTTCTCCAACGTATGTTCGCAACCGATTGATTTACGTATCCATACCGCTTCTACGGGACGGAGATCGACTCCTCGTGCAAAATCGTAATAGAGCAGTCCTACTTTACCAAACTGCCGTACCAACATTTCCGACGAACAGCCACGTAGCTGAAGGCCATTGTGAATACCCAGCAAATGCATCTTCCGGGCAGTCACCGGTCCTACTCCCCAAAATGACTCGATGGGCAGACGGGCAATGAAATCGAGCGCCTGATCGGGATGGATGGTACAGAGTCCGTCGGGCTTGCGAAAATCCGAAGCAATCTTTGCCAGGAATTTATTATAAGATACACCCGCCGATGCTACCAGGTTCAACTCTTCACGGATGCGCTGTTTAATAGCCCTGGCTATATCTACCGCCAGTAAAATTCCCTGTTTATTCTCTGTCACATCCAGGAATGCCTCGTCCAACGAAAGGGGTTCAATCAAATCGGTGTATTCATGAAAGATCTCGTGTACCCGGCGGGAAACCGATTTATATATGTCCATCCGTCCGGGAACAAAAATCAGTTGCGGACATAAGCGCTTTGCCTTCTGTGACGACATAGCCGAACGCACTCCGTACCGACGCGCTTCATAGCTTGCCGCCGCCACTACTCCCCGCTCCTCGGCATGCCCGACAGCAAGCGGTTTACCACGCAATTCCGGATGGTCTCTCTGCTCTACGGAAGCATAGAAAGCATCCATATCAATATGTATAATCTTACGTTCGCCCATTTCTGCAATAATTCTACATCGCAGTTCACATTTTGAGAAGCAAAGATAAGAGTTATTCTTTCAATCCCACTGACAGGATTAGTTAATAAAATGAAGACCGGCAAGGCACTCCCCCGGCCGGTCTCCCGTTAACTTACAAATTGCTTATATACTTTGTCGGTGAATCTCCGAAACGTTTCTTAAACACGATCCTGAAATATTTCGGATCACTGAATCCCGTCATGTCGGCAACCTCGGCTACAGTATATTTCCTACTCATCAGCAAGATCAGCGCCTTGTTAAGGCGTACACTACGAACATAGTCTGCGGGTGCATGGCCGGTTATCTCCTTAATCCTATTGTAAAAGCTCGAACGGCTCATATTCACACAATCACTCAGTTCGTCAATCGTAAACCTGGAATCGGTGAGTCTCTCTTCAATCAGGCTTCTCACCAGACTGATAAATTCCTGATCACCATCCGACAACGGCACATCGGCTTCGACGTCATCCGGAGCATCAACCCCTAATGTCAAACGGATATACCTCTTGCGGATAATCTCCCGGTTGGTAATCAGACTTTCAATCTCTGCTTTTAAGAACGAAATGGCAAAAGGCATTGTCACATAAAGATCGGCGTTCCGTTGGGTCTCCTTGCTGTCTTCGCCCGGTTTCACGAGCAATATCACAGGTACATGTGCTACCCTGTCATCCGATTTAATCCGGACAGCAAGTTCTTCCCCCGAAATTCCGACAAGGGCTGAAGAGGCCAGAACAGCATCGGGATGCTGTTCACATATAGTCGTAAAGGCCGTTTCCGCATCGCAAACCGATACAACTTCGTAATCCGGCATCAGGATTCGCACAAGATAATTACGTAATTCTTTATGGGTTTCGACCAATACCAAAGAACGTCCGTTGCGTCTCTTCTCCCGATGTTTCGGTAATGGAGTTTCCATTGCCGGCAACGTTTCGTTAGCCGGTAACAGTTCGCTGTCCTTGGTCGGAAATTCAGGTACGGAAAGCAGATCGGAAAGGTCGGAAAATTTCTCCGATTGCCGGATAGCAACAGGAAAGACTAAGATAAGAACCAGTTTATGCTCTTCTTTATAAGTAAATTTGATTTTGCCTTTATGCAAACAGATTAATTTGCGTATAAATAACCAACTCATGGTCTCGGCAGAGCCTCCCGAAACCAATCCCTTATAATTTAGAATTTTTTTTTAAGAAGTCCATTATCTTCAGACTCCAGCCTCAACTCCCAGTTTTGAGTATTGCACGATGTACTCAGAAGTATTTCCCCGCCCCTGTCTATACTGTCGGTAAAAGCCATCAAAAGGTTCCGGAGGATTGCAGCCATCTTCTCCCTATCCAGACACACGGTAACAAAAGCCGGCTCGTCCACCCAACGAAGCGTAATACATTTTTCGTTTGCGTAATCACTGAAACGGTTCACCGTCTCTTTGAGAAACATGGATAACTCATGATCGGCAAGAGACAGGCACCCGGGAGAAGCCGAAATACGGCTGATGCTTTCCAGGTCGGCCAGCAGATTGTTTACACCCTTAATCTGTTGCAATACGTTATTGACAAGTTCGGAAGACGATTTTTCATAAAGATACTCCAACGGAACCTTTATCAACGTAAGCGGCATGCAGAGGTTACGGGTAGTATTCATAAACAATTGTATCTTTTCTCTTGAAAGATTCCTGTCTTGCCAGATGAACCATGAACGAACAGCTAAAGACCCCAGCGTAATAGCCAAAACTCCATAACAAAGAAAAGCGCCATTTGTCTTCCAGAGCGGTTTACGAATCACGATATTCATATTCCTCTGTGCAAACGGACGTCCGTTACCAATGGATATTGCCCGTACGGAGAAGACATATTCACCCGGAGCAAGGTTCGAAAAACGAATTCTATTCTCCGGCGACGGATTACTCCAGTCCGTATTATCCAGTTTCCAGCTGTAAGCTATATCCTGTATTTCATCGTAGCGGACGGCAGTAGCCGTAAACGAAAAAGTGTTTTCATCATGATCCAACTGTAAGGTAGCTGTATAATTCAGTGCTTTTTCTAACGGAGTATTTTCTGTTTCTACGGTCATATCCTTATCCAGCACCCGAAGCCCGTCCAGATAAAATCCCAGGCAGGTCTTGTGTAACGAACGAGGCTCTTGTTTGTCATAATCAATTGCTCCCTGGTATGTACCCAGTATCTGCCTGCCGTCTCCAATAAAAGCTCCCGACGTAATCCGGAGTCCTTTATTGGGAAACCGCCGAAACGAATGCTGTACAGGATCAAATGAAAAGGCAAACTGATCACTGCTTCCTATCAGCCGCTTCTTGTCATCCTCCCAAACAGCGTACACATTAGTAACTCCTGAATTTTTCACAGTATCCAGCCGGGATTGCTCCGGACGGTAGACCAGCAAACCGTTTCCTTCGGTTCCAATATACAGGCAATTGCTATCGGACTGATACAAGGCATGAATGTGCAGACCGGACAAGGATTTCACTTCTACAACACCATTATCATTGGGACAATAGAGAAACAAACCTTCATCCGTCCCAATCCACAACCGATCTTTATCCTCACGGCAAAGTGCATTGACCCCGGAAATGCGGGCATACGGAACAACCTGATTATTATTCTTCTTACGGATGATGTACAAGCCGTGTACATAGTTTCCGGCACATATCTCTCCGGGACCTGTTTCGCTAAGTGCAGTATACATCTGGCAAGGAAGATCTGTAACAATCCGTTCCCATCTGCCTGTCGACGGGTGAAAACAACTGATACCACGATCCGTCGCAAACCAGACATCCCCGTCCGAATCATGTAATACCGCATTTACCCGGTTGTTCGCCAATGAATGCGTATTTCCTGCCTGAAACCTATACCACTTATAATCATCCGGAGAATCCATATCAATCATTGATACGCCTTCCGGATAATCCGCCACCCAGATATGTTTCTGATCATCCACAAACAAATCGACAATCCGGTTCGTACGAATTGAATTACCATTCTCAAAATCGGTATGTACAAAAGACCTGATTTCCGGGTTAATAATGTCCATGCGATATAATCCCTCACCGTCCGTTGCTACTAAGACATTCCGGTCGTCCAATGTTCGCAAACTACTAATCCGGCTGTTCACAGGCCTGTCCCATGTATAAATCATCCGCTCCGACTTCGTGTCCCACACCATTAACCCTTCCGAATAGTCTGCGATAATCAGTCTGCCGCTATACGGATGAAAAAGCATTTCATGTATCCGGCGACATCTCTTCCCGGACAGTTCGCCGGATTGTTTTTCTATGGAATAACCCTTCATGGTTATCTCAAACAATCCTTCATCCGAGCCCACGAAATACTCTCCCGGAGCTACTTCTACCATACCGGAAATCTTTTTCAGATTGTGATTCACCCGATAGAAAGTATTAGTAATTCCCCGATAAGCAATCAACCGGTTTCCAGCGGAAAACCAGATATGCCCCTGACTATCTGCACAGAGAAAACGCACTGACGCCTTATCCTGGTTCGGCAGATGGTTTCTGCACTCAAACTTATCCAATGACGGATTATACGTCCATAAATCTCCGTTTCGGGTAACCGCCCATAACCCATTCTCTTTGTCCGTAAGCAGCCGGCAACAGCCCATATAATAATCCACAGTCTGTCCTTCGGCAGACAACTTATAGTGTTTCAGCTTCGTTCCATCAAACCGGCTTATTCCGGTATGGCTCATAAACCACATATATCCCAAGGCATCTCTCCGTATCTGATGCACTTTACGAGTATTCGTTTCACTTATTTCTACAATGTGTTTGCAAACGATGGCATGGCATAACGAACCATATATCATCATCATGAAGTATAAAATATATTTCATTCTTTTTGTTTGTTATAATTAAAATGGAGTAGTTTTATTAAAAGTGGGAACCCTATAGTAAGGTAGTCATGGGGGAAAGAAAAACACTACCTTCTGCACATCACGTGAGTAGGTGACCGGATTTGTGGCGCTCCTGAACGCCTTAAATCCCTCCCTGTTGTCGTAGAGGATACTAACAAAACAATAGTAATGAGATGTTCACATCGTTTATCGGTGAGCAACAGGACATCAAGAAAGGCGACTCACATGAAAAATCAATCTGATCTACATTATAACGAGACAATATTCAGTTTGTTTCCCCAATATGGTTTTTATTAAGAAAAAGATAGATTGGCAAGGGCATTTACCGGAATATGAATAAACAATAAATATGAGCAGACAATAATTTCTTTAACCATACTTGGGATTAGACCGTTTCTCACTTGTCGACTCTCTATGACGAATTGCTCAGAAGTCAAATGTAGAGTGTTTATTTTAAAAGACAAAATAAAGTACCCGGACAAATAACAGCAGTTTAAATGCCGATAGGCAGCTACCTATCAACGACTTACGTTGAGAACGTAACAAATAACCCGGACAATCCGGATATTCTTAACAAAAAATCCCCCTGAACTTACCGGTTCAGAGGGACGTTTCTGTCATAAAGTGGAGCTGGAGGGTGTCTCTCGAACCTTTTTATAAAATCTCACAGAACATCAAATATCATATAATCAGTTATTTATCTCTTTCTTTCATTAATCTAAATATCTCTTAATATCATTGTATATCTCATTTTTCGGGTGTATTTTTGGGTGTCATTTTCAAACACACCCAATTATGAATATTAAAAGAAATATCATTTTTGCACCGGAAAGCCGCAAAAAAGACGGTATTCCAGTTACAAAGAATGTGCCAATCCGTATGCGTGTTATCTTTGCCAGTCAGCGTATCGAATTTACAACGGGATATAGAATTGATGTAGAAAAATGGGACACAGACAAGCAACGGGTTAGAAACGGTTGTACCAACAAACTAAAGCAAAGTGCATCCGAAATCAACGCAGAACTATTGCGGCAATACACCGAAATACAGAATGTGTTCAAAGAATTCGAGGTGCAAGATGTAATACCCACCCCTGCACAAATTAAAGAAGCGTTCAACCTAAAAACAAAAGAGGAAAAAAAAGAAAGCCATGAAGAAAAGCAGAAGGTTGAATTGGATTTCATGAAAGTTTTCAATGAATTTGTTGCAGAATGTAGCAAACAAAATGACTGGTCTTCCTCAACCCTCAAAAAGTTTGCAACAGTCAAAAAACACATTTACACATTTGACCCTAATACTACGTTTGACAGTTGGACGGAAAAACATTTCAATGACTATATAGAATTTTTACGTACAGAAAAAAACATGCGCAACACTTCCATTGCCAAACAAATCAAGTTCGTAAAATGGTTCTTACGTTGGGGTAATCGAAAAGGGTATCACCAAAACATGGCTTATGATAAATTCACGCCTAAAATGAAAAGTGCACCAAAAAAAGTGATATTCCTCACCCAAAATGAAATAAATAAACTAAGAACCTGCCCAATACCACCAACAAAGAAATACCTTGAAAGAGTAAGGGATGTATTGCTATTTTGCTGTTTCACAGGATTACGTCACTCCGATGTGTATAATTTGAAACATAGTGACGTTAAAAACGGTCACATCGAGGTTATTACCATAAAGACAGCAGACAGTCTTATTATTGAATTAAATGATCACAGCAAGGCAATACTCGAAAAGTACAAAGATGTGCCGTTCCCTAATGACAAGGCATTGCCAGTTGTAAGCAACCAAAGAATGAACGAATTTTTAAAAGAACTGGGACAACTGGCAGAAATAGATGAACCAATACGAGAAACATATTATAGAGGAAATGAACGAATAGACGAAGTTACACCTAAATACGCATTGTTAAGTACCCACACTGGAAGACGAACATTTATTTGTAATGCTTTGGCGCTTGGGATTCCAGTACAAGTAGTAATGAAATGGACGGGACACAGCGATTACAAAGCGATGAAGCCCTATATTGATATAGCGGATGAGATTAAAATCAATGCCATGACTAAATTTAATCTGATATAACTATGGACGAAAGAATAACATCAATGATACCCCGCTACGGGAAACTCAACAAGATATACACCGAAATAATGTCCGGAGGCAGTTTCTCTTTTGAGAAGCAACAGTTCATTTCCGGTTTTTACAGAGAGTACGGGGACACGCAGACCTTTGAAACCGCACTTATCAGCCTCATACTTGAAATGGACGCTACACACTATTCCGTACTCCTGAACAGCCTGAAACGTGAGATTGAGAACAATATATCGACCTACAATACCTGCAAGGAGTTTTTCGACCGTCTCGATACCGGATATGTCTGCCGACAGCATGAAAGCCGTTTTGACTGGGGCATTGACAGACAGATGAAAGTCACAAATGAATATTACCGGGAACTCATGGAAGCCAACGGCTCTTTGGAGGCGGTAGGTTTCAGGGAGCACGACCGTCAGGAAGAGGAGCTTTTGGAAAGAAGGTACGAACGGTGCAAACGGGAATACGACAAGGAGAAAGCCAGGCTGGACGAACTGTACAAGCAAAAGGAGCAGGCAAAGCGTGAAGCCCTGCAATGCCTGAAAAACCATTGCGGGGATATTTGCAGGCTGAGCGGCTCACTATTGGCTATCCTTGAAAAATACCTGACAGACCAAAAGAAAAAGGAGGGAGAAGAAAAGGAAGCTGTCACCGCACAGACAACCCCGCCCACCTACTTCCCCATGAAACTCTTGTCAGCCGTTTACGAAAAATGCAACGGTGAGCAGTTCGAAGCCGTTTCCGAATTGGACTTCTACGCCAACATGAACCTGCAACCATACGAAAGCAGACTGAAAATAAGACCGAGGGAGAAGGCACGTGTATGCTATCTCATTTTCCTTATGGGTGAAACGCTACCCAAGCCGGACAGAGAAAAATGGAAAGAGGACATCATGAACCTGCTGGGAATAGACGATACATACTACAAGTCAAAATACAAAGAGCCCGTTTCCGATTTCCCCAGTGAAAGCAACCGGGAATTTGCCAAGGAAATGCGGTCAATATTCCGATAGTCGATGATATGTCCCGACATTCCACGATACCACCACTTTTACCACTCAAAATAATTTCCACCACTCTTTATTACTTACTGATATTTAACAAGATAGCGTGATATTCAAATCACGCTATCCACATCCTTACCACCCGTACTCGGAAGTAACTTTGCACTGTTCGAACGAGGTAAAAAGCCCATGCGCAGGGCTTGCAGTACAAACGTTAATTTCATTCTGATATGGAAATTAGAGACCTTTTATCAAAGCCCGTATGGCAGATGACGGGCGAAGAGTTCATATTCTTGAACCGGCACGCCTTGCTGGGAAGCGGAACGAAGCCAGCCCAACCGGCAGCCGACAAGGAAAAGAAGTATGTGTACGGGATAGGCGGCATAGCCCGGCTGTTCGGGTGCAGCATACCCACAGCAAACCGCATCAAGAAAAGCGGGAGGATAAACAGAGCCATTACGCAGATAGGACGCAAAATCATCGTCGATGCGGACATGGCGCTGGAACTGGCAGGACGCAAAAGCGGGGAACGCGGATAGGGAGGTGTAGTATGGACAACAAGGAAAGAAACATCACCCCCGAAGAGGCGGTAATCCTATGGCATGCCTCGCGGCTTGACCTCTCGAAAAACCACGAGCAGGCGCCCGAAATCCTGAAAGTGCAGGGCTCCGTCATCGGCACACTGGGAAATTTCAGCGCGTCAATCGGAAAAGCCAAAAGCAAGAAGACGTTCAACGTCTCCGCAATCGTGGCGGCTGCGCTGAAAAACGGGACGGTACTGAACTATACGGCGGAACTACCCGAAAACAAACGGAAAATACTCTATGTGGACACCGAGCAGAGCACCTACCACTGTGAGATAGTGGCAAGGCGCAGCCTTCGCATGGCGGGGCTGCCGACCGACAGCAACCATGAGAACCTCGAGTTCCTCGTCCTGCGGAAGTACACGCCCGAAGAGCGCATAGCAATCGTGAGGGAGGCAATCTACCGTACCGAGAATGTTGGGCTGGTAGTCATCGACGGGATACGAGACATGGTGTATGACATCAACAGTTCCAGCGAGTCCACGAAGGTAATCTCCCTGCTGATGACATGGACGGGGGAAAGGAATATCCACATTCACACCATACTGCACCAGAACAAGGGGGACGAGCATGCAAGGGGGCACATCGGAACCGAGCTAAGCAACAAGGCGGAAACGGTGCTGCAAGTAGAAAAGGACGAGAAGAACCCCGGTGTAAGCACAGTCAAAACCGCACATATCAGGGCAGTGGACTTCGAGCCATTTGCTTTCCGCATCAACGGGGAGGCATTGCCCGAACTGCTGGAGGACTACCAGTTCAAGGACAAGGATGAGACAAAAGGGAATAGAGGGAAGTTCGACCCGTATAGGGACATCACCGAACAGCAGCACCGCATTGCACTGGAAGCGGCATTCACCCTAAAAGACGAATACGGTTACAAGGAACTTGAAGGGGCTTTGCGGGAAGCATACGCCTCTGTCGGTGTCAAACTCAGTGACCACAGACTGCGTGACCTCATCACCGTATTGAAAAACAAGCGGATGATAGTGCAGGAGAACGGAAGGAAATACACCTTCAAGCCGGACTTCCACTATTAGCGGCGCAGACTGGAAACCGCTTCACGTCAACCGGGGTATATATATATGGTGAAGTGAAGTGGAATATTCCAGAATATGGTAAAAACCGCTTCACTTCATTCCCGTACCTATATATACGGAAGTGAAGTGAAGCGGATATATACAGACCGTACCGCAAACATGTACGGGCGAAAAGAAAAAACAATATCCACTTAAACAGAAATTTACATGAATACGAATGAAGCAAAGCAGATACGCATAGAGGAATATCTGCACACTCTTGGCTACAACCCGGTAAGACGGCAGGGAGACAGCCTATGGTACAAGTCACCGTTCAGGGACGAGCAGGAACCGTCCTTCAAGGTGAACATGGAACGCAACCTATGGTACGATTTTGGCGCGGGCAGGGGCGGGAACATCATCGCACTAGCGCGGGAACTCTACGCATCCGACAGTCTGCCCTACCTCTTGGAACGGATAGCGGAGCAGGCACCCAGCGTGCGCCCGGTATCCTTCTCTTTTGGCGGGCAACCACTCTCAAAACCAAGCTTCCAGCAGTTGGAGGTGGTGCCGCTTTCTTCCCCCGCCCTATTGTCCTATCTGCGGCAGAGGGAGATAAATACGGAACTGGCAAAAAGAGAATGCAGGGAGGTGCGCTATCTGACTGGCGGCAAACCCTACTTTGCCGTTGGTTTTCCCAACCGTTCGGGAGGCTACGAGATACGCAACAAGCTCTTCAAGGGCTGCATAGCACCGAAGGACATCACCCACATACGGCAGGAACAGCCGAAGGAGACCTGCTACCTCTTCGAGGGCTTCATGGACTACCTCTCCTTCCTCACCCTGCGGCTGGAAAGGTGTCCTGACCGTCCCGACCTTGACGGGCAGGACTACATCGTACTGAACTCGACTTCCAACCTCTCCA
>OGJY01002586.1_pt1 | contig 17457 bp, 17 predicted proteins | sample 1572231 | NCBI WGS metagenome assembly OGJY01 (sample SAMEA2582121, study PRJEB24529) | metagenome | biome: Human gut stool | place: China | collected 2011
TCCGCTCATAGTCCAGATCATCCCAGCGCAAGCCCAACGCTTCACCAATGCGGCAGCCTGTTCCCAGCAGCACCGTAAACAGCGGCCACCAGTGGCAGTAGACCGGATGATTGGCGATATGCTCCATGAACGCCCGCTGCTGCGGAATCGTCAGGGCATGACGCACACCAGTGGTCTGCTCGGAACTTTTCTTGATTTCTGCCATCACACCATCTGTGGGATTCTTGCGGACGATCTCATCCCGAACCGCCAGCTGAAAGGTGGGATGTAGCAGCGTATGAACACTTTCCAATGTGTTTGCCTGCAAGCCCTGCTTATCCAGCAGATAATTGTAGAACTGCAGCACATCCGAATACCGAATCTCTGCAATTTTCTTCTTGCCGAAGGTATCGCGGATGAAGCGATCATACATATAAAGATAGTTGCTCCGGGTGGTCTGGCGTAGATTCGTTTTCAGGCTCATATAACGGTCAAATACAAAGTTGACCGTTGCTTTGCCTGCAACGTAAATATCCAGACCGTCCATCTGGTCTTTAGTTAGCTGCGCTTCCTTCTCCCGAAGGGTCACAAGATCATTTGCGTAGATGTATTTGCGCCGTCCCAGCGGGTCCGTGTAAGAATACGCATACCGCTTATCGGAGCTGCGCTGCATCTCGCCTTTTCGCAGGGTACGCCCCCGCAGGTCTTTTCGTGTCGTTGCCATATCAATTCTCCTTCCCGAAAGAAGAAGGGCTTGATACTATTTAAGGTCGGACAAAACTTTGTCCAGCCCCTGCAAGACAACTTCTGTTACAGTCAGTTGATGTTGTTCGGCATAATTGCAGATACGCTCATACAGGGCATCCTCCACCCGAATGCTCAAGGTTTTCTTTTTTGCATTTTCGGATTTTGGTCGTCCCATCTTTGCCATAATAGTTCTCAGTCCTCCACAACATTAGTATACAATTTGTGTAACAGAAAGTCAAGCCCAATTCAATCGATTATTTTCTGCTGAATGTAAGCATCTGCATAATTCTAATTTTGTGCCAACGTTAAAGGATGTGAAATGTCTCCAGATACCTTTCAAAAATCTCACAGTTTACTAAAGTCACCTTGTCGATTTTGTATACAGCCTTAGCCTCTTTAGCGAGTTCTGTGAATTTTGTCAGACCCATGCTGTACTTTTCGGCACCTTCTTGGTAGCGGACAAATTTCTTGGCGTTCATTTTTGTTTTCTCAACATCCTTACGAGTGTAAGCCATTTCTTAGTACCTCCGTTTATTTTGGGTAGGGAAAAATATGAAAAACTTGTATCTATAACGATACAAAAATACCGTGGAAAGAAAAGCAATCTTTCCACGGCACGATCTGTCGTTATAGCTGTGCGTTTTTCTCCCTCTGCAATTCCAGACAGGCAACCTTTCCCGGCGCTGTGCCCTACAATGGCCTTGCGACCATTGTAGTATGTTTTCTCGCATCTTGGCACGCTCGCAGATTCCCGGTCGTGGCGCTGCTTCCCCAATGCGGTACAAACAGAGGACGCTATTCTCTTTTTCGGAGGCTTTTAACCCTCCTATAGTATAAGAGAACACGTTCCCGGAAATTTTTGCAGAATTTTTCAAATTTCTTCTAAAAAAGTTAAAAGTATTCGAAGCTGCGCCTCTTTGTGATTGAAAGATGTCTTGATATTTTTGAAAATCACGAGTATAATAATAACAGAACAGAAATACAAAATCACGAATGTGTGAACGGAGGGCAGTATGGAAACATTATATGAGTATCTTCTAAAAAACTACAAACTGAATGAGCCAATTTTCCTTGCTGATCTTCAAATCGAGGGCATGAGCCGTGCAAATCTTCGACAGCAGATAAAGAAACTCACCGATGCCGGAAAGGTAAAGCGGTTTGACAATGGAGTTTATTTCTTGCCGAAAAAAACGATTTTCAAATCAGGGTCGCAGCTTCCCCCAGAAAAAGTGTTGGAATGTAAATATCTGAGAGATAAGGATAAGCGATGCGGCTATGTGAGTGGTTTGATGTTCTTTAACCAGATGGGGCTAACGACACAAGTTCCGATGCTGTATGAAGTTGTATCGAATAAGGCAACGAATGAATACAGGGAAACATCTCTGGCAAAGTCGCGGGTGATTGTTCGTAAGCCAAAAGTGCCAGTGACGGAATCCAATTATAAGGTGCTGCAATTCCTTGATTTGCTGAAAGATGTAGATGTGTATTCCGAAATTACGGGAAAGCCTTTGCAGGAACGGTTGTATCAATATATGAGCGATGCGAGTTTGAGCCTTTCAGAAATGGAACCGTATTTTTCTTATTACCCGGATAAGCTGTACAAAAATCTGGTAGAAACGAGGGTGATTTATAATGGCGTACTTGCACAGTGATAGAGAGCAATTCCGGGATGCGATTGACTTGGCCTATGAGCAGACGGGTGTTATGGTACAAGCAATCGAAAAAGATTATTATGTTACTATGTTGCTGCGGCTTTTAGCTCAGAAGATGCCGTATATCGTTTTTAAGGGCGGCACATCACTGAGCAAATGCCATAAAGTGATTCGCCGCTTCTCCGAAGATATTGATATTACGATTGATACGCTGCTGTCGCAAGGGCAAAAGAAGAAGATAAAGCAGGCAATCGTGGATTCGGCAGAAGAACTTGGAATGACGATTGAAAATCTGGATGAAACCAGAAGCCGCCGTGACTATAACCGCTATGTGATTGCATACGATTCAGTCATTCCGATGGCAAGCGATGCGCTGAAAGCGGCGGTTTTATTGGAAACGTCTTATACGGCAGTATCCTTTCCAACTGTTTTATTGCCTGTTCATAGCTACATTGGCGACATGATGGAGCAGGAAGCCCCAGATGCGATTGAAGAATATAATCTAAATCCGTTTGAAATGAAAGTGCAGGGAATTGACCGAACACTGGCGGACAAGGTTTTTGCAGTTTGCGATTATTACTTGCAAGGAAAAGTTACAAAACATTCTCGCCACCTCTATGATATTTATAAGCTGCTGCCGCTTGTGCCGCAGGATGAGAATTTTAGAGAATTGGTAAAAGAGGTACGAGCAGTTCGCGCACAATTGGTCATTTGCCCCTCTGCATTGCCGGAAGCCAATGTTCCAGAATTACTTGAAAAAATCATAAAGGAAAGAGCATATAAGCAGGACTATGATAGCCTGACAACGCAGCTATTGGAAGAAAACGTACCATATGATACAGTGATAGCCGCATTGAAGCGAATTGCAGATAGCAGCCTGTTTGAGAATAGCTGAAAATTAAGAAGCCAGCCACAGGACTTCCCCATGAAGCCCTGTGGCTGGCTTCTTAATTTGTGCCGCAGATACGCTATTACCCCAAAAATAATAAAACTTGATTTTGGATAATAGAATTTTTCTACCGTATACCCAATGCGAGTATTTTCAGCTGCACCCCGCAGCAAAGAATGAAAGTGTGTTCAACTAAGATTTTGCACACGTGTGTGCAAAATCTCGGCATCAGGGAACGACATTTTTTCCCCTCAAGCCTCTACGTGCAGCGTATGCACACTTGGGGGAGTTTGGTTTGTTAATATCAGAGAGGCTGTGACGTGAGAATTTTACGGAATACGGAACGATTCCAAATACCGTTCAAAAATCTCACAGTTGACCAAGGTTACCTTGTCAATTTTGTAAACAGCCTTAGCTTCTTTAGCGAGTGCAGTGAATTTTGTCAGACCCATGCTGTACTTTTCAGCACCTTCTTGGTAACGAACGAATTTCTTACGTTCTGCTTCGTTTTTTCAACATCTTTGCGCGAATAAGCCATAATAAACCTCTTTTCGTTTTAGCTTGCCCTGTTTTCTGTTCTGGGATCGTAATCTTGAAGTTTTATCTTTTTTGTACATCAGCCTCACAATTTTTATAATATGGACATGTCACGCAGCAACCTCTGCAACATTTATATGGATCATTTGATACCCAACGCCGAAATCGGGCAACAAACTCGTATAAAGCTGTTATTCGCTGCATTGACCGCACATCTTTTCTTTCTCTGCAATCTTCACCTTGCAGACCACCGCATTGTCCAGTACATAGACAACTTTGGCCGTGGCGCTGTCTCCGATTTTGTCATACAACCGCCCGGCGCTGATGCAGTCGCCCAAAACCGTGTGCGGGCTGTTTGCCACATAACCCGCGCAGCCAAGCCCCGGCAGCTCTGCCTTGATTGCTTCGCTGTCATACTCATTGTCAGGCTCTTTGACCAGCTTTACCTTTTGCCAGACCGCAAAAGGCTTGCTGCCAAAATAGAACTTCAATCCGGTGATCGTGATAAATGCTTTCATAGGGAACCTCCTGTCATTTGCATAAACTGTTGTGTTACCAATCCAACTCGTCCATAGCGTCATCTACGCCCGCCGCATAGTCGGGGTCGCTGTCGTAGCAATCCTCATCGTAGTCGTCATCATCATAGATGGCATCGTAGCCATCGTCATAGGAATCATATGTCTTGTAGGATTTTTTGCTGCTGGAGTAAGAGCTGCTGTACGAAGATTTGGAACTGTAAGAAGTGCTGCTCTTGGTGGAAGATTTGGAAGGGCGATGTACCCAGCAGTAGGCAGAGTCCTTATCCGCTTCTCGCGTGCAGCCGTCCTTGATGCAGGTGTATTTATGCTTTGTGCTGGAGCTGCTGCTGGACGGTCTGGAGCCACTACCGGAGACGCTAGAATTGCTCTTAGTGGGTTTATGTACCCAGCAATAGGCGGAGCCCTTAGCCGCCTCTCTGTTGCAGCCGCTCTTGATGCAGGTATACTTGGCAGCGAATGCACCGGTACATAGGACGCAAGCAGTCAGCGTAACGAGCATTGCGCAAAGAATGCTTTTCCAAATAGTCTTTTTCATGGTAAAGTCCTTTCTGTCATGTACGGTATTTTACCGGTGACGTTTTCCGTCAGAAATCGTCTGAACCAAAGTCATCAGAATCAAGGTCATCCGAATCGAAGTTGTCCTCATCGTTATCGAACTCATCCATTTCGTCCACATCGTTATCGAACTCATCCATCAGCGCTTTACGGCTTTCCTCTTCCTCTTGGATATGATCCATTGCCAGAGAATAGTGAATATATCCGTCAACGCCCTTACCATAGACCCCGAAATCCATATCCTTCAGCATAGTAGTTACCTCCGCTTTGTATTGAGGAAGGGAACCGCTCCCTTCGATACTTCTATTATAAATCATGGTTTGTCCTATAATTTGGATTTTAAACACATTGTACGAAATTATACAATTCTCTGCTTTGATACAAACAAGCGCTCTCTGCAAATTCGCCTCATCTTGAGGATTTGCAGAGAGCGCCTGTTAAATCTACTGTTTCATCACCCGATAATTTTCATCTTTGGGTCTTCAAGTATTATGAATAAGGGATACAAAGGCAAACTGGGAGTTATCAATTTCCCATATCGATAAGTTCTTAGTTTGATGTAAATCGCTGTTTTTTTAGTTTTTTATCAAATGAAGTACGTCCCGTCTATTCGGTAAAACGGTACATCTTTACATCATCTTAATAGAGCTTTGCACCTGCTGGAATATGGTCATCAACCATCAGAAGATGGAGCTTTTCTTCGCCTTCTTCTTCGTGGATAGCACTGAGGAGCATACCGCAAGAGTCAATGCCCATCATAGCTCTCGGTGGAAGATTTGTGATAGCGATAAGCGTCTTTCCAACCAGTTCTTCAGGCTCATAATAAGCGTGAATACCGCTTAAAATGGTTCTGTCTGTGCCTGTTCCGTCATCAAGCGTAAACTGTAACAGTTTCTTTGACTTCGGTACTGCAACACACTCTTTAACCTTTACTGCACGGAAATCTGACTTACTGAATGTATCAAAATCAACAAATTCCTCAAATAAAGGCTCTACCTTTACCTTAGAAAAATCAATCTTTTCAGATTCAGTTTTTACATTTTTTTCAGGTGCTTCAGAAGCTGTATTATTTACATCATTTTTCTTATTTACACCATCTAAGGACTTCATTGTCGGGAACAGCAGAACGTCACGGATTGCAGCGGAATCGGTCAGCAGCATACACATACGGTCGATACCGAATCCGATACCACCTGTAGGCGGCATACCAATCTCCAGTGCATTCAGGAAATCTTCGTCGGTGTGGTTTGCTTCTTCATCGCCCTGTGCGAACAGTTCTTCCTGAGCTGCGAAACGTGCTCTCTGGTCGATCGGGTCATTCAGCTCGGAGTAAGCATTTGCCATTTCCCAGCCGTTCATGAAGAATTCAAAACGTTCTACATATTCCGGATTTTCCGGTTTTTTCTTGGTCAGCGGTGAAATCTCAACCGGATGATCCATAACGAACGTCGGCTGAATCAGATGTTCTTCTACAAATTCTTCAAAGAACAGGTTCAGGATATCGCCTTTTTTGTGACGTTCTTCATATTCGATGTGATGTTCTCTTGCGGCTGCACGGGCAGCTTCAAGGTCTTTGATTTCGTTCCAGTCTACACCGGAATATTTCTTAACAGCATCTACCATTGTGATACGTTCAAACGGTTTGCCCAGATCCATCTCGATACCGTTGTAGGAAATGGTGGTTGTGCCAAGAACAGTCTGTGCAACATAGCGATACATATTCTCAGTCAGATCCATCATGCCGTGGTAATCGGTGTATGCCTGATAAAGCTCCATCAGTGTAAACTCTGGATTATGACGTGTATCCAGTCCCTCGTTACGGAATACACGGCCGATCTCGTAAACACGCTCCATGCCTCCGACGATCAGTCTCTTCAGATACAGTTCCAGGGAAATACGCAGCTTCAGGTCTTCGTTCAGTGCATTGAAATGTGTTTCGAACGGTCTTGCTGCTGCACCGCCGGCATTGGATACCAGCATCGGTGTTTCAACTTCCAGGAATCCCTGTCCGTTCAGATACTGACGTACTGCACTGATGATCCTGGAACGTTTGATAAATGTGTCTTTTACGTCTGCGTTCATGATCAAATCGACATAACGCTGACGATAACGGATGTCGGTATTGGTCAGACCATGAAATTTTTCCGGAAGAATCTGAAGACTCTTGGAAAGCAGAGTTACCTTGGATGCATGAATGGAAATTTCGCCGGTCTTTGTTTTAAATACTTCACCTTCCAGACCTACGATATCTCCGATATCCATTTTTTTGAAAGCTTTGTATTCTTCCTCACCGATGCTGTCTCTTGCCACATAAGACTGGATATTACCCTGCAGATCCTGGATATTGCAGAAAGATGCTTTTCCCATTACTCGCTTGGACATCATACGTCCTGCGAGCACTACACTCTTTCCTTCCAGATTCTCAAACTGATCTTTGACTTCCTGGCTGTGATGTGTCACATCAAATTTTGTGATCTGAAACGGGTCTTTTCCGTCTGCCTGCAGTTCTGCAAGCTTATCGCGGCGGATTTTCAGCAGCTGATTTACGTCCTGTGTCTTTTGATTCTTCTGTTCTCCCACTGTTGTCACTCCTTAATTAGATCTGTGGATGCTCAGTACTTTATAATGGATTTCTCCTGCCTGAGTCTCTACAGTTACTTCATCGCCTACTTTATGTCCCAGCAGTGCATGACCTACCGGTGATTCATTTGAAATCTTTCCTTTCAGGCTGTTTGCCTCGGAAGATCCCACAATTTTGTATTCCATTTCTTCTTCATATTCTTCATCGTAAATCTTGACGCTGCATCCAACGCTGATCTTGTCCAGATCTACTTCATCTTCTACAACTACTTCCGCATTTTTCAGAATTTTTTCGATTTCTTCGATACGTGCTTCGATATCTCTCTGCTCATCTTTTGCTGCATCGTATTCTGCATTCTCTGAAAGGTCGCCCTGTTCTCTTGCTTCTTTGATCTTACCGGCAACTTCTTTACGTCTGTTTACCTTCAGATCGTGCAGCTCATCTTCAAGAGCTTTTAAACCTGCATAAGTCAGTAAGTTCTTCTTTTCTTCCATCTTTACCTCCTGATGCCGCTCTTAGCAGCATAACTTTAAGTGCAGCGAAAGATTTTCCTGCACTTTTTAACAAATAATTTTGGGAATTCTATGATGCCAGGGTCAAAAGGTCAAAATGTCGTTCTTGCTTGCAAGATAAGACATTTGAACTTGGGACCCGCTAAACATGAGGAAGTAGCTATTTACGCAGTAAATATGCGGATTCCGAATGTTTATAGAATTGCGAGAGTTACTTTGTAACGGAGCAATTCGCAGGCATCTTGTTGGGGGCAAAAGACCTTTTGACCCCAATATCATAATATACATTCGTGAAACAAGATAGCCACTTTTTGCAGCTATCTTGTAATCAAAAATTATACCTTGCGTTTTGTGCCTTGTCAAGCAATCTGCCCTTGTTTTCTGCGTTTTTTACAACAGTTCAGCCTTACGAAAAATATTGTCGTCCGTTTAAGCTCCCGGGCTGAACTGTTTTCAAGACGAACTGCAAAGCGTTTATCTCACTCCCAGCTTTGCAGAAGTTCTTCCAGGGCTTCCATGGATTCGACTTCATTCACTCTTTTCCTCAGTTTTGCCGAATGCGGAAATCCTGCGGTGTACCATGCAACATGTTTTCGCATCTCACGGATTCCGGTGTATTCTCCACGGTACTGCAGCTGCAGTTTTGCATGACGCAGCATCATTTTTTTGACTTCTGTAATCGTCGGCGGCTCAATAGTTTTTCCATTTTCCAGATATTCGCTCACCTGACGGAAAATCCATGGATTTCCGCGGGAGGCTCTTCCGATCATCACGCCATCACATCCGGTCTGTTCGATCATATCCGCAGCATCTTTTGCACAGGTGATATCCCCGTTTCCGATCACCGGAATGGAAACGGCTTCTTTGACCTGCCGGATGATATCCCAGTCTGCTTCTCCGGAATAATACTGTTCTCTCGTTCTTCCATGTACGGCGATCGCTGCTGCCCCAGATGCCTCAAGAATCTTTGCCATCTCTACGGCATTGACACTGGACTCCTGAAATCCTTTGCGGATCTTTACCGTCACCGGCTTTTTTACTGCCCTGGAAACCCTCTCCACGATCTCTCCCGCCAGTTTTGGATTCTTCATCAGTGCGGAACCTTCGCCGTTATTGACTACTTTCGGCACCGGACAGCCCATATTGATATCGAGAATATCAAACGGCCGCTCTTCAATCTCGGCGGCGGACTGTGCCATGATCTCCGGATCGGAACCGAAGATCTGCAGAGCGATCGGATTTTCTCCCTCTGCGATCTGCATCAAATCCAGCGTATTTTTATTATGAAAGGAAATCGCTTTCGCACTGACCATTTCCATACTCAGAAGCCCGACTCCCTGTTCTTTGCACAGCAGCCGGAACGGCAGGTCCGTAACGCCCGCCATCGGTGCCAGCACACACGGATTTGCAATCTCCACATTTCCTATCTTAATCTTCATCGTAATCGAATTCCTCACCCAAAAATACTACGCGATAAAACATTTCCAGTGCTTCCATCAGTTCTCGTTTCTCATTCTGAAGTTTTTTGATCTCCAGTACGCTTCCGATCTCGTCATAGAAGAAGTCGTTTTCTTTCGCTTCGGTCTTAAATTCCAGATGACCTTCCGGCGTAAATTCCAGCATCAGGATTCCGCCTACTTTCTGTGTATACAGTACACACATGATCTGCAGTTCCTGACGGATGTGCTCCGGCAGTTTGGAGAACTGCGGATTCAGATAATATTTTTCTTCGTAGGCACTCGCTCCGCACAGAACGACTGTCTCGTTTGCTTTTTTCATGACGTTGTTCCTTTCTTCTTTCTGTTTCATGCGATGTTCAGGAATGCCTCTGGCATTCTTACTGTTGATACCAGCAAATTGCCCGCTGCAAAGTAATTCACACGTATCCATACACGCCGCGTACGGATACTTCTCCGGCATAGACATTTTCTGTCGTTCCATCTTCTTTTTCCACCCGCAGTTCCCCGGCATCGTTGATGCCAAGTGCTTTTCCGCGGTATTCGCCGCACGGGTCAAGCACGCAGACTTCACTTCCTCTGTTCACCAGCATCTGGTTATATTCTTCCATCAGTCCGGACATATCGCTCGTCTCTTCAAATTTTTGATAATATTTTTCCAGCCATTCCAGAGACCGCTGTATGATCTGTGCACGATCCACTTCATCTCCGGTGATCATTCGCAGGGAAATGGCCTTTTCTTTCAGTTCTTCCTGGAACTCTGTCATATTTGCGTTGATACCGCATCCGATAACCAGGTAATGAATCGCATTCATTTCAGCACTCATTTCTACCAGAATACCGCAGATTTTTTTTCCTTCCCAGACCACATCATTTGGCCACTTGATCTGGCAGTTCAGACTGTAAAGTTCGTTGACTGCCCTTGTTACTGCCATACCCATCACCAGAGTCAGCATACTTGCTTTTTCCGGGCGGAGATTCGGACGCATCAGAAGTGTCATGGCGATCGCCGTGCCTTTCGGCGTCTCCCAGGCTCTCCCGCATCTTCCACGGCCTGCTGTCTGTTCATCTGCGATCACCAGCGTTCCGTTCGGTGCTCCTTCTTCTGCCATTCTTTTGGCACAGATATTGGTGGAATCAAGTGTATCAAAATATTTCACTTCACAGCCCGCCCAGTCTGTATGAAGTCTGCTTTTTACTTCTTCTGCAGAAATAATATCCGGACATCCTAAAAGGCGATACCCCTTATTGTGTACCGCCTCGATCTCATAGCCTTCTTCTTTAAGCTGATTGATTGCTTTCCATACTGCCGTTCTGGATACGCCGAACTCTTCACAGAGCTGCTGTCCGGAAACAAATTCTTCTGCACCACGCAGACGATTCAGTATTTTACTTTTCATGTTCTTTTACCTCTGTTTAAAACTGCTTTGTATTTCCACAGTTACACTGAAATGCCATACGAATTGTTCCGTACTTCGTACTCTCACAATTCTTTCTACGATCCGCTTCGGTCAGTGTTAAACATGTGCCATTGGCACATAACACTCCACTATTCGCATATCGTGAAGCTTACGCTCCACTTTTATGTCCACCCTGGCATTTTTACATAGCCATGATCTGCATAATAAAAGTTGCTATGAGAAGCAGTGCAAAAATCATAAAAATAATGCTCGGTACGGTCTTCTTTTTATAATAACAAAGCACCATAAGTACCACATTGACTATGCTTCCGCATCCGACAGCCAGTGCCATCAGCTGCATGGTAATACGATCCAGCAAAAAGGTCCCGACTGCGGATACGATCACGATCACAGCGGCGGAGGCTCCTAAGATCTCCAGCCGTTTGATCCATTTTTCTTCTTTTCTTGACATAAAATTTTATGCTCCAAGTGTTGCCGCCATAACTGCTTTTATGGTGTGCATTCTGTTTTCCGCCTCGTCAAATACAACGGACTGTTCAGACTCAAATACTTCATCGGTAACTTCCATTTCTTTGAGGTTGAAACGTTCGCCCATTTCTTTTCCGATCTTTGTCTCCCAGTCATGAAATGCCGGCAGGCAATGCAGGAAAATAGCTTTCTCTCCTGCGTTTTCCATCACTTCTTTTGTTACTTTATATGGAGTTAATTCGCGGATACGCTCTTCCCAGACTTCATCCGGCTCACCCATGGAAACCCATACATCGGTGTAGATAACGTCTGCATCTTTGGTTCCGGCCTTGACATCTTCGGTCAGTGTGATGCTTCCGCCGCTCTCTTTTGCATAGTCCTGGCATTCCTCAACCAGTGCTGCGTTCGGAAAATATTTTTCCGGTGCACATGCTACGAAATGCATACCGAGTTTTGCACATGCGATCATCAGAGAATTACCCATGTTGTAACGTGCATCGCCCATGTATACCAGTTTCACGTCTTTCAGATGTCCGAGGTGTTCACGGATCGTCAGCATATCAGCAAGCATCTGTGTCGGGTGGTATTCGTTCGTCAGGCCGTTCCATACCGGAACCCCTGCATATTTTGCCAGTTCTTCCACAATTTCCTGTCCAAATCCACGATACTCGATACCTTCGAACATTCTGCCCAGTACGCGTGCGGTGTCGCGGATGCTCTCTTTTTTGCCGATCTGAGAACCTGAAGGATCCAGATAAGTCGTTCCCATGCCAAGGTCATGTGCTGCCACTTCAAATGCACAGCGTGTTCTCGTGCTGGTCTTTTCGAAGATCAGAGCCACATTTTTTCCTCTTAAGGTGTCAACCGGGATTCCTTTTTTCTTTTTTTCTTTCAGTTCTGCTGCCAGATCGACCAGATAAATGATTTCCTCTGCCGTGAAATCTTTTAAAGTCAGAAAATTGCGTCCTTTTAAATCCATTTTTTTATCCTCCATATTCGTTTTTAAACCGGATCTGCTGTTTCTTTTTTCTCGGTTTTTACAGTCTCTGCAAGTGCTGTCAATGTGCCGGCAACATTCTGCAGTTCCGATGGTATGATGATCTTGGTTGCTTTGCCGTCTGCCACTTTTGTCAGTGCTTCAAAGCTCTTCAGTGCCAGAACGGTTTCATCTGCCCCTGCATCTTTTAAGAAACGCAGACCGTCCGCATTTGCTTTCTGAACCTTCAGGATCGCTTCTGCCTGACCTTCGGCTTCGCGGATCATCTTTTCCTTCTGTGCTTCTGCACGCAGGATCGCTTCTCTTCGCTCACGCTCTGCTTTCATCTGCTTCTCCATCGCATCCTGGATTGCAGCAGGCGGAATGATGTTTTTCAGCTCCACACGGTTGACTTTAATGCCCCATGGATCCGTGGCAATATCAAGCGACGCACGCATTTTCGTGTTGATTGTCTCTCTGGATGTCAGGGTCTGATCCAGCTCCAGATCACCGATGATATTTCGCAGTGTCGTTGCAGTCAGATTTTCGATTGCCATGATCGGATTCTCCACGCCGTATGCAAACAGCTTCGGATCTGTGATCTGGAAAAATACAACCGTATCGATCCGCATTGTTACGTTATCCTTTGTGATAACCGGCTGCGGTGCAAAATCTACCACCTGCTCTTTTAAAATGACTTTCTTTGCAACACGGTCAATAAACGGTGCTTTCACATGAAGTCCGACCGACCAGGTCGCACGGTATCCGCCAAGACGTTCCACAACCATTGCGGTTGCCTGCGGCACAATCTTCACGCAGGAAAGCAAAAGTATCAACACGATCAAAAGAAGTACGATCAATATCAACCATCCCATGTTTTCTTCCTCCTTTATTTTCCATCTTTTATTTGATGCCTGCTGATTGCTCTGTTTCAAGGCACTCCCGGCATCCTTTTCACTTTTTACAGTTTTGCCGTTTTTGGTATTTCTATCTACTCATCTTCGGAAATTTCCACGATGTTCGGCATCTCCTGAAAATTGCCCTGCGGTGCAGAATCTGTCAGTACGACGGCATCTTCTAATTTTGCAAAGCTGATCGGGCTGACTTTGTAAAATTTCGTGTGATCACAGAGAACAAAGCACCGGTGGATGCGTTCGATTGCTCTTTTTTTGACCATCGCTTCGTCCTGATCCGGTGTCGAAAATCCGGAGCGTTCGGAAACGCCGTTGCTGCCCAGGAAACCAAGACTGAAATTAAATTTTTCAATCTGTCTGCATGCCTCTTCTCCGACAACTGCCTCGGTAGACTGTTTGAGTCTGCCGCCGATCAGGATGACTTCCATTCCTTTGCGTGCCAGTTTCTGTGCATGTGACGGTGCATTCGTCACAAAAACTGCCGTTGTCGTATCGGAAATATAATCGAGCATACATCCGGTTGTCGTTCCGGCATCGAGATACACGAAATCATCATCCTGTATCAGCGATGCCGCATAACGTGCAATCAGTCTTTTTTCTTCTAAATTCTTTTCTTCTCTTCGTGACACCTGCTCGTCGCGTATGCTCATGTTGTCAGCTGCAACTGCCCCACCGAAAACCTTGACCAGCTTTCCCTGTGCATCCAACGTATTCAGATCTCGACGGATCGTAGATTCTGAAGTATTTAAATGATCTTTTAACTCCTGAAGTGTCACGCTGCCTCTGTTTTCCAGAAGTTTCAAGATCTCTTTCTGTCGTGTTTTAGTAAGCATATTATCCCACCCCTTTTCATGCTGCAAAAAAATCATATAGTTACATCCCTTGACGCCTTTTATTATAGCTCATAGCAGATAAGAAAGTAAAGCAAAACCGCAGTGCTTTACAACTTTAAAGTCACTGCGGTTTTTCTGAGGAAAAGTTTTATGATGAAGTTTTGGTTTACTCGGCTATTTTTTTCTTAAGCACACCGAGCATCAGTGCTCCGACTACGGTTCCTACTGCCAGTGCAGCCAGGTACATCAGCGGATTGCCGACTACAGGGAACACGAAGATTCCACCGTGCGGTGCCATCAGCGTACAGTTGAATGCCATGGAAAGTGCTCCTGCAAGTCCGGAACCTATCACGCATGCTGGGATGACATGCAGCGGATCGGATGCTGCAAACGGAATCGCACCTTCTGTGATAAATGCAAGACCCATGATAAAGTTTGTCGGAGCGGATTCTCTTTCTGTTTTTGTAAATTTATCTTTAAACAGAAGAGATGCCAGAGCGATCGCACACGGAGGAACCATACCACCGATCATAACTGCTGCCATGATTCCGTAATTTCCTGCTGCGATGGATGCCGTTCCAAATACATAGGCCGCTTTGTTGAACGGGCCACCCATGTCAACTGCCATCATACCTGCTACGATGATACCAAGAAGAACCTTACTGGAACCACTCATGTTTGTAAGAGCTGTGTTCAGTGCCGTGTTCAATGCTCCGATTGGAGGCTCTACGACAAACGTCATAACAAGTCCCACGATCAGAATGCCGAATACCGGATAGAGAAGGACTGGGGCAATTTTTTCCAGTGCTTCCGGAAGTTTTTCGAACAATTTTTTTAAGAGAAGGATAAGATAGCCTGCCAGAAAACCTGCTACTAATGCACCGAGGAAACCAGACTTGCCGTTTGCTGCAATTGCACCACCCACAAATCCGACTGCCAGACCAGGTCTGTCTGCAATGCTCATAGCAATAAATCCTGCCAGAACCGGAAGCATAAATCCAAATGCAAGATCTCCTATGGATTTCAGTGTTGCCGCCACCGGTGTGATCGAACCGAAACTCTGTCGTGCTTCTGCTGTCAATGATGTCATATCTACACAAAGTCCATCGATCAGGAATGCAAGAGCGATCAAAATACCGCCGCCTACGACGAATGGCAGCATGTGTGAAACACCATTCATCAACTGCATATAAATCTGATGGCCTTTGGAGCCTCCTGCTTTTTTCTCGGAAACTTCTGCATTTTCCGATGCAGTATAAACCGGTACATTTCCGGACATTGCCTGCTCTATCAGTTTATCCGCTTTGCTGATACCGTCAGAAACCTGAACTTCGATCAGCTTTTTACCATTGAATCGATCCATCGGAACTTTTGTGTCTGCTGCCACGATGATGCAGTCTGCATTTTTGATCTCTTCCGCAGTCAGCACATTTTTCGCTCCGCCAGAACCTCTTGTCTCTACTTTAATGAAACATCCTTTCGCTTTTGCAGCCTTTTCCAGACCTTCCGCTGCCATGTAAGTATGTGCGATACCGGTCGGGCATGCTGTGACAGCCAGAATACGGAACTGATCTTCCGAGGTCGCTTCATCTGCTTTCAGTTTTTCATCCAGATCCGGTGCTTCCTGATCTGCTTCATCGACGATCTTCATAAATTCTTCCGGGCTCTTTGCATTCTGCAGTGCTCTGGAAAAATCCTCATCCATCAGAAGTACAGAAAGTTTGCTCAGTACGTCCAGATGTACGTTGTCTTTGGTATTCGGTGCTGCAATCAGAAAGATCAGATGTACCGGCTCTCCATCAAGAGAATCGTAATCTACACCGTCCTTTACAACCATCGCTGCCAGTCCCGGCTTATCTACAAATGCACCTTTTCCGTGAGGGATCGCAATCCCCTCTCCGACACCTGTCGTTCCTTCCTCTTCACGGCGGTATACTTCCTGGCGATAAGCTTCCAGGTCATTGATTTTTCCACTCTTTGCCATCAGTTCGACCATCTGGTCGAGAGCTTCGTTCTTGGATTTTGGAGCACCGTCGATCCTGATGCTTCGCTTATCCAGCAGTTCTGTGATCCTCATAAGTTCTCCTTTCTTACATTTCTTTTTTGTGATAGATTTTCTACAAGAAGCTAATTTAAAAACGCCATACGAATTGTTCCTCACTTCGACATCGTAGTTTCAGGCTTTTGACCCTGGCATCTTTACAATGTTTTATAAATCGCTTCTACTTCTTCTTTTGTGGCAAAATTCTCAGAAAATGCACTGGCACTTCCGGTGGAAACGCCCATTTTGAATGCATGTTCATAGCTGCCTTTCTGCATATAACCTGCAGTAAAACCAGCCACCATGGAATCTCCGGCTCCAACCGCATTGATCAGTTTACCTTTCGGTGCCGGGCTTTCATATACGCTGCCATCCTCAGCAAGAAGCACTGCACCTTTGCCTGCCATGGAAACCAGAACATTTCTTGCTCCCATCTCCTGTAACTTCTTCGCATATGGTGCTACCTGGTCACGCTCTCTGATCTCCACTCCAAAGATATCGCCCAGTTCATGATTGTTTGGTTTAATGAGGAACGGATGGTATTTCAGTACATTGACCAGAAGGTCTTTTGTCGCATCCACCACGATCATGACCTCTTTTTCTTCCAGACGTTCCATAATGTCACTGTAAATAGAATCCGGAAGACTTGCCGGGATGCTGCCTGCAAGGATCAGCACATCTCCCTTTTTCAGTGTATCCAGTTTCTTAAGCAATCTTTCAAGTTCTTCACTTCCGATCGAAGGTCCTGTGCCGTTGATCTCCGTTCCATCGATGGATTTGAGTTTGATGTTGATCCTAGAAAATCCATTCTCAAGCTGGATAAATTCGGATGTAATGCCCATCTTCTCGACTTTTCTGCGGATCTCCTCTCCGGTGAAACCGGCGATAAATCCAAGTGCCGTACTCTCAATGCCGAGATTTTTCAGAACGATAGAGACGTTGATCCCCTTTCCACCGGCAAACATCTGCTCTGAACAGGTGCGGTTTGTCATTCCCAGTTGAAAATCTTCCACACCTACGATATAATCCAGACAAGGATTAAATGTTACCGTATAAATCATATGCCTTACCTCTTTCTTTTGCACTTTGGTGTGCCTCTCTGTTTCATGATTGTATTATACAATCATATTCATTCAATTTCAATCATACTAATTCACAAATTTCCCTTTCTGTTTTTGTATAGTTTTCACAAGCGTTCATTTCCATTCATATTCGTTCAATTTGCATTCAAAATTTGCCATGATGTCAGGGTCAAATTTGTTGCTCGCCACTTATAGAAACGGGAGTCTTCTCCGACTGAGTTCAAGTCGAACGCACGTGAGACTTGGCACGCGATTCTGGTCAGCTTTGCTGACA
>OGJY01002607.1_pt1 | contig 17329 bp, 18 predicted proteins | sample 1572231 | NCBI WGS metagenome assembly OGJY01 (sample SAMEA2582121, study PRJEB24529) | metagenome | biome: Human gut stool | place: China | collected 2011
GAATACATGCCTGTCACGCATGGGGTCACGGGTTCGAGTCCCGTACGCACCGCAATAAATACTGATTATCAGCAAATTACAAAAGACACGCCCGATTTTACCCCCATAAGTAAAATCGGGTGTTTTGTTTTACTTATCTCGCCATTTGTTTGAAACAAGATAAAGAGATCCCCAGCAACTTACCTGCCATTTGCCGTACAGCATTACATCAATCTCATAGAATAGATTTGAAACAGACAGTAATTCTACGCTCTTCCATGCAGTTACCTGATTACTTGTCTTGCCCACTCTCCCGCTTCCTTGCCACTTCCGTTCAGCAACTGGCTTTCTCCCCATACGATTTTGGGATAAAGTTTCTTGAGCTGTTTTACACTGTTAGCTATCGAGCTTCCTCCGGAAGTAGCGAACGGAATAACGGTTTTACCGGAAAAATCATATTTCTCAAGGAATGTATTGACCGGACGCGGGCATAAATTCCACCATATCGGGTAACCGAGAAATACCACATCATAATCTTTCAAATCAAGCACATCTCCACCCAATTCCGGACGTGAATTTTCAGTCGTCATTTCAATTGAGCTACGACTACTTTTGTTGTTCCAGTCGAGATCTGCCGAGGTATAGGCTGTAGCGGGAGTTATCTTATAAAGTTTGCCGCCAACCGTTTTTGCAATGACATCAGCTACTTTTTCTGTAGTTCCAGTACAGGAAAAGTAGGCGACTAGGATTTTCTTATCAGATCGTACATTGGCATCTGCTGTCTGGTTTTGCGCTTTTGATGAACAGCTAAAGCAAAGGAGACTCATAAATATGAATATAATCTGTTTCATTTTATTTAAATTTTAAATATTTCTTATCACTAATTAGTTTAAACATTGCCACGATGGAGTAACCCCACAGACATTTTCATTCTTCTATTACTTTGATAAAATGTGCAGGAACACCACCTACAACCGTATTCGCTGCCACATCTTTCGTTACCACAGCTCCGGCACCTACAACGGCATTATCACCGATAGTCACTCCCTGAAGAATCGTCGCGTTAGAACCTATCCATACATTCCTACCGAGTACAATAGGTGCAGGATAAGTCGTTTTACGGTCTTTCGGAACCAACCCGTGATTAAGTGTAGCAAAAACGACGTTATGCCCGATTTGGCAACCGTCGCCAATAGTCACGCCACCATGATCCTGAAAATGACAACAAGCATTAATAAACACACCCTCACCAACGACAATATTCTTACCGAAATCCGTATAAAACGGTGGAAAGACACGGAGCGACGACGGAACCTGATAACCGAACAACCCGGAGAATAATCGGCGCACTTCGTCCGGTGTATGATATGCTGTATTCAGCTGAAAGGTGATACGTCTTGCCTCATTGCTCATATCATCCATCAAACGATGTATTTCTTCTGTATTGAGCGCCTTGCGCGTCTTTACATATTCCTTAAATTCCTCAGTAGTCATATTATTACTTTTCAAAAGATAAAACAGGATTGGCAAAAATCATTACTTAGTCCGTTCGAGTTTATCGTACTCTTCATCCGTAACTGATTCAAGCCACTCATTGGAAGTGTTTTCGCCGGAAACCTCGAAAGCCAAATGAGCAAACCAACTGTCAGCAGCAGCTCCGTGCCAGTGTTTCACGTTAGCAGGAATATGAATAACCGTGCCAGGCAGAATCTCCACCGCCGGTTTGCCTTCTTCCTGATACCAGCCGCGACCAGCTACACCGATAAGCATCTGCCCGCCACCTTTCGTCGCACGGTGGATATGCCAGTTATTGCGGCAACGCGGCTCAAAAGTAACGTTAGAGATGTTCACCTGCTCGCGCGAAACCGGAGCAAGATAGCTGTTACCAATAAAATACTGCGCATAGGCTGTATTAGGTTCCCCGATGGGGAAAATCATCTCACGCTGGAAAGCTGCTTTGGCATCTTCACCAGCAGTATCTTCAGACCATACTCCTTTTGCCAAATTGAACGCCGCCCACGCCTTCGGCCAACCTGCATAGAAACCTATGTGAGTGATAATCTCTGCGATCTCCGTACGGGTGATGCCGTTCTTCTTTGCTGACTGAAGATGATATACGAGCGAATTGTCCGTGGTTCCCTGACTGATAAGAGAGGTAATGGTTACTAAACTGCGGTCACGCAGACCGAGTTTGTCAGTGCGGCTCCAAACTTCTCCAAAGAGGACATCGTCATTGAGTTCCGCAAACTTGGGGGCAAACGTTCCTAACTGGTCGCGTCCTGCCGTCTGTACAATCTTTTCCTGTGCCATAACATTGAGTGTTAAAATACTGAATACTGAAAATAATAGGAGTTTATTCATAATCATTTCGTTTTTTCATTGTTAAACTTCTGATTGCAAATTTACTGCGATAAAACGAGTGAGCTTGTATATGATTTACTGATATTTGTACCCAAATCCTCGATTCTGTAATAAAGTCATACATAATTCAAATGAAATAAGTTATATTTGCGATAAAGAAAATTAAAGAAAGGATTATGGAAGAGGTTATTAAACTTGATGAGATAGATAAATACAACAAACTTTTCGGACTTGAAACACGACACCCGTTGGTTAGTGTTGTTGATCTGTCAAAAGCAACGCAATGGCCGGAACATTGCAAAATCAACTACGGCGTATATGCTCTTTACCTGAAAGATACCTACTGCGGGAATATCATGTATGGGCGTCAGAGTTACGACTATCAGGATGGTACGATTGTCAGCTTTGCTCCAGGCCAAATAGTAGAGACAAAGATGATTAAAGATGTCCAACCAAACGCTCATGGCATCCTGTTTCACCCCGATCTGATTCGTGGCACGGCACTCGGTCAGGAGATCAAGAACTATTCTTTCTTTTCCTACGAAACCCGTGAGGCACTACACCTTTCAGAGGAGGAACGGGAGACCGTGATGGATTGCCTGCATAAGATTGAAATAGAACTGAAACACAACATAGACAAGCACAGCCGTCGGTTAATTTGTGCCAATATCGGACTACTGCTCGATTATTGTATGCGTTTCTACGAACGACAGTTCACAACACGCGAAGAAGTGAACAAAGACATCATCGTCCGTTTCGAGCGGTTGCTGGATGAGTATTTCGACAACGAGACTCCACTACGAGAGGGATTACCTACCGTTAAATACTTTGCCGACAAAGTATTTCTATCAGCCAACTATTTCGGAGATATGATTAGAAAACAGACGGGACAAACCGCCTCGGAATATATCCAAAATAAACTGATCGAACGCGCCAAAGAGGATTTGCTGGCAACAGACAAGACTACAAGTGAAATTGCTTACAGATTGGGATTCCAATATCCGCAGCATCTAAGCCGGATGTTCAAACGGGTTACGGGTTGTACTCCCAATGAATTCCGCTCACAGAATTAGTCTTTATACGAAAATAACATCTATGAGTAACTCGCTCCATATTTATTTATAGAATTTATATAGAGGGCATCAGGCAGAAGAAAAATATAAGAAATAGAATTATACCAACTAATTATTATATCTTTGCGCAAAGCACTTTTATCGATTAGAGCATGGAAAGAACTCATCCCCATAAAAGTCATAAACAATAGATAAAGTAAACTCTGATAAGTAACAAACTTATACTAAACAATTATACAATAAATATGGAAAATGAAAAGAAACTGACCCGATCTTCCAATCGAATGATTGCAGGTGTATGTGCCGGAATAGCCGAATATTTTGGATGGGACCCAACTTTATTAAGAATCGTATACGTATTAGCCACATTCTTCACAGCTTTCGCTGGTGTAATCATCTATATTATCTTGTGGATTGTCATGCCTTACAAAACGCCTTCAGACGGATATGAAAACCGCATGAACAACAGATTACATTAAGACCAAGAGCCCATCCGATTTCTTATCAAACAATAATCAATCGAATGTGGCTCATTTTTATACCCCTCCATTAAGGACTAGTACAATTCCAATCCGAACTCGTCTTTCAACTGCATTAATGCCTGATTCTTTTGAGCCATCATCTGAAACTTTTCTACACGGCCGACGGGACGTACCGTTTCTGTTGGTTCACTAACCCGCACTGTCATCACCACTTTACTATTCTTTAACTGGACACGAAGATAATTCTGCAATTCAGGAATCAGATTTCTGAAATCCTTTGCAGCAATCTCATTGTCCACTACTACCTCAAAAGTCGTCGAGTTATTGAGCAGTACCGGATGAAGCATCTGCATACGTTTCGTAAGAGAATCTTCCTCTTTCGGTAACTGACCGGCATACTGCTGCCAATAGAAATTCAAATCACGGTCATTAAAGATAAAATCCTCTTCTACAGTCTGTTGTACTTTACCAGGCTGTGGCATCATTTCTTTCTGAGTAACCTGATCACGCTGCGGATTCTTGATAGATACCCCCAGGCTGGACATCTTCATGACAGGAATCTTCCGTTCTCCCTGCCCTCTCTGAGCAATTCCCGCACTTTGAGACGGAACGGAAGTAGTGGAATTCGAAGAAGAAGAAGATGATGATGATGTAGACGATGATACCACCTGCGCTGCCACAGGTGTCTGCGGTTGACGAACAGGCGTTTGTTGATGAACAGCAGTCTGAGACGCTGAAGCAGCAGAAGTCACCTGCGGTTGCTGTGCTGCGGCAGGTTGGGTGAATACGGGTTTTATAGTCTTTTTAGGGCTACGCCCACCACTCACATCATCCCCCTCAATGGTAAGCTGCGCAACCTGTATTAAGGTCAGTTCTACCAGCAAACGCTTATTTTTGCTGACACGATAATTCAAATCACACTCATTACAGAGCTTCATCGCCCGATACAAAAAAGGCAACGGACATTTCTGTGCCTGTTCCTGATAGCGTTGGCGTATGCTCGCTCCTACTTCCAACAAAGGCAATGTCACTGCATCTTTAGCTACCAGCAAATCACGGAAATGAGAAGACAAACCGGTTATAAAATGACTCCCGTCAAAACCTTTGTTCAACACATCATTGAAAAGTAACAATACATCACTTACCTTATTTTCAAGAAAAGAATCGGTCAGACGGAAATAATATTCGTAATCAAGTACATTCAGATTATCAATTACACTCTTGTATGTGATATTACCTCCGGTAAAACTTACCACCTGGTCGAAAATAGACAAAGCATCGCGCATACCACCGTCCGCCTTCATGGCAATCACATTCAATGCTTCCGGCTCTGCCGTAATTCCTTCTTTTGAAGCGACATAAGAAAGGTGATTCACAGTATCTTCCACGCTAATCCGGTTGAAATCATAAATCTGGCAACGGGAAAGAATGGTCGGAAGAATCTTATGTTTCTCCGTTGTAGCCAAAATAAAGATGGCATGACGGGGAGGCTCTTCCAGCGTTTTCAGAAAAGCATTGAAAGCAGACGCGGAGAGCATATGTACCTCATCGATAATGTATACCTTATATTTACCGATCTGTGGCGGGATACGCACCTGCTCCACCAGTTGGCGGATATCGTCCACCGAATTATTGGAAGCAGCATCCAGTTCATGGATATTGTACGACCGTTGTTCATTAAAAGCCACACAAGACTCACACTGATTGCAAGCTTCGCCATCAGCAGTAGGTGTCATGCAGTTAATGGTTTTGGCAAAGATACGTGCGCACGTAGTCTTTCCGACTCCGCGTGGCCCGCAGAACAAATAAGCATGAGCAAGTTTCTGAGTAGCAATCGCATTTTTCAGCGTAGTGGTCAGCGCCCGTTGTCCCACCACCGATTCGAAAGTAGACGGACGATATTTACGGGCTGATACAATATAGTTTTCCATATCCGGGATTCCTCTATTTTTCTTTATTTTTTGCTTTCAGTGCAAAAGTACATAAAAAAGTGATAAGTAATAAGGGATAGAGAAAGAAGTTTTAAAGCGGAAGAGATAAGTTTTTAAGTTATTAGTTTTATCTTTGCGGATATTTATAAAGGTAGGTTATGAGTAAGCTAATCAGTATTTGGAATTTCATATGCAGACGGAAGTATCTTATTACCATTGTCGCATTCGCTGTCATCATAGGTTTTCTGGATGAGAACAGTTTGGTGCGCCGTCTCGGATATGAACGCGAAATCAGTCAACTAAAAGAAGAAATAGAAAAGTATCGCACAGATTATGAAGAAAATACGAAACGCCTCAACGAAATAAGTACCAATCCGGATGCAATCGAACAGATAGCCCGCGAAAAGTACTTGATGAAGAAACCCAACGAAGATATTTACGTTTTTGAAGAAGAATAGAGAATGAAACAATTAATACCCGCACTGTTCGTTGTCGGCGCCATAATGGCTCTTGCCGGAGCTGCCGTATTTATCACCGGATGGGCGTATGCTCCCTACATATACACTGTCGGTGCCGGTTTTATCGCACTGGCACAAGTGAACACACCCATCAAAGGTAAAAGCAAAACTTTGAAACGTTTACGCATTCAACAAATATTCGGAGCATTAGCCCTGATTCTCACCGGAGCATTCATGTTCACAACACGTGGTAACGAATGGATTGCTTGTCTTACAATTGCCGCCATACTCGAACTTTATACAGCTTTCCGCATCCCGCAGGAAGAAGAGAAAGAAAAAGCCAACTAAAAAAAGTTTTGCGCATTTTACCCTCATACTCTCATAAATCACCTGCATTCCTTTATTCATCGGCTTTTCAGTTATGATAGCAAGCCTGAGGGTTACACTTATGCTCTCAGGTGTCTCATCATTTAACATATAGTCATTCCACAGATACTTTCTTAACATTCTCAGTAAAAGCTCTTGATATTTACAAGAGCTCACTAATGTGAACAAATAAGCTAACATCAATGGACATATATATCCACTAGTGTTAGCCTTTCAGCTCACAATAGTGAGCTCATAGAAATAACTAATATCCAACCAAAGAACAATGCTGTATTATCACAAGAATGTAGGAAGAATAAGGCAACAAATACCCTTATTGCAAGTGAAATGACCGCTCATTCAACTATAAAGTAAAGGTCATAAAGAAAGACTTGCACAAGTAAGGAAGGAAAAACGACAACGGACTGTTGTGTGGCTAACCCAGCGTCTGTCATGCAGCAGAACAAACGTATATAAAATATTCAGTGGACACCGACACATTATCTATAATATCCACTATTTTAGAATTTGACTTCTTCTCGCCCTATTCAAAAGAAATAAAAAAGATGCGAAGCAAGAATAAACACATACATAAACGCTTTTATTGGGCAATATGCACTAAAAGTGTCCCCGATTCGTTAATCAATCGGGGACACTTTTTATTATACATCATGGCAGAGTATTACTGATTTTAGGTATCATTTTAGTCGTATTGGATATTTTCACAGCCATCCATGCATGGAAAAATATCCCGGTATCCAAATGGATAAAAGCACTCAGTTGCATAGCCATGCTATTTCTCGGTTGGGTAGCAATGATAGCCTATTGGTTTATATATTTTCTCATTATCAAAAAGAATAACAGTACTGTCCAATATGGCACAACGCTTACATTTCATGTCCCGATAGACACTACAGTCAACCCTTTCAATCCACCGGAAGAAAACAATGACGAAGACGAGAAAGCCATGCGGTCTTTATTCAACGAAACCATGAATGGTCCGGAAGGGAAAAAACTATCTAAAAGTTATGATGGAGAGAGGGGACAAACTACTTGAAATCTCCGGTGCACTCGAATATATGCAGAATCACCGTATAGATGATGTAACGACATTGATAGAAAACGTAACACTTACAAACAAGAAAGGAAAAGCGGTCAAAAGATGCACATATACCCTTTATATGACGGAAGCCCGCAATTTAAACCGCATTTATTGCAACGAGCACATAAAAGGGAAAGCCGTAATGTCGATAGACATAGACCAAACAGGTATCAAATCGACTTTTGAACGTGCCATAAAGGAAGGAATAGACTATGTCTAAATACTATTTCACAGCGAAGAACCGTTCATGACATCCCGCAAATTAAAAAAATTTGCGAATGGTTATGGGCGCAAACATAGCCGACCAAATATATCTGCTACGCAACAACCAACGGTACGCTCATACATGGAGCTATTAAGGACTGGTCTTCTCATGAACAAAGAAAAAGAGAAAGGTATAAAGACGGACAACATCGATCTATCCTCCCCTTGTTATCTGTCGGATACGCGATGCAAAGGTTGGATACTTGAACCGGTATCCCCTACGTATTCTGGTGGAAATTTATTACAAACAGAGATATATACAAACGTAATTCCTATACGTGTATGATTACAAAAATCCGTGCATTGACAACTTCATGGATGATAGGACGATGGTTTACGCAGCCCATCATGCCCTGATGGAAACAAATGCAAAAAACAACGCAAGCAACATGGTAGCTTTCTTCGATGCGGAAGAAGAAACAAATTCTGCATTAGGAGGGGCGGATACTCCATTCTTTAGGAATGTATTGACTAAAGCATGAACGGAGACGAGGATGATATGATAAAAATGCTGCATAATTCTTTTACCGTATCGCTGAACGTATCTTTTGCTACTCATCCCAATTATAGGGAATGTGAAGATCCGACTTGCTCACCTGTAATCAACAAAGGTATAACGATTAAATATGACGTCAATATGCACTATGCTACCACTGCTTTATCCTCAGCAGTATTTCAAGACTTATGTAAACAGGCAGGTATCCCTTTCCAAAAAGAAACATCCCACTCTGATTTCAGAACAGGAAGAACAATTAGCGCCTTTTTACAGACCCAGACAGAAATGAGATGGGTAAAAGTGGGAATTCCTTGTTGGGCTATGCACTCTTCTCGAGAGAGTTGTGGAACAAAAGATTTCTATAATCTAATCCGTTTTTTAGTTGCTTTTTGGAAGCATCCAACAAAAAATACGGTTAATTATCCTTACCATAAACAGGATATATCATCATTAATACTCAAAGAAATGAACTTTAAATTAACAAATCTTGCTGCCATCAATGAGAAATATGGTAGGACAATGGAACAATTGAAAGACACAACTTGGGAAGTATGCACCAACAGTTGCGGCTGCTCCGGTGATTGTGGTTCTAACTGGATGCGCAGTTAATTCTACAAAACCATTAAACGAAAATGGAGATGAAAGAAAATATTCTCTTTTTTCTCCATTTTTCACATTTATTCACTTCGAAGTAAAACAAGAGATCAAGAAATGTACCTTTCTATAAAAAAATAGCATTACATCTAAATATTTGGATATTATTCGTTATCTTTGGAGACTTTATTTCTTTAATTAATATCATTTGAGATGATGAGAGAAGCCCAAATAGAAGAACTATTTATAAAGAAGTTAGAAGAACTCAAATACTCCTATCGCAAAGATATTCGTGATAGAAACTCTCTTGAACAAAACTTCCGAGAAAAGTTTGAGTCTCTCAACCGGGTAAGGCTGACTGAAAACGAATTTGAACGGCTGAAAGCTGAAATTATAACACCTGATGTATTTGCCGCTTCGAAGTTGCTGCGTGAAAGAAATTATTTTCAACGTGAAGATGGCACTCCTCTACATTATACATTAGTGAACATAAAAGACTGGTGTAAGAATGAATATGAGGTTATCAATCAATTGAGAATAAATACAGGAAACAGTAACCATCGATATGATGTCATTATTCTTATTAATGGTATTCCGGTAGTTCAGGTCGAATTAAAAACATTAGACGTCTCACCTAGGAAAGCAATACAACAAATTGTTGATTACAAGAATGATGTTGGTAACGGTTATACCAACTCATTACTTTGTTTTATGCAATTATTTATTGTTAGTAATAGGAGTGACACCCGTTACTTTGCCAACAATCAAAATCAACATTTTAGTTTTGATTCCAACGAGCAATTTCTACCTGTGTATCAACTTGCAAATGAGCGAAATAGAAAAATCAGACATTTAGACTCTTTTGCAGAACTATTCTTACCCAAATGTACATTAGGGGAAATGATTAGCAAATATATGGTTTTGATAGAAAGCGAGCAAAAACTATTGATTATGCGTCCCTACCAAATCTATGCAGTAAAAGCAATTGTAAACTGCATTCATCAAAATCGGGGTAACGGTTATATATGGCATACCACAGGTAGTGGAAAGACGCTTACTTCTTTCAAAGCCTCCACGTTATTGAAAGATAATCCGGACATAGAAAAATGTCTTTTCGTTGTTGACCGCAAAGACTTGGACAGGCAAACCCGTGAAGAGTTTAATAAGTTTCAAGAAGGAAGTGTAGAGGAAAACACCAATACTGAAACACTTGTAAGACGACTACTTTCTACAGATTATGCAGATAAAGTCATTGTAACGACTATCCAAAAGTTGGGCTTAGCATTGGACGGAAACCATAAAAAGAACTATAAAGAACGCTTAAATCCATTGAGTAAAAAACGAATAATTTTCATCTTTGATGAATGTCACCGTTCGCAATTTGGTGAAAATCATAAAGCTATCAAGGAATTCTTCCCTAATGCTCAATTGTTCGGCTTTACCGGAACACCTATTTTCAATGATAACGCAACGCAAAAGACTATAGAGGACGAACAGGCCTCCAACAAGACCACCAAAGATATTTTCGAAAAAGAACTGCATGCCTACACCATTACAAATGCAATTGACGACCAAAACGTATTACGTTTTCATGTAGAATATTTTAAAGGAAAAGGGAACATTAATCCTAAGCCTGGAGAAACGATTACTCAACAAGCAGTGATTGAAGCTATTATAGACAAACACAATGCCGCAACCAATTCGAGGAAGTTCAATGCGATTCTGGCAACCGCTTCTATAAACAATGCAATAGAATATTATAACCTTTTCAAAGAAATCCAGAAACAAAAGCAGAAAGCAAACAAAGACTATATACCTCTAAATATAGCCTGCGTTTTTTCACCTCCGGCAGAGGGAAATAAAGATATTCAGCAAATTCAGGAAGACTTGGAGCAAGAAAAAGAAGACAACAAGCAAAATCCTGATGAGAAGAAAGCAGCATTAAAGAGTATTATCAGGGATTATAATAAACAATACGGAACAAATCACAACATTAATGAGTTTGATTTGTATTACCAAGATGTACAAAAGCGCATCAAAGACCAACAATACAGTAATGCAGATTATCCTCACAAAAATAAAATTGATATCGTTATTGTAGTAGATATGCTACTTACGGGTTTTGACTCTAAATATCTCAACACTTTGTATGTAGATAAAAATCTAAGATATCATGGACTGATACAGGCTTTTTCACGTACCAACCGTGTACTAAACGATACTAAACCATACGGAAATATATTAGATTTCCGCCACCAGGAAAATGCCGTAAACGAAGCTATCGCTTTATTCTCAGGAGAAAAATCTAAAGAGCAGGCGAAAAAAATCTGGTTAGTTGATCCGGCTCCTGTAGTAATTGAAAAATATAAAGAAGCCGTAGCAGCTTTAGGTGATTTCATGCGACAAAATAATTTAGCCTGCGAACCTCAGGAAGTATATAATTTGAAGGGGGATACTTCTCGAATCGCTTTTGTCAAAAATTTCAAGGAAGTACAGCGGTTAAAAACCCAGCTCGACCAATATACAGACTTAAACGAGGAACAACAAACTCAAATTGAAGAGATATTGCCTGAAAACACTTTCCGTTCATTTAAAAGTTCGTACATAGAAACGGCTAAGCAATTTAGGGAAATACAACAAAAAGGCGGCGATAACATTCCTGTAGATATACAGCAACTTGATTTTGAGTTTGTACTTTTTTCCTCAGCATTGATTGACTATGATTACATCATGGGACTAATTGCCGACAGCACTCAAAAGAAACCATCTAAACAAAAAATGACAAAAGCACAAATCATCAACCTGCTTTGTTCAAGCTCTAATTTGATGGATGAACAAGAAGATTTAACTGAATACATAAAAAGTTTGGATTGGAACAATGGTCAAGATGTACAATCACTACATGATGGTTACAATGCTTTTAAGATAGAGAAAAATGAAAAAGAGCTATCCGATATCGCAAACAAACACGGAATAGCCGCGTCTGCCTTAAAGGATTTTACAGACAAAATTATACAACGTATGATTTTCGATGGTGAAAAACTAACAGATCTCCTTGAACCGCTAGAACTAAGTTGGAAAGAACGCCGTACGAAAGAACTTGCATTGATGGCAGACTTAGTCCCTCACTTAAAAAAACAAGCTCAAGGACGTGAGATTTCAGGATTAGCTGCTTATGAATAACATGAAAAAAGAATATGAGTAACCAACCTAAAATATATAAATATAAAGATTTGTCGGGATTAGCCGCAAAGTTACGTGGCGATCTGATTGAACACGATTTCGTCTTACTCTACGCTCATAATGGAACAGGGAAAACCCGTTTATCTATAGAATTCAAGAATAAAGGAAAAAAGAAAATAAATGGAGACACTCTCTATTTTAATGCTTTCACCGAAGATCTGTTTCATTGGGATAATGACTTAGAAAATGATATGGACCGTGTTCTTAAAATAAATGCTGATTCAAAATTCTTCAATGCATTTAAAGAATTGGCCTTAGAAGAGAAAATCTTCGCATACCTAGAACGTTATGCGGAATTTGACTTCAAATTTGATTATGAAAAATGGGAAATAAGCTTCAGCAAGCAGGTTCCCAATCCCAAACATAAGTTTAACAACAAAGAGCCTGAGTATATCATTCAGAACAATATTAAAATTTCTCGCGGTGAAGAGAATATTTTTATCTGGTGTATCTTTCTTGCCATCTGCGAACTGACAATTGATGGTGCAGAAGCTTACAATTGGGTTGAATACATTTACATAGACGATCCAATCTCCTCGTTAGATGACAACAATGCTATTGCTGTAGCCAGTGATTTATCTCAGTTGTTGAAAAAAGGAAAAGATAAGGTCAAATCTGTTATTTCATCTCACCACAGCTTGTTTTTCAACGTCGTTTACAATGAATTAAAGCAAAAACCATGCAAACGATATTTCCTACATAAGAATGGAACTGACGGATATACTCTACAGGCAACTGACGAAACACCTTTCTTCCATCATATAGCCATATTGAGCGAACTCAAACAAGTGATGGAGTCGGGTAAAATCAATACATATCATTTCAATATGTTACGCAGTATTTTAGAAAAGACATCTACGTTCTTCGGATATGACGACTTTTCAAAATGTATTCATGGAGTAGAGGATGAAGTACTTTACTCACGAGCACTAAACCTACTGAGCCATGGGAAGTATTCTATTTACGAACCTGTAGAAATGGGAGATGACAACAAAGTTCTTTTTATAAAGATATTGCGAGCGTTTTTGGATAAATATCAATTTGACTTACCTATTCTTCTAATTGAAGAAGAAAAAGAAGTGATTGATGCGATTAACAAAGAAAAAATGAGAAATTAAATATGACAGTACAAGATCAAAAACAATTAGGCAAAACCCTTTGGGAAATAGCAGACGGGTTGCGTGGAGCAATGAATGCAGATGACTTTCGCGATTATATGCTATCATTTCTTTTTCTACGCTATTTGTCTGATAATTACGAAGAAGCTGTAAAGAAAGAATTAGGGAGAGATTATCCTCAGTTGGAAGAAGCCAACAAACATAGAGCTTTGGGAATATGGTATAAAGCAAATGAAATGGACGTACCGGAATTTGAAAAACAAATGCGCCGTAAAGTTCATTATGTCATAAAACCTCAATATTTATGGAGTAACATTTCAGAAATGGCTCGTACTCAGAATGGAGAGTTGCTACAAACACTTGAAGAAGGCTTTAGATACATTGAAAATGAGTCATTTGAAAGTACTTTCCAAGGCTTATTTTCGGAAATAAACTTGAATTCGGAAAAGTTAGGCAGAACAGCCTCGGATAGAAATAAGAAACTTTGCACTATTATTCAAAAAATAGCAGAAGGAATTGCCAGATTCTCAACAGATACAGACATTTTAGGCGATGCTTATGAATACCTTATCGGTCAGTTTGCCGCAGGCTCAGGAAAGAAAGCCGGAGAGTTTTATACTCCGCAACAGTTATCGACCATTTTATCTAAAATTGTGATCTTAGATAGTCAAGACCCGGCATTAGGAGAAAAGAATAAATTAGATAGAGTATTGGATTTCGCATGTGGCTCCGGCTCCTTATTATTGAATGTTCGCAGGCAGTTAGTGGAAACCGAAGGAAGTATAGGGAAAATTTATGGGCAAGAAAAGAATATTACCACCTATAACCTTGCCCGTATGAATATGCTGTTACATGGACTCAAAGATACAGAATTCGAAATACACCATGGCGACACATTGATCAATGACTGGAATATTCTGAACGAAATGAATCCTGCAAAAAAGATGGAATTCGATGCTATCGTTGCAAATCCCCCTTTTAGCTTACGTTGGGAACCTACTGACACGCTAACAGAAGATTTCCGTTTCAAGAACTATGGCATTGCCCCTAAATCGGCTGCTGACTTTGCATTCTTATTGCACGGCTTCCATTTCTTGTCCAATGGAGGGACAATGGCTATCATACTCCCGCATGGGGTATTATTTCGTAGTGGAGCAGAGGAACGTATCCGCACCAAACTACTGAAAGATAATAATATAGATACAGTGATAGGTTTACCTTCTAATCTGTTCTTTTCAACAGGAATTCCGGTTTGCATTTTAGTATTAAAGAAATGCAAGAAATTTGATGATGTTCTTTTCATCAATGCCAGCGAGCATTTTGAAAAAGATAAGAGACAAAATCGTCTACGAGAAGGAGAAGATGGCAAGCCTAATGATATTCAAAAAATCATAGAAACATATCAATTCCGAAAAGAGGAAGAACGATACTCCCGACGGGTATCTATGGACGAGATTGAACAAAACGGTTATAATCTTAATATTTCTCGGTACGTAAGCACGTTCAAAGAAGAAGAGCCCATTGATATACATGCAGTAATGGCTGAAATCAAAGAACTTGAAGCTAAACGAGCTGACTTAGACAAAGAAATAAATGTTTATCTGAAAGAACTTGGATTGATAGAGTAATAACGATGCCGAAGAATTTTGAAATAAAAAATAGTACAGCCGAGTTCCTCATGTTCGTGATGGAAGGTAAAGAAAACGGTGTACAAGTGACGTATAAAGACGAAACAATTTGGTGCACGCAGAAGGCAATGGCTACACTGTTTGATGTAGGTGTTCCTGCCATCAGTAAACACTTGAAGAATATCTTCGATACAGGTGAACTTTCAGAAAAATCAGTTATTTCCATTTTGGAAACAACTGCCTCAGATGGCAAATCCTATAAAACTTCTTTCTATTCGCTCGATGCTATTATTTCTGTTGGTTACCGTGTGAATTCCGTCCGCGCCACTCAATTCCGCCAATGGGCAACCTGCATATTGCGACAATTTGCCATACGTGGTTATGTTATTGATAAAAAGCGAATGGAAAATGGTTCATTCATTGGTGAAGACTATTTCGAACATTTGCTTGCCGAAATTAGGGAGATAAGATTAAGCGAACGTCGTTTCTATCAGAAGTTGACCGATATATATGCTACAGCTATTGATTACAATAAGGATGCACCAACTACTCGTCTATTTTTTAAAAAAGTGCAAAACAAAATACACTTTGCCGTACATGGTCATACAGCTGCCGAACTAATAGTAGAGCGAGCCAATGCACAAAAAGAAAATATGGGATTGACAACCTGGGAAAATGCCCCTAACGGGAAAATTGTAAAACCTGATGTGAGTATAGCAAAAAATTATTTAAATGAATTAGAATTAGAGGATATGGGACGTTTGGTCAACGCGACTCTAGATATGGCTGAACGTATGGCAAAACGGCACATCCCTATGACTATGGAAGATTGGGCAAGACGAATAGATATTATTCTCGAAGCTGGAGATAATGCAGTATTGATTGATGCGGGTAAAGTTACCGCAGAGTTTGCTAAATCTTTTGCAGAATCAGAGTTCGAAAAATATCGAATTATACAGGATAGATTATTCTGTTCTGACTTTGATCGGTTTGATGACAACGACATCCTTTCATTCGATTTTAACCTTAAATGAAGAATAACAGTTATGGCAAATAATAACAATACAAAAAACCTCAATGTTCCAAATTTGAGATTCCCGGAGTTTAAGGGGGAGTGGGAAAAGTGTAAACTCGAAGAGTGTGTCGTATTTCTTGATGGTAAAAGGAAACCAATAAAAAGTTCTGAAAGAGTTTCAGAGCAAAAGTTATATCCATACTATGGTGCATCAGGTATCATTGACTATATTGATGATTATCTTTTTGATGGTAAATTTATTTTATTAAGTGAAGATGGTGCAAACATTCTTGATAGGAACTATCGTGTCGCTTTTATTGCAGAAGGGAAAATTTGGGTTAATAACCATGCTCATGTTTTGCAATCAAATGATAATATAGATATCAATTTTATAGCAGAAAAGCTTGAGAGCTTGGATTATAGCATTTATAATACGGGAACCACTATGCCGAAATTAAACCAAGAGGTGTGTAGAAATATTCCACTATGGTTGCCACCTACAGAGGAACAAGTAAAAATCGGCACTTTGTTATCCCTATTAAATGAACGTATCACTACCCAAAGCAAAATAATTGAGAAATATGAATCTCTAATTAAAGGGATAAATGAAAAACTACTAATCAATAAAAAAGAATATACAACTTATCGGTTATCAGATATATGTGAAATTAGAAGTGGATATTCTGGAACACAGCTGACAGGAACACAAGGGTTAATGGTTTCTCGCATTGAAACTATTAGCAAACATTGTATCAACCTAGATAAAGTAGGATATGTAAAACCATTTGATTCTTCTGCTGATTTTAAACTTCATATTGGGGATATTTTGTTTAGTAATATTAACAGTGTACAATATATAGGAAATACCGCTTTTGTTGACAGGGAATACGATCTCTATCACGGAATGAATTTACTTAGATTGATACCACGTAAAATCGTTGAGCCTTTTTACGTGTTTCTGCTACTAAATACAGCTAAATATAAAATCCATTTTCAGTCAATTTGTAACAAAGCAATTTCGCAGGCAAGTATAAATCAAACAGAATTGGGTAAAACCGTTATTCATATTCCTGATTTATTATATCAAAAACAAATTTGTCAGCTATATAATTCATTGTATAATAAGAAGAATATTGAGAATTTGTATTTACAAGCATTAAAACAACAGAAAAACCATCTGCTTCGTCAGATGGTTATATAACCATCTGACGAAGCAGAT
>OGJY01002621.1_pt1 | contig 17254 bp, 18 predicted proteins | sample 1572231 | NCBI WGS metagenome assembly OGJY01 (sample SAMEA2582121, study PRJEB24529) | metagenome | biome: Human gut stool | place: China | collected 2011
AATATGGCAGGGAATACTATCGGACAACTTTTTCGTGTGACGACCTTTGGGGAGTCACATGGTATTGCATTAGGCTGTATCGTAGATGGCGTACCGCCGAATCTTGAATTATCGGAAGCCGATATTCAACCTGATTTAGATCGTCGTAAACCGGGTACATCACGTTATACCACACCACGTCGTGAAGACGATGAAGTACAGATTTTATCTGGCGTATTTGAAGGTAAAACAACGGGTACCAGCATTGGAATGATCATTAAAAATGGTGATCAACGTTCACAAGATTATGGCGATATCAAAGATCGTTTCCGTCCTGGACATGCGGATTTTACCTATCAACAAAAATACGGTATTCGTGATTATCGCGGTGGTGGTCGCTCTTCTGCACGTGAAACTGCCATGCGTGTTGCCGCAGGTGCGATTGCGAAGAAATATTTACGTGAGCAGTTTGGTATTGAAGTCCGTGGTTTTTTAAGCCAAATTGGCGAAGTGAAGATTGCACCACAGACTGTCGGCAAAATTGATTGGGATAAAGTGAATAGCAATCCATTTTTCTGTCCAGATGAAAGTGCGGTTGAAAAATTTGATGAATTAATCCGTGAATTGAAAAAAGAAGGCGATTCGATTGGGGCAAAGCTAACTGTGATTGCAGAGAATGTTCCTGTTGGTTTAGGTGAGCCCGTTTTTGATCGACTTGATGCAGATTTAGCCCATGCTTTAATGGGGATTAATGCCGTTAAAGGCGTAGAGATTGGCGACGGCTTTGCAGTGGTTGAACAGCGTGGCAGTCAACATCGTGATGAAATGACACCAAATGGTTTTGAAAGCAACCATGCTGGCGGTATTTTAGGGGGCATTAGCTCAGGACAGCCAATTATTGCAACGATTGCATTGAAACCGACATCCAGTATCACGATTCCAGGCCGTTCCATTAATTTAGCGGGAGAGTCTGTGGAAGTGGTGACAAAAGGCCGTCATGATCCTTGCGTCGGTATCCGAGCAGTACCCATTGCAGAGGCTATGGTCGCAATTGTGTTACTCGATCATTTATTGCGTTTTAAGGCTCAGTGCAGATAAGCATGAAATTAACAAAACGGGAAAGAAAACAAGGAAAGAAACCCCGTAAGGTAACTCCGCCAAAGCCGAAAGCAAAATTAATTGATCTCAAAGCATTAAGTAGAGATAAATGGAATCGTAGACTTGCTCTTTTAGCTTTATGTTCATGGTTTGGTATATCTTACTATAGTGCAGATAAAACCGAGTTTTTCTCAGTTGGGTATGGCGATGTAGTTTCGTACTGCCTTATTGTTTTATTCTTTGTGGTTTATTATAAGATCTTTGGAGTCCTTCCTTTTACGGAGGATGAAGAAGATCATCATGATTTTATGGGGGCATTTTATACCAGTATTTTCCTAATCTTTTTATTCCACCCTTACGTTGTCTTTTTTCAAACGATTTATACTGAAAAGTATGGCCGTGTAGAAGATATTTATCAAACTACAGTTGTGGATAAAAGAAAGTTTACGACATCAGGAAAGTATCATCGTACTTATTATAAAGTTCAGGTGTTTTCTAATCAGTATAAGAATGAAGATATAGATGTCGGTCGCAGTTTCTATGAGCGAATAAATTGTGGTGATTTTATCTATCTACAAAGAACATCGTCATCACAAGGATATTATATAGAAATTGACAGTTATAAAACTAATAATTCGGTAAAGTGTAATAACAAATTATAATTAAGAGCAAATATGAATAAATCTTTAGCAAAATTACTTTCAAGTGCGGTTGTTTTAGGGAGTGTTTTTTTCTCGTTACAAACAACAGCCTCACCACAAGACTGGCAACGAATTAAACGCCCAATTCCTGCAACAGATGGTAAAGCGAATCCAATTGGTAGCTATTCGAATGGTTGTATTATTGGTGCTGAACCTTTGCCTTATAAAGGTGAGGGCTATCAAGTCATTCGTATGAATAAAAACCGCTATTATGGTCATCCGGATATGATTGCCTACTTACAGCGTCTTGGACAAAAAGCGAAGTCAGCAGGCTTACCAACGATGTTGGTTGGGGATATTGCTATGCCAGGTGGTGGTCGCTTTTTAACGGGGCATGCAAGCCATCAAATGGGATTGGACGCGGATATTTGGTTGCGCATGGGTACCATGACAGACAGTGAAGCGTTAAACTCTGACGGAAAAGGCTTGCTTGTGGTGAACCGTCAAACACAACGTGTTGATGAAAATGTGTGGAATAACAATCATGCAACCTTAATTAAATTGGCTGCGCAAGATCCCAAAGTGACCCGTATTTTTGTGAACCCAGCGATTAAATTAAAACTTTGTCAAACTGCGGGTGATGATCGTGCTTGGTTACACAAAATTCGTCCATGGTTTGGTCATGATTCACATTTCCACGTGCGCATTGCTTGTCCAAAAGATGCGGCTTATTGTGAAGATCAAGCACCGGTACCAGCAGGCGATGGTTGTGGCGATGAACTTTATTCTTGGTTTGAACCCGCAAAACCAGGTTCAGGCGCTTCTAAACCAAAAGTGACACCACCAGAACCGTTCTTGTGCCAACAAGTGTTGAGTTCGCCAAATAGTAGCGAATGGTTAGAGTAGGAGTTAAACAATGGAGTTGGGGATTGATATATTAGCCATGCTTTTTGCTGCTGCCTTTATTGCCGCATTTATTGATGCGATAGCGGGTGGCGGAGGCTTAATTACAATCCCTGCCTTATTAATGACAGGTATGCCACCTGCGATGGCGTTAGGTACAAATAAATTACAAGCATTCGGCGGCGCGTTGTCGGCAAGTATTTACTTTTTGCGTAAAAGAGCGGTCAATTTATCGGAGTTTTCTTTCATCTTACTGATGATTTTTATCGGCTCGGTGATTGGTACGTTACTCATTCAAAATTTAGATGCGACATTAATTAAAAAAGGGCTTCCATTTCTCATTTTAGCGATCGGCTTATACTTTTTATTGACACCTAAATTGGGCGAAAGTGATCGTAAACAACGAATTTCCTACGCCGTTTTTGCGTTATGTTTTGGCTCATTGCTGGGTTTTTATGACGGTTTTTTTGGACCAGGTGTAGGCTCATTAATGAACTTGGCTTGCGTCACATTGCTTGGATTTAATCTCACCAAAGCAACTGCGCATGCGAAAGTGATGAATTTAACTTCAAATTTTGCGTCATTAATTTTCTTCTTTATTGGTGGGCATGTGATTTGGACTGTCGGTTTAGTGATGATGGCAGGAAGTCTGATTGGTGCGAATTTAGGCGCCAAAATGGTGATGGCAAAAGGCAAACAATTAATTAGACCGATGGTGGTGATTGTGTCATTTATCATGACGATAAAAATGGCGTATGATCAAGGTTGGTTTCATTTTTAACAATTGATTATGACAGATTCTCAGAAAAAATTACGTATTACGGCACGAACGGGCTATGAACCACATTTTTCATGGTCATATTTGCACCCGAAAAATTGGGGCATTTGGCTCGGTATTTTTGTGCTTTTGTTACTCGCTTTTGTGCCATTTCGTTTACGCGATAAAATGGCTGAGAAACTCGCGCGCGCACTGACGAAAAAAATTGGTAAACCACGTATTCGTGCCGAGATTAATTTGAAACTCTGTTTCCCTGATTGGACGGCAGAGCAGCGTGACAAAGTGATTGAAGAGATGTTTGTGACGGTCGCACAAGTCATGCTTGGTATTGGTGAAATTGCCATTCGTTCTAAAAAACATTTACAAAAACGCAGTGAATTCATTGGTCTTGAGCATATCAAACAAGCCAAAGCTGAAGGGCATAACATCATTTTGATGGTGCCACATGGTTGGGCGATAGATGCCTCTGGCATTATTTTGCATACACACGGCATGCCGATGACGTCAATGTATAACCCGCACCGAAATCCGTTGGTGGACTGGTTGTGGACTTTAGCGCGTCAACGTTTTGGTGGAAAAATGCATGCGCGCCAAAATGGTATTAAGCCGTTTTTAGCACACATCAAACAAGGTCAAATGGGATATTATCTTCCTGATGAAGATTTTGGTGCCGAGCAAAGTGTCTTTGTGGATTTCTTTGCCACTTATAAAGCCACACTTCCTGGGTTAAACAAAATGGCAAAATTAGCGAAAGCGGTAGTTATCCCAATGTTCCCTCGTTATAACGCTAAGAATGGCAAGTATGAAATGGAAATTCGCCCACCGATGCAATTAAGCGACGATCCTGAGCAATCAGCCCGTGCGATGAACGAGGAAATTGAGTATTTCGTTACGCCAACACCTGAACAATATGTCTGGATTTTACAGCTTCTTCGTACTCGAAAAGACGGGGAAGATATTTACCCAGATTAATTCATTTTATTTACAAAAGTGCGGTCAAAATTCACCGCACTTTTGCATTTTTATATGCTAGAATGCGAGCCTAAAAACAGGATTTTTTCTTACTCTTTTTTGAGCAATTATTTATGAACAAACAACTTGAATTAATCAAATCTTCTATCAAATCTATCCCAAATCATCCAAAAGAAGGCATTATTTTCCGTGATATCACGAGCTTACTTGAAGTGCCTGCGGCTTTTAAAGCCACAATCGATTTGATCGTTGAAAAGTATAAAGATCAAGGACTCACAAAAGTAATTGGTACTGAGTCTCGTGGATTTATTTTTGGTGCGCCAGTTGCATTAGCATTAGGCTTGCCATTTATCCCCGTTCGTAAACCGGGCAAATTACCTCGTGAAGTGATTGCACAGTCTTATCAGTTAGAATACGGTCAAGACACCCTTGAATTGCACACAGATGCCATTTCACAAGGTGATAATGTGTTAATCATTGATGACTTGTTAGCAACGGGCGGTACAGTTGAAGCGACCGTGAAATTAGTTCAACGTTTAGGTGGTGAAGTGAAACATGCTGCCTTTGTGATTAATTTGCCAGAATTAGGGGGCGAAAAACGCTTACGTGATTTAGGCATTGATTGCTACACCTTAGTGAATTTTGAAGGCCATTAATTTTTAAAGAGATGCGATGAGCTACCAAGTTTTAGCCAGAAAATGGCGACCAAAAAACTTTTCTGAAGTAGTGGGGCAAAGCCATGTACTCACTGCTTTGGAAAACGGTTTAAAAGAAAACCGTTTACATCATGCTTATTTATTTTCCGGCACTCGTGGCGTAGGTAAAACCTCCATTGCTCGTTTATTTGCGAAAGGCTTGAATTGTGTAAACGGTATTACTGCCGATCCTTGTGGTGAATGTGAAAACTGCAAAGCGATCGAAGCTGGCAACTTTATTGATTTAATTGAAATCGATGCGGCTTCTCGTACCAAAGTAGAAGATACGCGTGAGCTATTAGACAATGTGCAATATAAGCCGGTAGTAGGGCGTTATAAAGTCTATCTTATCGATGAAGTCCATATGCTTTCCCGCCATTCTTTCAATGCGTTGTTAAAAACCTTGGAAGAACCACCTGAATATGTGAAATTCTTATTGGCTACAACGGATCCACAAAAATTACCGATTACGATTTTATCCCGTTGTATGCAATTTCATCTCAAAGCATTAGATGAACCGCAAATTTCAGCGCATCTTAATCGCGTGCTTACTGCCGAAAATATTCCTTTTGATGCGCCTGCATTGGATAAATTAGCCAAAGCGGCACAGGGTAGTATTCGCGATAGCTTAAGTTTAACGGATCAAGCGATAGCCATGGGAAATGGTAAAGTTTCCACTGATGTGGTGAATACCATGCTTGGGCTGTTAGATGAAGATCAGCCGATTGAAATCATTTACGCCTTACATCAAGGTAATGGTGAGCGTTTAATGAAAACCATCCAAACGGTGGCAGAAAAAGCGGGCGATTGGGATGAGTTATTGGCAGAAACAGCAGAGAAATTGCATCAAATTGCCTTAATGCAGTTGCTTGCTAAAAATGCCACAGATGAAAACGATCACTTAGGTTTTCTAGCCAAACATATTTCACCGGAAGACGTACAATTCTTCTATCAAGTAATTGTATCGGGTCGAAAAGAATTGGCCTCCGCACCAAATCGTCGAATTGGTGCAGAAATGACATTATTGAGGGCATTGGCATTCCACCCAAAGTTCCTTACGGCAGCACAAACGCCTAAACAAGGCGGGCTATCCCCTGAACAAAATACACAGAAAAGTGCGGTTGAAAATCAACCTGTTTCTGGTTATGTGGATATGCCGGTGCTGTCGCAAAACATCAAAGCAAATTATTCTGCACAAGCGCAAAAGCCGATGGCTCAATCAGCGGTTGTGCATTCTTCACCTTCTCAACCTGTTTCCACTCAAACTACATCTTCATTGAATTTAGCTAGCCTTGCCGCGCTAGAGGCATTGAATCAATTAACGCAAATTGAGCAATCAGAGCGCCAGCATCATCATGATGAACAGCAAGCCGCGGTGGAAGAAACCTTGCATCATCTTCAAGAGTTAGATGAGCAAAAAAATTCACCAAAAATGACCGCACTTCCTGTGCGAGAGATGACACCACCGAAAGCTACGCAAACGAAAGCAGTGGCACCAAATCCAATGACTCAGCAAGCTGACGAGTTAAAGCAAGGTATTGAAACGGTGGAAAATACCATTGATGATAATGTTGAAATGGACGCAGAAGAGCAGGAAATTCTGGATGCGGAAACCTACCGTTGGGAGTGGAGTAATCCGGATTTAGCCAAAGTAGATAGTGGTGTGCGTCCTTCTGATATTAAACAGGCGATGTTGAAAGATGTGACACCAGAATTGCGTGAGAAAATTATTCAAATTACGCAAAAACAAGATCCTTGGACGGATATTGTCGAACGTTCTGGTGTGATTGGCTTTTCAAAAGAGTTGGCATTAAATTGCTTTATTAAGTCGCAAACAGAAGATGAAATTCAACTTGGGCTTCATTCTGAAAAAGCGCATTTAAAACAAGATCGAAATATTAAAAATTTAGTGGAACATCTTGAACGTTTATATGAAAAACCAGTCAAATTGTCGATTTTTGTTGAAGATTCCGATGTTTTAACCCCGATGGATTACCGCAAAAAAGTTTATCAAGACTTGCGTGAACAGGCGCGTACGGATTTACAGCAAGATAAAAAACTGCTTTTATTACAAAAAGAGTTTGATGCGAAATTGGATGTGGAAAGCATTCGACCAGTCTAAAATTCACTTCTCTAAATTTTAACTTTATAAAGGAAAAAATATGGCGTTTAGCTCACTTTTTACTCTTATTGATGATATTGCATCGATTCTTGATGATGTCGCCTTGATGACCAAAATAGCAGCCAAGAAAACCGTTGGCGTAGTAGGCGATGACTTAGCCTTAAATGCTAATCAGGTAACGGGTGCATCTTCCGATCGTGAATTACCCATTGTTTGGGCTGTTACCAAAGGATCGTTAGTCAATAAAGTCATTTTAATTCCAATAGCTTTACTGCTTTCTGCATTTTTACCTTGGTTGATCGTGCCACTTCTGATGATTGGTGGGGCGTATTTGTGTTTTGAAGGTGTGGAGAAAATTCTACATAAATTTATTGCTCATGAAGAGCATGAAGAAAAAACAACCTTTAATGAAGCTGCTAAAATTAAAGGGGCAATTCGTACTGATTTTATTCTTTCCGCTGAAATTATCATTATTGCATTGGGTGAATTAACTGAAGCGAGCTTGCTGACTCGCATCATTTCTCTTTCAATAGTGGGTATTGGAATTACTATTTTTGTTTATGGCTTAGTAGCATTAATTGTTAGAGCGGATGATTTCGGTTTATACCTTATTAAAAAAGGTGGTGTGGCGAAGTCAATCGGGAACGCAATTTTAGTGATTATGCCTAAATTTATGCGTTCACTTAGTTTTATCGGTACGCTCGCCATGTTTTTAGTCGGTGGTGGTATTTTTGTACATAATGTGGATTTTATTCATCATTTGTTAGCTGATTATCAATTAGCGGATGGCTTATTAGGTAATGTAGCGACGTTAGTCGTGGGTGTGATTGTTGGCGCGATTGCTTGTGCGATTGTATTACCCGCGATGAAATTATTTGGTAAACACTAAAAACCAGATAAAAAATAACCGCACTTTGATGCTTTCAAGGTGCGGTTTTTTTATAGACAAAACAGATTATTTGCGGGAAGTGTAATCGCCGACACAGACCCATTTATAACTGGTTAATGCTTCTAATCCCATTGGGCCGCGAGCGTGAAGTTTTTGGGTACTTACCGCCACTTCAGCACCTAAACCAAATTGTCCGCCATCGGTAAATCGAGTACTTGCATTCACATACACGGCTGCTGCATCCACTTGATTGATAAATTGTGTGGCTAGTCGTTGATTTTCCGTCAAGATACTTTCTGAATGTTGTGTGCCATATTCACGGATGTGAGCAATTGCAGCATCCATATCTTCAACCACCACAACATTGAGATCGAGTGAACCCCATTCTTGGCGTAGTGCTTGTTCAGTCACTTCTTGCACATCGACATTTGCAGCTTGAAGAATCGAAAGTGCGGTCGATTTTGCATGGAATTTTACTTTTTTCTCGGCTAAATATTTCGCGAGTTTTGGTAGGAAAGCATCAGCAATCGAGCGCTGGACTAAAAGTGTTTCCAACGTATTACATGTGCTTGGACGTTGGCATTTTGCATTGGCAATCACCGCAAGGGCTTTTTCTTGGTCAGCACTTTCTTCCACAAAAAGATGACAAACTCCCACACCACCGACAATCACCGGAATAGTGGAATGTTGTTTACAAAGCTCATGTAAACCCGCACCACCACGAGGAATAATCATATCTACATAGCGATCCAATTTAAGCAGTTGCATCACAAGTTCACGATTCGGATCCGTAATGGCTTGCACTGCATGACGTGGTAATCCCGCTTGTTCAAGGGCATTCTGTACCACTTCTACTAAAATTTGGTTGGAATATTGCGTTTCTTTTCCACCACGCAAAATCACGGCATTACCGGTTTTTAAGCAAAGGCTCGCTACATCAATGGTCACATTAGGACGCGCTTCGTAAATGGTACCAATTACACCAAGCGGTGTGCGAACTCGCTCGATCTTTAATCCACTATCTAAGGTGCCCCCATCAATAATTTTGCCCACAGGATCCGCAAGAGAAATCACATGGCGTACATCATTCGCAATGCCTTTTAGGCGATCTTCAGTTAATAAAAGACGATCAATTAATGCTTCAGATAAGCCATTTTGTTTCGCAATTTCAATATCTTTTTGGTTTGCGGCTAGAATACGATCTGCTTGCTGTTCTAATTGATCTGCAATAATACTGAGCGCATGATTTTTTTCAGTGGTGTTTAACTGCGCTAAAATAAAGGCCGCATCTTTAGCCTGTTTTCCCATTTGTTCTAACATATCGAATCCCTTGTTATTGCAATAAAATATGGTGTAGCTTATCGTAAAAATGAGTAAGGTGAAATGATTAAAATTAAGGATTTTGTGAATTAGGTGTGAGTGGTTTATGATTTAGCCGATTTTATGACATAAGAGGGTATTTAAAATTCACAGATTCTATAGGCTGTACTATTTCCAGTTGTAAGATAGACAATAATAAAACTTTTGAAAAACATGACGAATAGTTTGGGAGATAAAATATGAAAAAACTATCAAAATTGCCAATAAATAATTCATTATGTTTTAGAAATATCGACTTTAATGGATTTTCGAGAAGTAAAAAATGGGTTGGTTATTTTGGAGCAAATGATTTAGGTGATACGGCTAACATAAAAAGAGCTTCTAAATTGCTTGAAAGATTTTTCTCTGAAGATTTGGATGGTTTTTTCCTTCTTAGTGCTCTAGTATATGATGATAATTCAGAGATAGATGATGAGTTAAAACAATCTAGCTATTTAGAAGAATACTTGAGTTTATATGAAGAAGCCAAGAAGAGTAATTTATGCTGGTGTTTATGAAGATTATTTTGAGTCAATCGATTTGAAAAATGAGCCACAACCTCCAATAAGTATATTTAACATGCATTTTGATTCCAATAAGATCTTCTTGTATTGTGAGTTGGTTATAGCTTTTTATTTTGGAAAAGTTGGCGGAGGTATTTGTTTCTTAATCAATCCTAAGTTAGGAATTGCACTTTATCCGCACGATGATATTGGTTATGGTTGTATCTCTCTTATAGATGATACAACCTTAGCTGAGAATTTTCTAAAATTTTGCAATGAAGATAAATATTTCTATTCTATTTTCGATGAAGAATTTAAGAATTAATCTTTTTTAAATAATAAAATAAAGGTTTGTATGACATTATTTGAAGAGTGTATGGATGCTCTTTCAGACGATTTTAGTCTCCTGGCAGAGGAAAAAGAGAAAGAGGTTATCAATATCTTTTATAAATATCCATTTGAGTATGGAAATATAGATAAATTAAAGGAAGGTATTGTTAGTTTAGAATTTGATAAATTGATTAAATTGGTTGAAGAAAAAGTAAAATCTTCAGAAGTTTATGTTTTAGCCGATATAAATGGAGTACCTATTTTTAAAACTAATCTATTCTTAGCTTTAGAAAAAATAGATGATATATCTGCATTATCAACAAAAGTGTTTTTGCTTGGGGATGGTTATTTGGCTCAAATAGTGTCCCGAAAAACTCCATTAGATATTGTAGCCTTGAATTCTGAGTAGCTAGCGAGTCGTTTAGCATTTGAGCGGTATACAATCTAAAGTGCTAGAACATAAAATGAGTTTAATTTTTAAGAAATTTTTAAAATTTTTTAAATAGTTTTATCTTATGACTCCATCATGCAATCTGTTTAATCAGAGAAGCTAAATGTACAGCTCATCAATTATTTCGTTTTCTTCGGTAATTTATCATTTGTTTCATCTTCTTGCTCTTGGAAATCGAAAACGGGTAGTCCCCAACCAAATCGAACAGCAAGTAAACGTAATGAAAAACCGCTGAATAAAGTCAGTAAAATCGTAAATGTATGATCTAATTGAATGTGTTGTAATGCCATATACATCACAGCAGAGAAGAATGATACACTGGCGTAAAGTTCTTTTTGGAATACAAGGGGAATGCGGTTACAAAGTAAATCACGCAACACACCACCAAATGCCCCCGTTACGGTTGCTGCAATGGATGTAATGGTAAAGCCATAGCCCATATCAATGGCAATTTGCGCACCGATAATGGAATACACGATTAACCCTAAGGCATCCAATACCAAGAAAATGGTGCGGAAGTAGCGCATAAAATGTTTGATGAAAGGTGCGATAAAAACGGTTAATACAGCCGCACCAGCTACCATGATGAAATATTCAGGATGTTTAACCCAGCCAACAGGGTAGTGCCCTAATAATACATCGCGTACTGTACCACCGCCAATCGCCGTGACACAGGCGATAATAATGACCCCGAAAATATCCATTTTTTCTCGTCCAGCGGCTAATGCGCCGGTAATTCCTTCGGCGGTAATTCCAATAATATAAAGTACGCTTAATAGCATTTTTTTGTGGTTCCTAAAGTGCGGTTATCATTTTGCTTATTTTAAAAGGGAATGAGGCAAAATGCACGAAAGCCATTAAAAAAAGCCGTAATTTTTGGCATAATGACGCCTTCTTTTTCTAATCGAGAATGTTATGTCAGAAGAACAATCCAAACCCTTGGCCGCATTTCTTGCGATATTGCCAATTGGGTTGCTATTAATGGTCGATTTTTTTATAGAATCTTTGCAACTTGCTGAAAAATTGATTCCTCATTTAGCCTTTGGTGTGCTGATTGCCCAATTGCTTTGTTTAGTTGCCTTTATTAAAGGGGAAATTTGCCCAGGGCAGCGTGGACGTTTAATTAAAGCAAATGTCTGTTTTGCGCTTTATTGGTTCGTTTGGCTAGGGATGAGCTTAGCCTCACCACATCATTACGTGATGACTGATATTGTCAGCTTATGCGGGTTATCTGCCGTATATGCAGTGTGGAAACAACCTAAAGATGAAGTCGCTCGCCGTGGTTTTCTCTTAATGGCATCTTTGGTGAGTGGATTTGGTGTCATTGCCTATTTGATGATTTTCTTCGGCAATCCAACACCGAATTTCGTGCAATATAACCCACTGGCACAAGCTTTAATGGGCGTATTGTTAGCAAATTTATGTTTGTCCGTTTCTCGTAATCGTCTACAAGGTTTCATTGCGTTATTGCCGTTATTGATGATTTTGTTGCTTGCCCTTAATGCGTTGGCAGTACTGATTTTTATTCTTTATCAAGGCACAAGTGCGGTCGTTTTTTCGAACGTTTTCGCATACGGCATTTATTTTCTGCTTCACTTAGTGATAGCGGGTGTATTGCTCTTACACAGTGTAAAAAAATGGAAACTCAGCTATAACAGCTTACTCATTTTATTCTTTATGGCTAGTAGCTTGCCAGTCTGGGCGATGTTTATTTAATGGATAAAGTAAAATCTTACGCCGCCCCGATGTTAGTCGTGGGCTGCGTGCTATTCGGTTTAGGAAGCCTGATTGTGAAATTTGTGCCAGTGGGAGGTTATGCCATTGCGTTCTGGCGCTTACTCATTGCCTCTTTTATTTTCTGGTTATTAATGAAATTAAAAAGGCAGCGTTTTCCCAAAAGCCATAAAGCGATGATGTATGCGATATTAGCCGGGATTTTTTTAGCCTTTGATTTAGCCTTTTGGCATGAAAGTGTATATGCGGTAGGGCCGGGAATTTCAACGTTGCTGAATAGCTTGCAGATTTTCTTTTTGGCAGCAATTGGCTATTTTTCCTTTGGTGAACGCCAAAGTAAGTTACAAATATTAAGCCTTTTTTTAGCGGTTGTTGGTGTTGTTTTAATCTCAGGGGAAGAACTACAGCATAATTTTGAAGGCATGTACGGCATTATCATTGGGCTCATTTCTGCTGGCTTGCTTGCAGCCTCAATGGTTATGATTAAAAAAGTACACGAAGAAGAACCAACGGCTTTATTCTCACTCATGTTTATTCTGAGCTTAAGTGGAGCCTTCGTCTTAATTATTCCTTCGCTAATTTTTAATCCTGATAATCTTTATCCCACCACTTTCACCGATTGGGGATTAGTGTTTATTTATGGCGCGGTGATGCAATGTATCGCCTGGGGCATGATTGCTTATACCATTCCTTACTTATCTTTAGGTTTAACCGGCTTATTACTTCTTTCTGAACCTGTGGTGGCGCTCATCATTGATTATTTTGGATTGGATAAACCCATCAATTATTGGCAATGGGCGGGGCAGTGCTGACATTAGTCGCGATTTATCTGGGCTCTCAAAAAAACAAAACCGCTTAAAACAAAAAAGTGCGGTAAATTTCACCGCACTTTGTCTTTACATTAAACCAATTACTCAGCTGCTTTCTTTTTCAAGTATTGATAGAGCTCGTCTTTAATCCGTAATTTTTCTTTTTTCAAGTTCTCAATTTCCGTATGAGTAGCGAGTTCTATGTTATCAATCTTATTTTTGATCTCTTGGTCTAACACATTGTGTTTTTCAAACAAGCGATCAAAATAAGCATCTTTGTTTTTAAGCTTAGTGATTAAATCGCGAAATTCAGGAAACATAGGTTACTCCTCTTGGTTAACGTTCATTTTCATTATAGAACTTTTTTTTGCTGTTTCTAGTGTCTCATTCTCAGAATTTGACAGAGATCACAAAATTAAATCATGGCAAAGTGCGGTCATAAAATTTGATGTTTTTGAAAGAGTTAATAAAAGAAAAATCAGGCTTTTAACTGGTTTATTTGCTCAAAGCACGCTAGAATAAAGGTATCTGTTTCATAATGAAAAATAGGGAATTCCAATGATCGATCCAAATTTACTCCGTAATAATCTGGCTGAAGTAGCAGAAAAATTAAAAGTAAAACGTAACTTTATTCTTGATACGGAAAAACTTACCGCATTAGAAGAACAACGCAAAGATTTACAAGTAAAAACTGAAACATTACAAGCCGAGCGTAACGCGCGTTCTAAAGCCATTGGTGCGGCAAAAGCACGAGGTGAAGACATTGCACCATTATTGGCTGAAGTGGATAACATGGGCGAACAGCTTAACGAAGCGAAAACTCAACTTGATGCCGTGTTAGCAGAAATCAATCAAATCGCGTTAAGCATTCCAAACATCCCTGCGGATGAAGTGCCATTAGGTAAAGATGACACTGAAAATAAAGAAATTTTACGTTGGGGTACGCCGCGTACATTTGATTTTGAGATCAAAGATCACGTGTCATTAGGTGAAGATGCCAATGGATTAGATTTTGCAGCAGGAGCTAAATTAGCAGGTGCGCGCTTTGCGGTCATGAAAGGTCAAATTGCTAAAATGCACCGTGCATTAGCGCAATTTATGTTAGATCTTCATACCGAACAACATGGTTATTTAGAAGCTTATGTACCTTATTTAGTCAATCATGCGACTCTTTATGGAACAGGTCAATTACCAAAATTCGGTGAAGATTTATTCCATACTTTAGCGCTAGAAGGCGAACAACCTTACGCATTAATTCCAACAGCGGAAGTGCCGGTTACTAACCTTGTACGTGATGTGATTGTTGATGAAGCAGATTTGCCAATCAAAATGACCGCACATACACCATGTTTCCGTTCTGAAGCAGGATCTTATGGTCGTGATACCCGTGGTTTAATTCGTATGCACCAATTCGATAAAGTGGAAATGGTACAAATCGTTGATCCTGATAAATCTATGGAAGCGCTTGAAGAATTAACAGGCCATGCAGAAAAAGTATTACAGCTTTTAAATCTACCATATCGTAAAGTATTACTTTGTACTGGTGATATGGGCTTTGGTTCTTGCAAAACTTACGACTTAGAAGTGTGGGTGCCTGCACAAGATACTTACCGTGAGATTTCTTCTTGCTCTAACATGTGGGATTTCCAAGCGCGTCGTATGCAAGCACGTTGCAAAGCGAAAGGTGATAAGAAAACTCGCTTAGTGCATACATTGAATGGCTCTGGTTTGGCAGTGGGTCGTACATTAGTGGCGGTGCTTGAGAACTATCAAAATGCAGACGGCTCAATTACAGTGCCGGAAGTATTACGTCCTTACATGGGCGGATTAGAAGTGATCTGCAAATAATCAAAAAAATATTAATTCAATTTAGGGCTAATGTTTATTAGCCCTTTCTTTCATTTAGAGAAATGAGATTTTTATTCTAGTCTTTGAGATAAATCCACATCAATATTCATGCTTTTATAGGTAATCTTATAAGGTATCAATTTTTAGGAGAATAATAATGACTGATAAACGACCATTTCCGTTACCAACAGGGTATTTTGCGATTCCATTAGGTTTAAGCGCTTTATCTTTAGCCTGGTTACATATGGGTGATACGCTCTCTTTTTCTCGAAATGTGAGTGATATTATTGGATTAATCTCTGTTTCAGTATGGGCACTTTTCGTCTTGCTTTATATTTATAAAATGATTTATTTCTCTCAAGAAGTACGAGATGAATATTGTTGTCCGATACGTTTTTCTTTTCTCGCCTTAATACCGATTACAACGATGTTAAGCGGGGATGTTCTGTATCGTTGGTTTCCTCTTATTGGCGAGGGATTAATTTGGATCGGGACAATTGGGCAACTGTTGTTTGCTTCAGTGCGTATTAGTGCATTATGGAAAGATGGCACATTTGAGGAAAAATCGACACTGCCACCTTTTTATTTGCCCTCTGTGGCGACTAACTTTACAAGTGCCTCATCATTAGCCTTGTTAGGCTATCAAGATTTAGGTTATTTGTTCTTAGGTGCAGGGATGATTGCTTGGATTATTTATGAACCAGTGTTATTCCAACGTTTACGCGTGTTGCAGATTGAACCACAATTTCGTCCAACAATGGGGATTATTCTCGCTCCAGCATTTGTGGGCTCGTCGGCTTACTTATCGCTTAATGGGGGAGAGATCGATCTTTTCGTTAAACTCTTATGGGGGTACGGTTTTTTACAAATATTCTTTTTAATTCGTTTGTTCCCTTGGATTAGTGAAAAAGGGCTTAATATTGGCTTCTGGGCTTTTTCATTCGGATTAGCTTCTTTAGCGAATGGGGCGGTTTCTTTTGTTCATCATAACGTACTGAGCGGATTGGCAAACGGTGCATTTATCTTTGCTAACTTGATGATGAGTGGTTTGGTGCTGATGACATTAGGAAAAATTTTCAAAGGACAATTTTGGTTAAAATAGCTTAAATAAAAAGTGCGGTTAAAAATGACCGCACTTTTTTTATGAATTTTTTAAATAACAACCTATCATTTACAAAAACTAGACATGTCGTCTTGCTGTTGATGTAAATGCAATTTTATCTGGTCGATAGCTAATACTCCCATATTGAAACGGTCGACCATCCGCCAAATAAGTGGTGCTTGTCACATTCACAACCATGTCATACTCACCAAGATCGATCGCATTTTTTTCTTCTTCGTTAGCATAGCGAAAGATAATTTTTCGTTGTGAGTGACTAATTTTTAATTTTAATTCGTTTTCTAAATAGTGATAAATAGAGTGTTCAGCGATTTCTCGGCTAATAAAAGGCACGATGCGGCGATCAAAATAAGAAACCTCGTATTCAACGGCTTCACCATCAATTTCACGGAGACGAGCAATACGGTAGAAATCGATCTGATCATCGACATTAAAAATATGCATCAGCTCTTCTTCACCTTGCACAATATACAAGCTGGTTAATGTGGTTTTTACTTGGTGCGTTGAGGTACTATTTAATTCGCTGACGGTTTTAATTTCAGAAAGCATTTGTGGTTTAGATAAGTCATGCTCTAAAACAATCGAATTTCGGCCTTGTTGCTTTTGAATGTAGCCATCAATTTCAAGTAAAGAAAGCGCTTTTCGAATAGTATCTTTGGAAAAACCATAGCTTTGCATGAGTTCATTTTCACTCGGGAGTTCTTGCAATGGTGCTAAATTACCATTATTAATTTGGCTTTTTATCTCGTTATAGACCTGCTTGTACTTGCTCATTTCTTATCCTTTTATCAGCCGCTCCATAAATGTGTTAATAGCATATCATAAAATCCTTAATGTTATACGTATAAATTTTAATGAAAACCAATCTTTTACGAAAATGTTTTAAAACTTTTACGTATATGTTGTTGCATTAAAATATGTTTAGGTTAGAATAAGCGAAAAATGATGACGTCCTAAAGGAGATATTATGCTTACTCGTTCAAGTGGTGTTCTTATGCACATTACCTCACTACCAAATGCATT